>Ga0310690_10003213_pt1 | contig 24938 bp, 37 predicted proteins | sample AusTroGonzalo_MG_2_FD_207661 | JGI IMG/M metagenome (GOLD analysis project Ga0310690, IMG submission 207661) | Bovine rumen microbial communities from tropical cattle in Woodstock, Queensland, Australia - Gonzalo_04 (v2) (version 2) | ecosystem: Host-associated > Mammals > Digestive system >... | reverse complement strand
GGGTAGATTTTTCATGTCATGGATAATTAACGATGATTTCTTTGGACTCGCAATAAGAATTGGCAGAGAAGTAACTGAAACAGCAGGATATGTATATCATATTACAATTCATATAGGTTATGGACAGGTTACGATAGGAGTTATTGGAAAATGAATTAAACTTTTTACCCATGAAAACTGTAATTCATCTTGGAAATACACTCTATAACGATAAGTTTTGAAAATGAATGATATCAAGGAATTGAATTGAGCCACAGGAAAGTGAGGAGCAGACAGATGCCACATAGTTTAAGAGTCAAGATAAAAGGTTTGCGGTACAAGGGAATAATCACAGATAAGGATTGCGACCGACTTTGCAAGGCACTTGATAACGAAAAGGTGCTTGACAAAATAAGAGCCGAGATAGCCGAGTACAAAGACGATAAAGTTATTCACGCAGAACGAAATGAAATGATTGATATAGTGCTTGAGATCATCGACAAGTACAGGAAAGGAGAACAGGGATGCTGAATATGTGGGGTAGCACAGGAATAATGCCCGATTATGACGAGGTATTTTATGACGGCTTTTTGTATATCATACGGAGAGTAAAAAAGGGATATATCACAGATAGCGAAGAAGTTGAACCCGAATATGCCGTTGAGGTCAAGTGCCTAAATGCAGAATATGATGAGCCGTGGACGCTTGAAGATATAGCAAGTGAATATCCCGATGTTGTCAAGGTTATCTTTGAGGATGCTTTAAGGGGTGCGGTCTACAATCACGGCAATCATGCAACAGAGCGAAACGGAACAGCCGAGAAGTGGGAAAAGGTCGGTGAAACGCTAGGTTACGCATGAAGGGAGAACAGGAATGACAACATTTGAGGGGATGTGTATAGGTTATTTAGGTGGGGTCGTAACAACACTAATCTGCGTACTAATAGGGGTTTATTTCAACAGGAAGGAGAAAGATATGAGTGGGATCAATAATCTTCAATACAACAAGATGTTAGAAGAGTACAAAAAGGACGGGAAGTTCTCGGACTATGTTAAGCGGTGTATGCGTACTTACGGAACTAACGTCCGGGAAGAACTGCATAAACAGATCACATGGGAATACTACAAAAGCGTAACGGAAGGGGTGAACAAAGAGAAATGACGGAACTTAAATACCTGAAGGACATAGCGGAGCAACTCAAGGGAATAAAAAGGGAACTGCATAAGCACAATGAGATCATGCAAAGATGCTTTTTATTGCAAAATGATGTGGGGGTAAAGGATGAAACTATCTGTTGTATGGAAACCGGGCAACCCGATGACGTGTGAGGCGTACTTGGACGGGAAACAACTTAAAGGATGTAAGTACGTCCATGTGGAAGACTTAAAACTGTACCCGGCTGAAGGTTGCGTACTAAAAGGCGAGATCGAGGGCAGCTTCATCTACAAAGACGGAATAGTACGTGCATTAGGAAAGTGAGGGAAATATGAATTTACAAGCATTTGCAGAAGGTGAGGACATCAACAAGGTACTAGAGCCATTAGGTCTGAAAGTAGACCCGTTGACGCAGGGTTTTGTTAATCAGGCCGCAAAAAACATCTACTTCTTGTTGTCAATGAACTTTATGACACATGAAGAGGCACAGACGGTGTTTAACCGGGTCGTGGCTATGATAGGTCGTAAATTGAAGGAGATATAAGCATGGGAGATAATTTCGGACTACAACCGAACAACACTTATGAGCGTACTGCGACAGAACGTGGTTATGAGATTATGTCGTACTACGAAACCAAAGACGAGATAGATCACGTTATAAGTCAGCTTCACGGGTCGAACGTGAGGGCGTTTAAGGCACACCATAAAATCTCAGAGAGAACAGCCGGATTTTCAAGTGATTTGTGGTATCTATGGGTAAAGACAGAGGATCTTGTCGAATACAACAGACGCATCAAGCTAGGACTGCCGTTGTTGAATGAGAAACCCCCGAAGGAAAAGAAAGAGCCGAAATTAAGGCCGCGCAAGGAAACAGCCGGGATAATAATCAAGATGAAGGACGAAGATCACAAGACGTTTGACGAAATAGCCGCAGAACTACAAAGACCTTCAAGCACAGTAATGGCGTACTACTATCGGGGCAAGCGCGGTGAGTTTGACAAGGAGAAAAAATGAGGTACGGATTGCCATATAAAGGCTCGAAGAACAGCATAGCGGAGTGGATTGTTGATAATCTCCCACCCGCTGACACCTTTGTTGATTTATTCTTTGGCGGTGGCGCGGTGACACACAGAGCAATGCTGACCGGGAAATATAAGCACTTTATTATCAATGATATTGATGATCGTCTGCCGAAGCTGTTTCTGGATTGCGTACACGGCAAGCATACAGCCGATAAACACCCTGAATGGATAACAAGGGAAGAATTTAACAGGCGCAAGCGCGAGGATGCTTACATAGGCTTGATATGGAGTTTCGGAAACAACGGGAAGGATTATCTTTACGGTGCAGATATAGAGGATATGAAACACGCCTATCATAAAGCCGTGTATTTTGACGATATAGACGCTTTGCGACCTTATGGGTATAAATTAACCATAAGCAATAAAAAGGGCATATATGAGCGATATTTAGACTACCAACGGCAAGTAAAGAAACAGACACCAAACATTCAACTTGAGGTAGTAACCAGACAGACCGAGATTGAGAGACTACAATCCCTACAGTCGCTACAATCCCTACAGTCGCTACAATCCTTCGGGCGGGATTATCGGGAGGTAGAGATCCCCGAAGGGGCATTGATATATGCTGACCCACCTTATTATCAGACGAACTGTGGTAAGTATTCAGGCTTTGATAATGATACATTCTACAAGTGGGCATGGGAACAGGACAACATATTCATATCCGAGTATTGGATGCCGGATGATTTTATAGAGGTTGCGAGAATTGAAAAGACTATACTTTCTGCGGCAAACGGAAACAGTCAGAAAGCCGAGGAAAAGATATATACTAATAGGCGTACTTATGATCGTTTGCCTGATGATTTCAAAGAGCGTATCAAATTCAATAAAGCAGAACAGATGACGATGTTTGACTTCGGGTACTGTCCGTATCAGGAATAGTCGCGTACTAGAAAATTTCAGAAAGTCGCGTACTAGCGGCAACCGTAATTTTTTTACGGCAGACCATTTGAAAATTTTGCCCCAAAAATGAACCCTCAAAAATTGATCCAGAGATCACGCGTTATTTTATACTCAAAATTGACCCGGTTTTTTAATCGATTTTTACCCCGAAAAAGCACAAAAAAAACACACGTTCTAAACAGATGTTTAAAACATATGTTCTTTTAGATCGGGCAAAAAATAACCCCGGGATGATATGCCCGGGGCTTTTTTATGCTATGATCCTTTGAACTTCTTCAAGTGATATAAAGGGGGCTTGCAACCGTTCAAGTCGTAAAGAACCATTTCGGAGATATAGCGAGTCCCCGTTGCCGGTCAAACGTTCCGCGCCGCCTTGATCCAAAATGATCCGGCTGTCAATGTTGGAGATAGTTCGAAAAGCTAGCCGAGTCGGGATGTTGCCTTTTAAAGTTCCATTTATCACTGTGGAGTCCGGCCGTTGTGTTGCAAGTATGACGTGAATCCCGGCCGCGCGTCCTTTTTGCGCTAGTCTTAATAAGCGCGGGACTATAACCCGCCGCGACTCCCTGTCTCCGATGAGGTCGGACAACTCGTCTATGATTAGTATGTGTCTTCTTTCTTCAGGATATATTTTTTTAAAGGCTTTAAAATCATTAACCCCGGACTCCTTCATGCGTTGATATCGAGCGTTCATGACGTTAATTAGATGAGTCGTAAATGATACGGCTGATTGTTGACCGTAAACATCAAAACCGACATTGCACCAGTTCTGATATATATTAAACTCACACTGTTTACAATCAACAAGATATAAAAACGTGTGTTCATTTGATAATATTGACACTATTAGATTATGCAAAAACACACTTTTTCCGCTTCCTGTTGTCCCGGCTATGAGTAAATGACGCGCCGAGTCGAGATCATCAAGAACAATTTGCCCATTATTGAATCCGACTATAAAAGGAACTTTTGAATCCGAAAAATTTATATAGCCGTTATAATCCATATAATTATAAATAGTCTGTCCAGTTTTTATCCTGATATATACCCCGGATGAGTCTGTCATCAGATCGAGCGGAGTCCCCGTCGCGGCTTCAATATCAACAAGTCGAGTCTTTAACCGTTGAATCGTTGCCGTTGATCCTGTCGGGGTTAACTTATAAGAAGTAAACCCGCCTCCCGTGATTGTTTCTGTTATCTCATATGGGATGTTATAAAGTTGTAAAGCTGATTCAAGTTTCATTTTTCGCGCCTCCTTTCCATATCATTTAATATGAGGGTTTTTATATAACCCTGTTTGTTGTCCTGTTTTTGTAGATGATCGATAATTTTCTTGTCAGTGTTCTTATTAAACGCACACTTAAATTGATAAACATTTTCCGCATTGTGTTTTTTAACGGCTTTTCGATGTGATTCAATCTTTTCTTTTTCCGTCATTATTTCACCTTCTTTCTATATATAGTTGTCAATGATCGATACGGGTTACAGTCTCCCGGTTAACTCACATTATAAATGATAATAGAGTAAATGTACATTGATAAATATGCACAAAATGTACATTGATAATTTGGTGATATGGTATATTGTAAATATCAATGTACAGTGATAATATATAGACAGAACAAAACAAACAACACTTTATGGAGGGCAGGACATGAGAACAGATTATATCGAAACAAAAATGCAAGTGGTTTTTAACTTTGGCGGCGTTGCTTATGTATCAGTAAAACTTTATGACGGGATGACACTTGACGAGTGCATCAAGAGAAGATCGGAAGATATAGTTGGATATATCAGCGGCGGCAAATATCACGAAGTCGGGAAGGAGGACAGAGCATGACAAAAACCTATCTAATTATAGCAGACGGGGAAAAGGTCGGATATATCGACCTTTACCCGGATGAAGTCAAGATTTTAACAGACAACGGTATTATATTACAGGAGGTATGAACATGAAAAACAATACAGAATGGAAAAGTCAATATTTTTGCGGCAATAAAATAAGTGAGTATGGACTCGAAAATAATCGCGTAGATTATGCAACATTAGCAAAGTCATTTGATGCGGTTTTAAACAATAACATCATATCTGCGACGGGATGGGAGAATTGGGAGCAGGAAAACGGTTATATTGATAACAGTGATGAGATTGAAACACTCGAAGAAGAGCGCGAAAAGATCGAAGAGACGTTGACGGACATTGACAACGGGTTAACAGAAATTATTGACTCTGAAGAAGTTGACGAAATGCGCGAACGTTTACAAGAAATTGAAAACGAGATACATGAACTTGAAAACGAAAACAATCCAGAAATATTTCAGTATTTCATTATATCCGGCAACGGCGCGCAGATATTAGAAGACTATACAAACGAAATAGTATTTTACAATGATACATTAGATATGTATGTATGGGGCATTACTCACTATGGCACATCATGGGATTATGTTTTGACAGATATTAGAATCGAACTTGACAGCGCAAAGGAGGTATAAAACTATGAAAAAAATGATTGAATTATTAAGGAAGATTGAAGGACACACAGACAACGACACCATGATTGACTTAATAGGAGACGCAAGACTCGACATACTCGAAATATTGAAGAGTATCAAACACAATAACACAACAAGGAAGGCCGCGCTTGAATCCTATAAAAAGAGCATACCGGATCACCTGCAAAAAAAGCAGATACCCGAGTCGGGTGTATATGTGGACGGGGTAACGGCGGTTAATGTCAGGACACCCGGCGCAAGATATGACGAGGAAAACGACACAATAAAAATGATACTTCAAATCATTAAGAACAAAAAACCCGCCGATATGAGGGACTCGCTCGATTATCCGATAGCGGAGGCAAAGTATAACGGATGGCGACTCGGTGACAGAGATCATTATATTGTTGTAAACGGTGAGACATACAATCTGTCATTAGTCGCAAAAGTTTATAACATTTTGGCAGACTCCAAAGACCTTTACGGGGTCAGATGGGAGATCGAAACGGGAGAAGATAAACGACATCACGCGTTGATATTATCATCTAAACACGGACTCGGGGTTGTCCTTCCGTTTAATAACAGTATCGAAAGATTATACAATGTCACGCCGGGCGGCTCGTCATTGGATGAGATACAAAACAGAACAACGGAAGAGGCATGGAAAGAGGCAGAAAAGACAGCATAACATAATATAAGGAGGGTCAGAACATGAAACGAAATATAATACCGAGAAAATTTAGCAGGATGACAGCAAAACAACTTACAGAAAACAGCGGCGGCGCCGCGGGTGATTATTGGATTATATACCGGGACAACGGACTCCACGGTGTAAACCTGACAACAAACAAACAATATTATATCTTCGCGGATCACTTGAGAGTCCCGGAATTATGGCAGATAATCGGGATAGAATAGACAGATCGAAAAGAGGACGGGAACAAAACCCCGTTCTTTTTTTGCGCGTGTCTTGACAATAACGGCGGCACTTGTTATGTAAAGCCACCGAAGGAGGGCGAGAGAATGAACCTTGACGAGGACGGATATATAAACATTGAGTGGTATTTTAAAGCATCATGCGACATTATCGAACGGGCAGCGCAGGAGCGCGGGCAGGATATAACTAAATTGACAGCTAATGACATGACTCCATTATACCGCCGAGTCTATGAGGCACTCTTCAGACCTGAAAAGGGCAGAGGGCGACACGGTGAAAAGTGTAATATCAAATACTGCTCGGAAAATATATCACGTCTTATAACTTTATATACCGCGCTAGCGGGGGAGTATAACGTTCTTCCGAGTATGGAGGCACTCGAACTGCTGACAGGGATCGAGGACACGATTTTTTGCAAGCACGTTACCGATGCACGGAAACAAATCACAAAAGCGCGTAAAACATGGGTCCAGAACGGCTTATCTCAATTCCCTATAGGGATGGTAACGCTAGCTAATAACGATATAGAAACGGGTCTTTGCTACAACAGGCAGAATATCACAGACCGCGCGACAGTTAGTAAAGCACTTGATTTTAACGAACTTGTAAAGATCGGAGAAAAAAACGGGAACGTTTCACGACTTGAAGATACAAAACCACAAGATATTGTAGTTGATGATATAAAACCACAAGATATTGTAGTATAACTGTTCGCGAAAGATCACTTTATTGCACAGATGCACGGATAACCGCATAAACCCGGCGCGGCGTCCCGTCTCGGATGTATACCCGGGGGGTCTATGAGATCAGCGCGGCAGGGGGCGGGTTACCCCCGCAAATTCCGAAAAAACAAAAAGAGGGGTATACCCCCGAAAATATCAGTAAAACAGGGATTTTAACCCCAAAATCGGGAAAATCGGGGTATACCCTATTGGTTGAGGGATTTTAAGGCAATTTAAAGGTCAAAATTATGCGAGGGGTATACCCCGAAGGAGGAATTATGCCGACAAAGGACACAAAGATCATCACATTAAGAGTACCGAACCGGGTAGATTTTGGTGACGTAAATCTGCATAAGTTTATCACAAACCTTTACGATATGGTGAACTGCGGGGCGGTTGAGATTATGGATAATGAGTTAGTGTTGTCGGGTGCGAATTGTGATGACTGTCCATCAAGGGTGGCGCACGAAAAGGTAAAAGAGATATGCCACGACAGGAACATGAGTGAAAATCAATTTTTTCAAGCTGTAAGGCGGTAAAAATCAAAAATCGCGATTCGCTAACGCGAAGGGAGAGGGAATGAAACGCAGATGTGACAAAGACTGTTTTGCTAATGTAAATGGGAAGTGTAGTGCGCTAACGGAGGCGTACCGTGGGAAGTGTCCGTTTCAGAGGACAGACATCACGCGGGAACAGCAGTACGCAGACACGGTAAGGTACAATTCTTTGAGGTCAATATATGGCGAGTCTGAAAGACCTAGATAATTTAGTTGTGCAACTTAATAACCGCTATGACGAGTTAGGGTATCTGGATGAGGATTTAACGGATGCCTATGTAAAGTATGCGACCTTTGCGATATTCCAACTAAACGAATACAGATATGGGCGTGATTTAGCGAAAAGTGCGATAGAGAAGATAGAAACCACGGTAAAGAAAGCGAACTTCAAGGACATATGGCATATGGAACAGCAGATTTGGGGTATGCAGTCATATTTGCTTGATGGATTTTACGATCTTTGCCTGTTGAGGTCGTTTTGGGATCTTGAGTGTTTCATATTTTACATGGAGCGTGACAGAACACCGTCGAAGAGGTTTTATCTGCCGAGGAAAGACACACTTTATATAGTGGTAGAGGATTTGCAGGACTTGTCGAACCGCGTGATTAAGTTTTTGGGCGTTTCTCTTCCACCGCGAGTCGGGAAGTCCACTCTGTGTATTTTCTTTTTGTCGTGGACGGGTCTGCGGCGGCCTAACAGTCATTCAGCTATGGGCGGTCATTCAGGTGTCCTGACGAAGGGATTTTACAAGGAACTTATGAACCTGTTTGAGTCTGCGGAGTACCGTTTTGGTGAAATCTACAAGTTCTGGCATGAGAAAGAGCGAAAAGTCATCTTGGACAAGTCAGCGGAGGACTTGACTATCAATTTAGGCAAGCCGGACAGGTTTTCAACGATCACTTGTCGATCAATAGATGCGACATGGACAGGTGCGGTAGACGTTTCATGGGATGGAGTGCTTTATGTTGATGACCTAGTACGAGATCGTGAACACTCACTGTCACCTATTCGTATGGAGAACACATGGCAGGAATACTTAAACAAAATGGTTGACCGTAAATCAGGTTACAATCCGCAACCAGAGATACTCGATTTAGGTTTTGATATAGACCTCTGTTTTAACTTTGCGGGCGCGTGTGAACTAATGGTAGGTACGTTGTGGAACGTTTATGACCCGCTTTATAGGCTTGAACAGTTATATGCTGATGATCCGTTATATCGTTTCAGAAAAATCCCGGCACTTAATGACAATGACGAAAGCAATTTCAACTATCCTGTGAACGGATTCACGACTGAATACTACCGGGATATGCGCGAACGTCTGGATGAACCCGAATGGATGGCAAAATATCAGCAAGCCCCGTTTGTGCGTGAGGGTATCTTGTATAAACCGTCCGAGTGCAAGTATTTCCCGGGAGAGATAACCGAAACGGTCAATAAGGTTATCGGCATACTTGATCCTGCTGTCGGCGGCGGCGATTATCTGTCTATGATAATCATAGCCGATGGCAAGAAGAAATACGCTATTGATTGGGTATATTCCAAAGAAACGAAGGGCAAGACAATACCCGAACTTGTAGCAAAGATCAAATTTCACAACATATCCGAAGTCCACTACGAGCGAAACGGCATAGGCCGTGTGTTTGATGACGAACTGACGAAAGCACTGCATGAAGCAAACTACTTCAGATGCAAGATGACATCATTTGCCGCGCCGGAGGGAATGAGCAAAGAGGAAAAGATCATCGGGTATTCGGATTGGGTAAAGTCAAACATCTATTTTATAGACGAAACGGCAAAATCAACCACATACACGCGGTCGGGGCAGTACCAAACAGCGCTAAACCATACCTTCATATATACGTCTGTCGGTAAGAACAAGTACGATGATGCGCCGGATAATTTGGCACAAGTCGGAAGGGTGTACGAGCGGCAGAGGAACGGCACTATTGACGTGATATTGAACCCGTTTAGGAGGTAAAGTATGACTGAAGATACTTTGAATAGATGCTTAAAAGTGGCAGAAATGCACGATAGCGGAATGTCTTTTAGGGATATCGGGTCTGAAATGGGAGTGACGGGAGCAAGAGTTCAACAACTGTATTGTAAGAGCAAGTGGTTAGTAAAACAGAAGGAGAACATGGAATCTTTATTACTCGATCCTTATAACCTGATTGACTTAAAGGTTTATCGCAGACTTCTGTATGCTCTGCATAGACACAGGGGAGAATTAACAAGAGAAGATATATTGAGCATTGACCCGAGTGAGTTTATCAATTTAAGGGAGGTCGGGGCAGAAATGGCAAGGAGACTATGCGAGATTCAGGAAAGGTTATCAAATGAGGGTATAGTATGTACGATGATTTAAGAGAACTTAATCACAAAATCCAGAGGAAACAGGAGCATATTGACGAACTACGGGCGGCGTTGACCTCATTAAGTGCGCCGATAGGTGTAGTAGTGCAATCTTCTCACAGTGACAGGATAGCATCATTGACTTGTAAGATCATTGTGGAAGAAAAGAAGCTCGACAAGTTGATTGATAAGTATGCCGACCGCAAACATCAGGTAATGGAAGAGATAATGAGCCTGAAGAATGAGGAATGGCAGGAAATACTGTGTTTACACTACATTGAATACAAGTCATTGAGTGAAATAGCACAGATCATGGGGCTGTCGATAGACAAGGTAAAAAAAAGAAACGGAAAAGCGATAAAAAAAATACTTGACGGCACAGGCTAACTTTGCTATGTAGCAGAATGAAGTGTTATCTAGAGGCGCGATTTATCGTGCCTTTTTTGGTGAGAAGATGAAAGATATTAAACGTAACAGCAAACCTTTCAATGAGGTGTGTCACAATTCATTCGGGCGTGAGGTCATCTATACCAACGCGAAAAAGATCACTGAAGAAAACGTGGTAAAAGAACTGTCAAAAGCCTTGACAAAGCACAGACAGAACGCAGAAGAGATTGACTATTTATATAATTACTATATGGGCAATCAGCCCGTTCTTTATAGGACAAAGCAAGTCAGACCCGAGATCAACAACAAAGTCGTGCAAAACACGGCTTATTTTATTGTCGAAACAAAGACAGCCGACATAGCGAGTGAACCGATACAGTACGTTCTTCGGGGTACGGACGAGACAAAATCAAGAGAAATTTCCGACCTTAATGCAATTATGGAGAACGAGGACAAGGCGTATTCAGACATATGTCTTGCGCGTTGGAGGTCTATCTGTGGTACGTCATATAGGTTCATATCAAAGGATGACGGACGTTCAACTATCCTTGATGAGACAGACTTCAGAATAGATGTTTTAGACCCGAGGCTGACGTGTGTAGTCTACTACTCAAACAACCTTCCTGCATTTTCAATTCAGATCACAAAGGACGAGAAAAACAGGACGGTCTATTTTGTCTATACCCGTGACACTTGTTATCAGATTTTAGCAAACAAGATCATCGACAAGGCAAATAACGGCTTTTTAGCAATCCCGGTCATCGAATATCCGAACAATGAGAACAGGATTTCAGACATTGAGATCACGATTTCCTTGTCAGATGCAATAAATGAGATGTCATCAGACCGACAGGACGGTATTGCACAGTTTGTTCAATCGTTTATCAAGTTTGTCAACTGTGAAATGGATTCCGAAAAGTTTGCGGAACTGCGGCAGAGCGGGGCATTTATCGTCAAGTCAAATAACGGTGAGAACAAGGCTGATGTAGATATTATGTCATCTGAACTTAATCAGAGTGAAAGTCAGGTGGCAATCGATGACCTGTTTAACAAGTTGCTTGTCATTCAGGGCATAGCAAACCGTGAAGGAAATACGGGCGGTGACACACAGGGAGCGGTAAGTCTCCGAAACGGCTATCTGGACAGTGAAAAAAGAGCGGAACTGTCCGAACCGTCCTTTAAGAAAGCCGAGAAAGAATTTTTGCGTATCATCCTCTATATGATGCGGGTTAAAAATCAAACAACCCTTAACATATCGGATGTTGAGATCAAGATTTCCCGGTCAAAGATGGATAATATGTTGACCAAAGCGGAAACCATGAAGATCCTGCTTGAAAGCGGTATATATCCTGAAAGGGCTATCAAGTCTGTTGGGTTCTTCGCTGATCCTGAACAGGTGGCAATAGAAAGCCGCAAGCGGTTTGAAATCCTATATCCCGAGGAAGTCACGGAACAACAGCCGGAAACTACAGAAGAGATAGACGTTGTAAAGGAATGAAATGAAATTTGACGAACTCAATCAGCTTCAGAGGTTCTTTTCGACAATGGAGATCACCGATGAGGAAAAGAAAAAGCGGTGTGACCTTGCTTATGATTTGTATGATGCTATCTATTTTGTGTTTTCTCTTATCCGGGTTGAAAAGGAAGTCGAGGAACTTAATTTCGTTAGAAGTGCGTTAATGGTAGAACAGTACCGCGATACTTTAGAACGGCAGATAAAAGACGCACTCGAAGATAACAAAGTCTCGTATGAACCTGAATATGTCAGAAAACTTGTCGATGACATCATATCCAACCGTCCTGTGTTTGAAAGCATCAAGGACGAGAGGATAAAAGAGATCGTCGAAAAGGTGATGTCCGAGATTACGCCAGACCGGGACTTCAATACATACCGTGAAACCTTACAGAACAGGCTTACAGATGCCTTTATACAGAACGACATACCTTTAGAGGAAAGTTACGTTTCACAGCTTGTATCGGACTTGATAGATACAACAAACCGACACACAGATGATCCGTATTACCTGTCTAAAGAACGTGCGTTACTGATAGCGCAGAATGAAGCCAACACAGCAATAAACTATTCCGACTATGTATTTGCCAAAGATAATGGTGCAACACATAAGCGTTGGATAGCCGAACTAGATGATAAGACGCGTCCGGCACACGCCGAAGCGGATGGGGTGATTATACCGATAGATGATTATTTTCTCGTGGGCGGTGACACTATGAGATACCCGCATGACTACTTGAACGGCTCACCCGGTAATTTAATTAACTGTCGGTGCGTATGCACTTACGAATAATTCTTCATATGTTATACCTCAACAAAGCGGTATGTCTTTGCGGCATACCGTAAGAGAAAAGAACGTCCTTCGGGGCGTTTTTTATATAAAGCAACTATGCGGAAATAGTACAGCCTGTGGATGCAACCCACGAACAAAGCGTAGGCAGAAGGGAAAGAAAAATGATGAGTAGAGCAGAAGCAAAGCAGTTTTTGATTTCGTGTGGTATCGAAGAACCCACGGAGGAACAGGTAACAAACTACCTCAATAGTGTGCAGAACGAGGTCAAGAAGGCCGAGGACACGGCAAAGCGATATAAAGCTGATGCCGACAAGGTAAAAGACCTTGAAAAGCAGATTGAGGAAATGAACACGGCGAATATGACCGACCTTGAAAAAGCCAACAAAGCTACGCAGGACGCACTCAATCAGGTTGAAGAAATGCGAAAAACCGTCACGCAGATGCAACTTGAAAAGAGTTTGGCTGAAATCGGGATTGTTGGTGACGATGCAAGCGGCTTATTCAGTGAGGACGGACAACTCAACACCGAAAAATTAGGAAAGATCATAGAGAGCCGGGAAAAAGCGGCAGTAGCAACCTTCCAGAAGGACGCACTTGATAAAACCCCGTCACCGAACGGAAACAAGGGCGGTGAAGAAGACGGTGGAGAGGATGACAAGCCCTACAAAGATATAGTTGACCGTGTTACTGCCTCAAAGAAAGCGGAGACAGATGCGGTCAGCATTATTGACGCATACAAATAATTCAGGAGGAAAAAAGATATGAAGTTTTCAGAAACATCTATTTTAGGCACTCCCGAAGTGCTTAAAAGAAAACTTGGCGGCGAGTACATCAAAGAACTTGCTATTCATGCAAGTGCTTTCACGAATGGAAAACTCGCAGCCGGATCAGCGGTAGCGGCTGACGGTAAGAAGTCAACCGGGAATGGCTCTGATGTTTACGGTATCACCCTCAACGATTGCTATGAGGAGAACCCGAACGTTGCCGTTATTATCGCTTTCGCAGTCATAAACGGTGCAAACACCACAGCAACCACAAGCGACAGGGCGGCACTTACCGACCTTCGGTTTGAATAAGAAAGGGGGGAATAGGCAATGGCAAATTTTAATGATGTTTTTAAATCCCCCGCAATCGCGGCGGTTTATAAAGAAGCGGCTTCTAACAAGATACCGTATCTTGGAGCGGGATTTTTCCCGGCAAAGCAGAAGAGCGGCCTTAACCTCAAGTGGATTAAAGGCTCGAAGGGTCTGCCTATATCACTTGCACCTTCAGCATTTGATGTAGTTGCTCCTATCAGATCACGTCAGGGTCTTGAGGTCATCGATACAGAGATGGCTTACTTCAAAGAGGCTATGATCGTAAAGGAACAGGACATTCAGGACTACGAGTCCATAGTTGAGAGTTCACCCCTTGCTAGGGAAATCCTTGATCGTAACTTTGACGATGCAACAACCCTTGTTGACAGCGCACACGTTGTAGCTGAAAGAATGAGGATGAGCCTTCTTGCAAATGCAAACGGACATCCTTCAATCGCTATTTCGGTATCGGGTGGTGCTAACTACACCTACAACTATGATCCGAACAATAGTTACTCAACGAACAACTTCACAACGGTTTCCAACTATTGGAATGACCTTGATGATAGCACCCCGCTTGATGACGTATCAAACGCGGCAGACGCAGTAGAGGCGGCAACAGGCACACGTCCTACTATTCTGCTGATGAGCAAGGCTACACTCAATCTGTTAAAGCAGAATGAGAGCATACAGAACGCTATCCTTGCACAGAACGTAACGGCTAACGTCTACATGACGGATAACCGCGTCAAGGAACTGTTCTCTAACGAACTCGGTATCAACATCATCGTTTACGCTAAACAGTACAAGGACGAGGCCGGAAATACGAAGAAGTTCTATCCTGATGGAATGGTTACACTCCTTCCTGAAGGCACACTCGGAACTACGTTCTACGGCGTAACACCTGAAGAGCATAGATCAGACAAACTTGACGTTTCTATCGTTGACAGTGGTATCGCCGTTGCGGTTGAGACGAAGTTTGACCCGGTTCAGACGCTTACAAAGGTTTCCGAGATCGTTCTTCCTTCGTTCGAGAGAATGGATGAAACCTACATGATTAAGGTTCTTTCGAGCCTGTCATACTAATAAGGAGGTAGACACATGATTTTCCCTATAGAGGTTAAAAAGAATGGTGTCTACTATCCGGCGGGTACAGATGTACCCATGAGGAACAATAAACAGCGGGAGGCGAAAAAACCTCCCGTTGTTGATGTTCCGGGGAAAGTAGACGAGCCTGAAAAGGTTGAAATACCCAAAGGGCGTAAATACACAGAAGAAGAACTGAAATTGCCGTATATGAAACTCAAGAGCCTTGCATCACAGAACGGTATCAAGGTTGAGAAGTCGGCAAAGGCAGAAGAAATAAAAGAGTTATTGAGGGCATTATGACACTGAATGAACTGTCAGAAAAGGTGCAGGAAAAGGCACACATATACTTAACCGATTCGGGTAGCGAGATAGACGTATTCCCGGTTTCGATAGTTGATTTTGTTGTGGAATATGCAATAAACGAAAGCCATTTTCCATCGTCATACACAGAGGAACAGATAGCAACAAGGTTGTCCAGATGCGTAAGTGCTATGGCTATGGCCTGTGTAGAGGTCTATTCCCGGATGGGTGCAGAAGGTGAAAGAGCGCACAGTGAAAACGCTATCTCAAGGACGTATGACGGGGCATGGATCAGCACACGTCTGCATGATGTCCTCCCTAACTATGTAGAGGCAATATGATGCGTTGTCTATATCGGAATAAACAGACAATATACTATGCGTTGCTGATTGGCACGATGCCGGAATACAAACTCGACAGCGAAGGAAACAAGATAGTTGACTATGTAGACCCGGAGACGGGAGAAACCTATTACGTTGAAACGGGGAACAAGAAACTATATTACAGTCCTGCGGTGGAGTTTAAGGGTAATATAGCGTTTGCGGGTGCGGATTTGCTGCGACAGGAGTTCGGTATTAGTGACGAACATTACGAGGCGGTACTAGTGCTGAATAAAAATGAGATCCCGATAACTGAAACGTCCCTTATATGGTATCAGACAAGTCCGGCAGAAAAGATCATTGATGATGTAGCATATGCCGATGAGACTACGGCTGATTACAGAGTATTAAGGTCTGTACCTTCACTGAACAACGACAGATATATATTGGCGAAGGTAGTTAAATGAATTACAGAGTAAGCCTGAATGTGCAGGAATTAGACCGCTTGGCTGATTTCCTTGACGATTACGCAGACAGTTTTGAAGAAAAGGTCAATCTGTTTCTGAATAGATTGGCAGACAAGGCTATAGAGGTTGCCTCGGCAAACGGGGGTGACTTTGGACGTTTCATTTATTACTCAAAGAAACTTGAGGATGAGACAACGATTTATGTTTCAGCCACTTCAAAGCTGATTAAGACGGAATGGTATGCGGGGTCGAACACAAAGGAGACAAGATCAGAGGTCATATCCCCGTTGCTCATGGCTGAATTTGGTTCGGGTCATTATGCAATAGAAAACGAAAATGCCCCCGGATTAGGCGGTCAGGGTACTTTAAACAAGTACGGACACGCATTTGATGAAGATGGATGGTATTGGTATGCGGAGATGCCCCCGAAAGGTGATGCGACACCGATAAAAACCGCAAAGAGCGGAAAGATCAAGTATCACTCAAAAGGGAACAGACCCACACAACCTTTACATAAAGCGGTCATGGCTTGTATTCAACAAGTCACCGAAATAGCACAAGAGGTATTCGGATGAGTTCAGCATGGATTGATGACAGGATTGACAAGATTTTTTCGAGGGTAAAGCACAAGGTTACTAATGCCCTCAAGACAGTTTATCCCGACATCAATTTCACACAGGATGATTCTGAAAACACCTCTGCGCGATTTCCGACCGTGTATATGTTTTTCGACACTGCGGAGAGGATGACTACCCTTGACGGTGGGGCGATAAACAGCGTGTATATGACGATCAGAACGCAAGTAAGTGTTACCAAAACGCAAGGCAATGAAGCGGCGCGAAAGGTCAATACGGCGGTGCGTGATGAGGTAGTCAATCTCGGTTTTATTGCTTCGGGCAGTCCGATTCCAACAGTAGCGGGGGACGTAAAAGTAATAAACGCTGATTATCAACGGCTCGTTGGTTTCAACGATCCATTCTAACAGGAGGTAAAGAAATATGGCAGTAAATGAAATGGGTCTTTCTACCCTCGGTATTACCTTTGGCTATGCCGTTGGTTCAACAAAGCCCTCAAGTTTCACACAGCTTGACAGAATATCAAGCATCGGTGAGTTCTCAATCACGAACGAAACGATAGATGTTTCCTGTCTTGAAGATTTAACATCGAAATTCGTGCGCGGGCGCGGCACAATCTCGGACACTATTCCGATCGTCGTAAACTGGACAGATGAAACAGAGGCAGAGTGGGAGGCAGTTCTTGCCGCTTACAATGGCAGATCATCAGGTCAGACAATGTGGTGGGAGGTTATCGTTCCCGGCATGACAAAAGCGGCCTTCTTTAAGGCACAGCCCCCGACAGCACTTCCTATCCCTTCGATGGAACAGAACGGCGCGTTCACAAACACGATGAACCTTGTCGCTGAAGATTTAGTCGGATGGGACACTAAAGTGGCTTTTTAACACAGAACCTAGATTCGCTGGCTCTGGGTTCTGAAACGCTTACGCCAACATTCGATGAGGATGTGACGGAGTACACAGCGAACATTACGGATGCTTCGACATCTGTAACAGCAACAGCCGAAACGACAGGCGCAACGCTTGAAGTGTTCCTTAACGGCACATCCAAAGGAACAGGCACAACTACGGTAACGAAGTCTATTACATGGACTGCCGGAACGGACACCTTGCAAATCAAGGTAACGTGGCGCGGTGCTAGTAAGACTTATAAAGTTACAGTTACACACGAAACATAGCGTGAACAGGGCGGGGGAGACCCCGTCCTTTCCCTATGTGATAGCCGAAAGGCGGGGAAAGGAGAACAGAAATGACAAAGATGTTTGCGGTAAACGGTAAGAGTTACAAAGCTAAAGAATTTGATTTTAACCTCTTGTGCGACCTTGAGGAACAGGGATTGTCCCTTGATGACATCGACAAAAAGCCTATGTCACTTGTAAGGACGTATCTTTCATTTTGCGCCGGGATGACGAAAGAAATGGCGGGAAGAGAGATCGAGGCTCATATTGAACAGGGCGGCAAATTCAACGATGTAGTTGAAGCTATGTCCGATATGATGAAGGAGTCGGGTTTTTTTCGGTCAATCAGCGCGAACAAGGAAGAGGACGCAGGAGAAACTTTGCCGAAGAGTCCAAAGACGAAAAAAGCATAAGCGATTACCCCACGATACGGGAGTATTACGAACATGAGTGGATGCCGAAAGTCATGCCGCTAGGTGTTTCATACAATGAGTTTTGGGAACTTAACCCCCGTAAAGTAAATGTGATAGTAGACGCTTATAACGAGGCAAGGAAAGCCGAGATCAGAACGAAAAATATGCTTTATCACCTTGAAGGGATGTATTTTGCCGATGCCTTATGCGCAACAGTCGGTAATATGTTCCGGGGAAGAGGTCAGAAAGCGTTTGAATACCCGAAAGAACCTTATACGCTTGACCTAGAGTATGAGGACGGGTTAGATATGTCAGACGATGCCGAGCGCGATATAGCAAGGCAACGTCGCAATTTTGTAACACAGCTTAACAATATGTTCCGGGAATTAGAGCCTGTGGTAGAGAGAAAGAAGAAAGAAGATGCCGAACATTGATACCTTAACCATACAATTTGGTTCAAAAGGCACAGAAACAGCCGTAAAGAACATAAAGACAATGGCAACCGCCGTAAGAACTCTGTCCGGCAGTCTGCGCATGATGGACATGAGCAAGTTCGGAGAGTTCAGTTCAGGGATGGAAACTCTCAAGAAATCTGTTCCCACAAAATCACAGACAAACAGGATGGTTGACTTTGCCGATGCCGTATCGAAATTATCAGCGGCTATAGGTGCGTCCAATATCAGCGGTTTTTCAAACGATATGACAAATCTTGGTACTGCGGTGCAGCTGTTCAAGAAGTCATCCGTTAATTCTATCACAAATGCTGTTGCCGCTATGGAAACCATGAAGCAACAGGCAGAAAGTACGGCTAATGCTATAAATAGTGCTACACCTAAAAATTCGCAAAATCAGAGTGTGAACAACAGCGCGGATGCACTTGCAAACACAAAACAGATCATTGCATCCCTTGAACGGGTTCAGGTAAAGGCAAGTGGTGTCAAAGGTATCTTACAAAAAATGGGGCTAGTAGTACCTACAAAATCTTTCAAGACACTTGAGGAAAATGCGGAAAAGGTACGCAGGAAATATGATGAGGTACGACAGACCCTTCAAAAAGGATTAGAAGCCGGAAAGATCACAAGTGACAGCTCGGAGTATGCCAAAAAGATGGCAGAACTCGAAGGTCTTCGGAACAAATATAACGAACTGATCCTGAAACAGCGCGAGTTATCAAGGGAAGGAGGGGCATTTAAACTTGCCCCCGCATTGACAAAATCTATTGATATGCTCAAAGCGGGTTTCTCCAAAGTAGCAAGCATTATAAGAACAGGCGTATTATCAGCTTTTAGATCGATTAACAGTCATATCAAGTCGTTCACATCCCGTATTAAAGATGCGGGAAAATCATTAAAAAGCACGATTACAAGTGGCAATGCGGCAACAAAGGTTGCACACAAATTTGCTAACGAAATATTCCGTGTTTCCAAAATGCTTAAACTTATGATAACCCGTATGGCTCTGCGTAAGGTCATAGCCGAAGTCGGGGAAGGGTTTAAGTCACTCGCAGTTCACTCCGACACTTTCAACAATAGCGTTTCGAGCATGATGAACAGTGCAAAGCGGTTAGGTTATTCATTTGCCGCTATGGTATCACCGCTCATTAATGCGCTTGCCCCGGCTATTGTTTATATCATAAATCTTTTCACGAAGTTAGCGAACATAATCAATCAGGTGCTTTCTGTCTTTACCGGGTCATCGACTTGGAACAGGGCGAAAGAGTTCACCGATTCGTGGCGTGATTCGTTCGAGGACACAGCGGATGCGGCAGAGGATGCGGCAAAAGAGATCAAAAAGTCCGTTCTTGGTTTTGACGAACTCAATCAGCTAACAGATAACAGTCAGAAGTCATCTAACAAGAAAAAAGACGGTGGCATAGCTGATATGTTCGAGACAGTACCAGTCGATAGCAAGTGGCAAGACCTTGTTGACTGGCTGAAAAAAATGTGGGAACTCGGAGATTTTTACGACCTCGGCAAGATGTTAGGCGAAAAACTCCGTGATTGGCTTGAATCTATCCCGTGGGATAAGATCAGGGAAACAGCAAACAAGTTAGGAAAGAGCCTCGCAACCCTGATAAATGGTTTTGTTGAGGTTGAAAGATTAGGTTACGACATCGGAAAGACTATCGCACAGTCGGTCAATACCGTCTTTGAGTTCTTAAATGGTTTCGTGCGTAACCTTCATTGGGAGTCAATCGGTAAATTCATAGCCGATACTTTCAATGGATTCTTTGAAAACATAGATTGGGATCTGATAAAAGATACCGTCATCACAGGTATGCGCGGCATTGCACAGGCTATATGGGGCTTTATCAAAGAATTTCATTGGGATAATATCTCTGACTTCATTAAGAACGGCCTCGACACGATAGCAAAAGGCATAATCACATTCTTTGAGACACCCGGATATGATGACAGAGGTTTCAAATTAAATGATTCATGGGCGAAACGGCTCGGCAGTGAATTAGGTCATCAGCTTGCAAAAGTCTTTGAAGATAAGGAACTGTGGCACGAAATTGGTCAGGCAATGGGTGACATGGTACAGGGTGCTATTGATTTTCTTTCTGGATTTGTAAAAGAGATCAAGGTCAATGATGTTGTGGATTCATTAACCGAAATGGTTAACGGATTCTTTGAACAGGTTAATTCACAGCAAGCGGGTGAGACTTTAGGCGAACTGCTACAAAAATTATATGACATCATAAAAGGTTTTTGGACAGGGAATAAAGATACCTTATACGGTGAAGCCGCAAGTTTCTTCAGCGGGTTCTTTAGTCAGGTTGACACCGAGCAGATGGCGGCAGATGCTATAGCGGTTCTGTCGTGGGCGGCTAACTCACTGATTAATTTTTGGAGTGAGTACGGTGATGACATACTGACCGCTGTTAAAGATTTCTTTACGGGTCTTTGGGATAAGATTGATAAGGAACAACTCGAGTCTGACCTGAAAGAGATCATACACGGCGTGACAAAGGCCGCAATATTGATAGGTGTTGGTCTTGTCGGTGTTGAGTTGGTATCATCCGCAATATCCGGCCTGTTTACAAAGATTGCCGTCAAGAAGGCTATTGAAAGTGCTTTAGGCGGTATGTTAGGCGAAACAATAGGTAGTGCAGTGACTACTGCGGCGGCAAGTGAAACCGTAATAGGCAGTGCAACGGCGGCGGGTGCTTCAATAGCCGCAACTATAGTAACAGGGATAGGGGCGGTATTAGCCGGAAACCTTGTTATTGAGGGCGCACAGAGTATATGGTCGTGGGCTATCACGAAGGGCATGGAAAGTGCCGGGTATGACGAGGCTGAAATAACTAAAGTCAAAGAGGACTTACAGTTCCTTGAGGATCGTTATGATGGCTTGAGCGGCAAAATACAGATGCTCAAAGATGCCTTTAACATGGACGAACTTGAACTTCCTTCAGAGGTTAAACAAAGTTATGAGGATTTAGGTATTGTCGTTGAGGACTTGCGCGTACCTGTTATTCACATGAATGATGACGTAAAAGAAGCACAGAACACGCTTTCCGAAGCCTCTAACACATACAGAGACTATGCAAATGACATAGCAAAGGCGGCAGATGAGTCCAGAACAGCGGCAAACGAAGTCAAGAACACAGCTTCGGCAATAAAAGAAAACAATGAGGCTATATCCGGCCTTGTCAAGACAACAGATGAGGGAACAAAGTCAACGGCAAAGTGGGTTGATGAACACAGAAAGTCTAATCAGGCATGGAATGACTTGAAAAATTCAACAAGTCAAGCGACCGACACCACAAAGAAAGGCAAGTCTGCGATTGATGAGGTTACAACGAGTATTGAAAAGAATACCGGGGCAATCCCGAAATTCACTCAAGAGCAGAAGAACATAATTGATAGTTTCAATGGTGTATCGGAAAGTGGAAAAGACCTTGCAAAAACCTTGAACGAAAACTTTGAAAGTATCTTTGATGACAGCAAGGTTGTCACAGAGGACATCCCGAACGATGTCTCAAACGCAAGTAAAGAGATTATCGGAGTAGAACAGGAACTTTCAAAGACAACAGATGACACTATGAGAGACATTAAGAAATCTGTTGAGGATAACATGAACGAGGTAGACAAGACGTTTGAGACTATCAAGAAGGGCATGACAAAGGAACAATGGACGTTTCAGGGTGTGGCTGATGGCTTGGGAGAAACCTTCAGACGTGCAAAGGAAGCTATCAAGCGTGAATGGAACGAAATAGCGGAAACCCTTAACGGTGAGCATGAAGTAGCATCGGAAACAATCAAGATAGACCTTCCGACATTTGCCCGTGGGGGGTTCCCGGAGGACGGGCTTTTCTATGCCAACCATAACGAGTTAGTGGGATCTTTTAGCAACGGCAGAACAGCAGTAGCGAATAACACACAGATTGTCGAAGGTATCTCAAGTGGTGTCTATGGCGCGGTAGCAAAAGCAATGGCACAGAACAACGGCAATGGCAAATATATCAGCAACACGATAGTTGTTGACGGTGAGGTTATTGCAAGAACGGTAACAAAAGCACAGGACAGACAGAATATGCGGTTTAGTCCGACAATGGGGTGATGATATGGCATTTACATTTAACGTGAACGGGTCGGCAGTAAAGACCCCGAGTAAATTCGGGTGGTCGTTATCCGATGTGTCTGCCGCCGACAGTGGACGTACAGAGGACGCTTTAATGTATAAAAATCGCGTTGCCACTAAAGAAAAGATCGAACTTGAGTGGTGGGGCGTAACGACAAGCGAGGCATCTGCAATATTAAACGCTTTTGCCGATGAATATTTTCAGGTGACGTATCATTCCCCGTTGACAGACGGTGACGTTACAAAAGAGTTTTACCGGGGTGATGCAACCGCGCCTTACTATTGGTGGGTAGACGGTGGACGCATGGAGAACGTGGCATTTTCGATCATTGAGAGATAAGCATGAAAACAACAAGCGCAACATTTAAACAAATACTTGCAAACAAAGGCGCGAGGGAATATGTAATTAAGATTTACCTTAACCTTGCGGATGGGACAGCACTGACGCTAACCGAAGCTGACATTTGGTCTGATACCTTTTCGATTGACACGGCCTCAAGTGGAACATCATCACTTGACATCGGTACGGCTGTTATCGGACAGTGCAAATTCACACTGAATAATATCAACGGTGACTATGATGATTGTGATTTCTTCAATGCCGAAGCTACGGTATGGCTTGGTCTTGTAGGTGACGAGTCGGGCGGCACACAGCAGTATTACCGTATGGGATTTTTCACGGTAGATGAGCCTAGCAAAGCAAACGGTCTTATCTCACTGACTTTGCTTGATAATATGTGGCTGTTTGATGTGCCTGTTGCAGAGGCCGGAGTAACCTTTACAGACGAAAGTACGGCAAGGTCTATCATCAATACGATGTGCAGTCATGTAGGCGTAACTTTGGCAACACAGAGTTTTCACGGGTACGATTTCCCAATAACATCTGCGCCGGAAGACATTGACGAGATGAACTGCCGCGAACTGCTTCAGTATATCGCTATGATAGGGTGCAATTTCTGTTTCATTGATGACAGTGGTGCGCTTAATTTGAAGTGGTACAACACAAGTGCGACAGCGGCACAGACGGTAGTATTTGACCTTAATCAGTCCACATCCTTCGGAACAGAGGATATAACGATCACAGGTGTTAAGTTTGTCATAGATGACACGGACTACACAATAGGGACATCAGCATACAGACTTACGCTTGAAAACCCGCTTGTAAATGCTGATAACGTAAATTCCGTTTTAAACTCGATATGGGATATTTTAGAGGGTTTTACACTTCGGACATTTAATATCACCACGGCAAGCGATTTAAGTGCGGAAATAGGCGATAGATGCAAAATAAAGGACTATAAAGGCAACTATATATATTCATACATAACCTTAAACAGTTTCAAACTTGCCGCACACCTTTTACAGTGTAACGCAGTACCGCCGAACAGAACCTTGATAAAGAGATATTCAAAAGAGGTCAAGGCGGCTGTTGAGGTTGCAAGAGAGCAGTCGATACAACTTATCTCGACATACGATCAGGCAGTCCAGAGATTGAACAGACTTGTTGAACAGTCAATGGGAGCGTTTACGGACTTTGACAAAGCACCGAACGGCGGCAGGATATTTTATATATCGAATATGCCAATAACTCACGATGAAGAAACGGGCGAGTGCGTATTTGAACAAGACTCGATAGTATTCAGAATGGCAGGAGATGTCTTTTCTGTCTCAAGAGATGGCGGCGAGACGTGGGTAAATGGTTATGACCCTTCCACGGGTGAACTTGTTGTAAACGTCCTTAATGCAATCGGTATCAACGCTGAATGGATAAAAACAGGCACACTTACTGTTGGCGGTTCAACAAGCGGCACACTGCATCCGACTATCGAGGTTTACGATATTAACGATACGCTGATTTGCGAGATTAACCGTAACGGTATCACGATGCACCAAGGTATTATTTCAAGTCCCGACTATGCGGAAACAGCAGAGTCAGCCCCATATTCAGTTTCGGGAATGAAAATAGATGTACTGCATGAAGAAATAAAAAGCCCCGATTTTGCATTAGATTCAACAGGAGCATACTTTAGAGGCGAAATCCTTATCACAACAGA
>Ga0310690_10003212_pt1 | contig 24944 bp, 16 predicted proteins | sample AusTroGonzalo_MG_2_FD_207661 | JGI IMG/M metagenome (GOLD analysis project Ga0310690, IMG submission 207661) | Bovine rumen microbial communities from tropical cattle in Woodstock, Queensland, Australia - Gonzalo_04 (v2) (version 2) | ecosystem: Host-associated > Mammals > Digestive system >... | reverse complement strand
CCCCGGCCAGAAACTCGACAACGTCATCAACGCTGTCCAGGGCAAGTAATTTTTTTACTTTGCGGGCGTAATTCAGCGGTAGAATGTCAGCTTCCCAAGCTGAACGTCGTGGGTTCGATCCCCATCGCCCGCTCCAAAAGCCCAAATTGGCGACAACAAAAAAAAGACGCGTATCTTGCGCGTCTTTTTTTTGTTATAATTGAGGAAATTACAGATTTCACCTAACAAGGAGTTCAACCATGAAAAAGATCTTATCCTTATTGATAATCCTCAGCGTAAGCCTTGCCATCGCTGACGATATCCAGACCTTCAAAGGCAAATTCTCCAAGAACCGCCAGGAGGAAGTTGCCTGCGTCGTCACCGTCATTCCCGGGAGTGACGGCAGCACCTTCCAGGTCGTGACCGCGGAAGCCGAACCCCAGACCTACTCCTTCAAAGGCGCCGTCTCTTTCGGCAGCTTCATCGCCCAGGACAAGGACGGCAAGACCGCGCTTGTCGGAAAACTTGGCAAAGACAACTTCAGAGCCTCCATCGTTGACAAAGACGAGAACACCCTGGCCTGGATCAGGACAGGCGAAGGCGGCCACAGGAGACCGGAAGCTCCGGCAGCGCCCGCAGCGCCAGCCGCCCCGACTGCTCCGACGACCGAAGTCCAGCCCGCCCAGACTCAGCAGTCCCAGCCCGCGGCAACCGCCGAGCCCGTCGCCTCCGTTGAGCAGCAGGTCTACAAAGGCCAGTACATCGACGATGACGGCGAAGTGAAAAGCCTGACCCTGACCGTTGATTTCACCAACAAAGAGACCGGCGCCGCCCGCTTCACCTTAACGAGAACTGAAGCCGACGGCGACGTTGATTCCAGCCTGTACGAAGGCACCATGAAGAACGGCTCATTCTCCGCCAAGGAATTCCACCACGGCATCGAGCTGACCCCCGACACCATCAAAGGCACCGTTGCGAACGGCACTCTCCAGGGCGCCAAATATGACGACGGCTTCTTCAAAGAAGCGACCTTCAGCGGCAAACTTCAGGGCTCCCCGTCCGCGGTTCAAAACGTGGTCTCCAAAGGCGAGGCCATTAAGGAAGCCATAAGCGATCCCAACGCCTCCTTCTCCCAGGTCCTGCAGAAAGTTGCCACAGCCTTGCAGAGCGGCGACTACACCTACACTGGCAAATACATTGACGACGACGGCGAAGTGGAAACCTTGACTGCCAAAGTTTCCATCGCCCAGAACGGCAGCGCGACATTCACCTTAACGAAGACCGAAGCCGACGGCGACAGCGATGTCGATTTCTACCAGGGCACCGTCAACGGCACCAACTTCACCGGAAGCGAACCTAACGAACGCACACCCGACGTCATCAAGGGAACCATCACGCCCAAGACCTTCAAAGGCGTCTATCTTGACGACGGCCGCAAACAGGAAGGCTCTTTCGAAGCCACCAGATAATTTCCGTTCTTTCTAAAAACTGAGACCCTTGACCGCAGGATAGAGTTTGCGGAAAAAAGCGTACCCCCGGTCGTATTTTTCCATGAGCTCCATGTTTGGATCAAGGGTCTCTTTTATTTTGACGATCTCTTTTGTACCGGAAGCGAGGTCTTTGTATTTGCCGCAAGCTGCGGCGGCAAGGATAGCGGCGCCTAAGCCCGGGCCCTCCTCGCTTTCCGGGATCGTGAGCTCCAGTTTCAGAACATTGGCAAGGATCGTGCGCCACAAAGGGCTCTTGGCGCCGCCGCCGCAAAGGGTGGCTTTTTTTATTTCGAGGCCCATGCTCCTGGCCACTTCCAGGGAATCCCTAAGCCCGTAGGCCACGCCTTCCAGGACGCTCTGGTACATTTCGCTTCGCTTGGTGTCGAGGCTCATGCCGTAGAACATGGCCCTGACTAACGTGTCGTTGTGCGGGCTGCGTTCCCCCATGAGATACGGCAGGAAGAAAACCTTGTTCCCGCCCAGATTTTTAATTTCCGCCTGCTCTTTGGCGTAGTCCTTTTCTTCAAGGATCTCGTCCATGAACCATTTGTTGCAGCTGGCGGCTGAAAGCATGCAGCCCATCAGGTGGAAACGGCCGTCCGCGTGGGCGAAAGCGTGCAGGCTGTTCTTTTCGTCCACCAAAAATTTGTCGCTCGTAATGAAGATGGTGCCGGATGTGCCGATGGAAATGTTGCACTTGGCGTTCCCAATGGCGCCGGTGCCCAGGGCGGCCGCGGCGTTGTCGCCGGCGCCCGCGGCGACGATCGCTTCGCCCTTTATCCCAAGCTCTGCTTTGATCTCTTCTGAGAGCTTGCCAACCGCTTCATAGCTTTCGTGCAGAAGAGGCAGCTGTTCTTTTTTTACGCCGCAAATCGAAAGCATTTCTTCCGACCACCTTTTGTTTTTGACGTCCAATAAAAGCGTGCCGGAAGCGTCGGAGTAATCTGTCGTAAAAGCGCCGGAGAGTTTATAGACAAGATAATCCTTGGGCAGCATTATCTTTTTTATCTTTTTAAAATTCTCCGGCTCGTTGTTTTTCACCCAGAGGATCTTTGGCGCGGTGAAGCCCGCGAAAGCGATGTTGCCGGTATAGCAGGAAAGCTTTTCCTTGCCTATTTCGTTGTTGAGATATTCCGTTTCAGATGCCGTGCGACCGTCGTTCCAGAGGATGGCGGGACGGATGACTTCGTCATGCTCGTCCAGGATCACAAGTCCGTGCATTTGCCCGGCGACCGCGATGGCGTCCACGCTTGGGCCGTTGTGGGCCCTGAGAAGCTTAATTAGCCCCGTTTTGGTTTGGCTAAGCCAAAGAGCAGGGTCCTGCTCGGACCAGCCCTCTTTGGGGAAGCTGAGCGGGTATTCTTCGCTTTGGCATCCGACAACGCGGCCCGCTTCGTCCATAAGGAGAAGCTTGACAGCGGAAGTGCCTAGATCTATGCCGACGAACATTGGATCTCCTTAGAAGGGATTCTCCGTGGGATAGCGGTCGCCTTTGGCGCGGTTGAAATAGATCTCCTCCGGCTTGACGCCGATAAGCTTGAATACTTCGAAGAGCGCTTTGCCGTTATGAGAGAAAGTGACGGCGGTATGGTGCGGGAAATTCTTCTCCACGAGCACGTGCCGGTAGAAGCGGCCCATCTCGGGAACGGCAATGACGCCGATGGCGCCGAAGGAGCGCGTGCGCACGTTCAGTATTTCGCCTTGCGCAACGTACGCTCTGAGCTTGGCGTCCGCGGTGCTCTGCAGTCTGAAGACGGTGGTCTGGCCCGGCGCGAGATCGCCTTCCAAAGTGCCGTTGGTGACTTCCGCGGGCAGGCTTCTGGCCATGATCTTCTGGTTTCTCATTTCGCAGAAAGATAGTTTCGTGGAGGCGGTGTTGCCGCAGTGGAAGCCCATGAAGAGGTCGCTTTTTTTGTAAGGATATTTTCCTTTGATCTCTTCCTCGTACATGTCAGCGGGAACAGTGTTGTTGATGTCCAGAAGCGTGACGGTGTCCCTGCTCACCACCGTGCCTATGTATTCGCTCAGAGCGCCGTAGATATCGACTTCGCAGGCGGCGGGAATGCCCATCTGCGCCAGACGGCTGTTGACGTAGCAGGGAACGAAGCCGAACTGCGTCTGGAAAGCCGGCCAGCATTTGCCTGCCACGACTGTATATTTGCGCATGCCTTTGTGCGCTTCCAGCCAATCCAGAAGCGTCAGTTCATACTGCGCAAGGTTATTCAAGACTTCCGGTTTCTTGTTGCCGGCGCCAAGTTCTTTGGCCATTTCGGCGGCGACATTTTCTATTCGTTTGTCGCCTGCATGTTTCTTGAAGGCTTCGAACAGATCGAGTTCGGAATTCTCCTCCAGCTCCACGCCCAGGTCGTAAAGGCGTTTTATGGGCGCGTTGCAGGCCAGGAAATCCTGCGGCCGCGGACCGAAGGAGATGATCTTAAGATTCCGGAGCGCTGTCACGGCGTTGGCAACGGTTTGGAATTCGCTGATCATCTTTGCGCATTCATCCGCATCGCCGACAGGATATTCCGGAATGTAAGCTTTGAGATTCCGGAGAGCGAGATTATAGCTGGCGTTCAGCATGCCGCAGAAAGCGTCGCCTCTGTCGTCCAGAAGTTTCTCTCTGCCTTCCTCCGCTGCCGCTATCATCATCGATGGGCCCGGGAAATATTTCACCAGGAGCGTTTCGGAAGTTTCCGGGCCGAAGTTGCCAAGAAAAACCACGAGCGCTTCCACTTGGTTTTTCTTAAGATCCTCGAGCGCCGTTTCGGCGTCCGTTTCGTTCTCCACGATGACTGGACATTCAAAAATCTCACCGTATTTTTCTTCGTAAGCTTTTACGATTTTGGCTCGTCTGCTTTCCGAAAGACTTTTGGGAAAGCAATCCCTGGAGACGGCCACGATTCCGATCTTAACGTTGGGAATATTGTCAATTAAATTGCGCATTGGTTTTTCCCCATAAAAAAAGAGCCGGATGAACCGGCTCTTTTCATTAAAATATTACTGCTGCTTGGAGAGGAAGCGGAAACTGGATTCGCCTATCTCGCCGTCCATCAGCGCCTGGCGGTCAACGATGACGTCCTGGGAAGTGTAGGACGTGACGTAGTCGCCCTTACTTTCGTCATACTCTCCGTCGCGGTTGACGTCGTTCAACGATTCGGCCAGGATGCGGACTCTGAACTGGTCGCTTCTGGTCGTTATAAGCGCGCAGAGATGGCTGTAGCGTTCCACCGTCATGCCCCTGACAGAGAGAATGTCCGTAATGTTCTTGTAGGGCTTAAGTTCAGCTTTGCCGTTCTGGGCTACGCCGCGGTAAATGTCTTCGGCAAGCTTTGCGCTGACGCCGGGAAGGGATGCCAAGACTCTCGGAGAAGCGGTATTGATGTTGATCTGCCCCTGGGTGGAGCAAGGCGTAAGGAAAGCGTAGTCAAACCAGGCGAAACCGGAGCAGTCGGCGTCATGCAGACCGGAAGGTGTCAATCTCACCTTGATGCCGCCCTTGCTGGAAACATGCTCGGGGCCGATCATGCCGCAGAAGAAGCCGTCGGATTTGTTGGCCTGCAGATGCCTGGGAACACTGATCTGATAGGGGTCGTTGACGTCCTTGTCCGAAACGGAGGTCTTCGGGAATTCTTCGTATTCGGCTGTGTCGTAATTGTAGACCTCGACCTTGATGGTCGCGTTATGGTTCTCTTCAAGGAATTCCGTCGTCTTGATGGAGTCGTTCAGGCCGAAGATGTAGAGCCCGTAGGGCTGCTTGGTAAGGCCTTTTTCGACCCACTCCCATTCGCCTTTGTCCTGGGGCTGCCTGGTGTAGAACATGGCGGAGCCGTAGCCGGGCCCTACGCTGAACTTGTCTCCTTTGGATGTGTGCAGGGTCTCCTGGGCACCGACGGAATAACCGTCAGGCGTGATCGAAGTCGCCGTGCTGCTCTTGATGACAAAGACCTGGTCTTTCTGTTTGCCGCTGCTGATCCTGAGTTTCTGGCCTTCCCAGATGCCCGGTTCCCAGTTGACGTCCTTGGCCTGAAGCTTGCCGGTATCGGATTTAGCGACCGTGCCGAAGGCCGGACGCCAGCCGCCCAGATGCGCTCCCTCTTCCTCCGCGTCCATTCTGACGCCGTAGGTCGTGAAGCTCTTGGCGATGGCCTGCATATAGCGGTTCGCTTCCTGAGTCTTGTTGCCGGTGCCGATGTTTTCCCAGTCGCCGGAACGCCTGACTTTCCTAAGCTCGCCGACCGTCGCGTAAGGAGAGTTCTTGACATAAGCCCTGCTCTCGGCCCTGGAGCGTGCGTTGTGGTTCTCCGCTTCCCTCAAGGTGCCGCCGATGGTGGGCTTCGCGGTTTTCACCCAGGTGTAGTGGGTGGGGTCGTCTTTCTGCGTGGAATACGTCAGTTCGTTAGGCTTCAAAGTGCCGTATTCGACGGTGCGGGCCGCGATCTGGCCGTACTCGTTCTTCATGGTCATGGAAAGGAAGCCGCCTTCCCTGGGGATGCCTAAGAACATGGCGTCGTCGCCGCTCTTGGCGCCGTCCGTGTTCCAGCTGATGCCGGGCTGGGCTTGGATCCAGTTGCTGCCGCTGTAGTGCACGGACTTTCTGATGCCTGTGACGCCGTTGCGGCCCGATTCGCTCCTGGGGCTGTGGATCTCGATGATCTCGTACTTCATCTGGTCATGCTTCCAGTTCGCGCCGGAAAGCCAGAGCTTATCGCCGCTGACTCTGGAGATCTTGTAACGAACGCCCCACAAAACGTCGGGCAGTTCGTAGCAGGGATAAGATTCCTTGACGTTGTCGCCCCAGGTGCCGTTCTTACTGGCGCCGAACGTATAGTCGAAAACGTGGCGGTTGTTCGTCAGATAGAAGTAGCCGTTGGCCGGGATGACAGGGTTGGGATCGTCGTAGAGGCTGCCTATCCTGGCGTTGAAGTGCGGGGCGCTCTCAATTATGGCGATCTGGTCGGCATAGTCGCCGGTGTTGATGACGACGCGCCAGTTGCGCAGAGAAATGTCCCTGTCGCTGATGTTGATCAATTCCACCACGTCGGGGCGCTGGATGTAAACGACGTCGAAAACGTTCTTGGTCTTAGCCAGCGTTGAAGAGGACGTCGAGGAGCCGTTGCGCAGTCCCGTCGTCTTAGCCGTGGATACGATAAGCGGCAAAAGTCCGTCCACCGCCCTGACAGCGTCGCCGTCCTTGTAGGGATAGCGCTTCATCCAGACTCTGTCTTCGCCGCCAGGCATCTTCATCTCGCTGCCCTTGAGGTCTTCCTTCCTAAGTTCGACCATCCTGGTCTCGGAATATTTGTTGGCTTCGCCGTCCAGGTCCATGAATTCGTTGAACCCTTTCCAGGCCACCGTATAGCTCTTGCCCAAAACGTGCGTCATGACCTGGTCGCCGCTCGTGCCGAAAGAGCCGGTGAAGTTCTGATCGCCGATGAAAGCGTAGTAATAGAGATCCTTGGGCGGCCTGATCTCATCCTGGATCTGCGTCGGGAAGGCCCAGATGTCCTGGGCTCTGGGTACGATCGAAATAACGCCGGCGTGCCCGCATTCCCAGCTCCAGCCGGTGTAGAGGCACGCGCTCAAGTTGTCGTTTGTGAAATGGTCAGCCTTGGCCAGCGTAGTTCCGCAGCCGACGTGAATGTTGTCGCCGCTGTTGTCGATTATGGGATACCAACCGAGCTTCACATTGTCTTTGCTGTACAAAATAAGCGTGCCGCCCTTCAGCAAATTCTTTGGAATGCCGCCCCACTTGCGGTTCATCAGGCGTTTGAAATTGTTCCAAAGCTTGTTGTACGACCTGTTGGGATCGCTGGAGAGCCTGATTTTGTAGCCGGACGTGTAACTTTCTTTTTTGCCGAAATATTCGACGGTGCCGCCGCTGGAGGGGGATTTGCTGTTCACAGCGAAAGCGGCGCTTTTTGATCCGCCGTTGTAGTTGTACCACTTGGAAAAAAGGTGAGCGTTGTCCGTCGGGTCTGTGCCCAGAAGAATGCGGTCCGCTTCGAAACTGAAGGACCCGTCATTGGCCATGATCTCATTGAAGTTCACAGCTTCCACGCCGTACTCGTTGCCAACGGTCGTGAGCACATGGTTCTCGTCTCGGTAGTCGATGACGTTCGCGACCAGACTTTGCAGAGCGATGGTAGAAGGTTCGAACTTGTAATCAGAATTGGCGCGCCTGAAGATCCTTCGGATCTGTTCGCGCTCCGCCACGTTGATGTTCACGCGGTTGTAAATTTTGGACGTGCTGTCAACGTACATGTCCCTAGTGTGCGTGTACGTCGTTCCAAGGTGCTTTATCCATTCGGTGGCGGCGCTGCGCTGCCCCGGCATGCAGATGTCGATCACGTCCTGCATGGAAGTGAAGGCCATGTCGTCCCAGCGCGGCCTGTCCGGCATGAATTCTTCCGCTTCATCTAAGCCTTCGCCGGGTTCGTCGACTATCTGGTTGGCGTTGTTGTCGATCTTGTCGCTGGCGTAAAGGGGAAGGTTGTAGTTGTCGTCAACGTTTGCTTGTCCCGGTTTGGTGTCGCGTCCGTAGCGGTACCTTATGAGTTTCTGCGTGGCTTCCTTTGAAAGAGGCAGTCCTCTGCCTTCCCTGTTCGAACCATCGGAAAGAATTACTTCCCTGGTGGAGAAACCTTCGTTCTGTTCGTTGTCCATCGTTGCTGAAGCGATGTTGACGTTTATTTTCGAGGCTTCGTCTTCGACCGCGATCGCATAGCGGCCCTGGAGATTTCCGGCATTATCCCTGACATAGAACCAGCGGGACGGCGGAACGGCGGGGAGGTCTTTGGAAGGCGAACGGGAAAGGGCGTCGGAAATGTTCACCTTGTTCGGCGATTTGGGATCGGCCTGAAATTCTTTGCACCAGGGCTCGTCTTCCGAATCCCAGCCCGGCGACGCATAGACGTCCTGGCGAAGAACGCTCAAAGCATGCTCCAGCGCCGATTGGGCAAGAAGATCCGACTGCGATTTGGCCAGCGTTGTCACGCTGGTCTGGCTTTCCATAGTCATGAAAGCTGAAAATGTCGCCGCCAAAAGCGAAAGGACTGTCAAAACAGTCAAAACGGCAAGAAGCGCCACGCCTCCCGGTTTTTTTGTAGCAATTCCTCGGCTCGCGATCATGTAAAACCTCCATATTCGTATCATATCGTTTATTTTATCAAAAACCTCCCCGACTTTGCCATATGACGGAACGCCCAATCCCCAAACGCCTGTATTTATCGTTGTTTCGGACCGCAAATTTAAGTCAATTCCGCCTTGGCAAAGGGATGGCGGACGAGATATTGACATAAAGCGTTGATTTTATGTATAATTACGCCAGTTAATTTTTTTAATTACTTTTTTGCGCGCCTTGTCTAATGGTTTGACTAGGCGGCACAAAAAAATCAAACCCAAAATCTGTAGGAGATTTACTATGGCTACCAAAAAAGCTGAAAACCTGAACAAGGGTCTGCTCGTGGAAGACGTCGTCGCCGCTACCGGTTTGACGAAGAAACAGGCCACCGCCGCTGTCGGCGCCGTCCTCGGCTCCGTCCAGAAAACCCTGAAGAAGGGTGGCAAAGTCGCTATCGTCGGCTTCGGCACCTTCGCCACCAGCAAGCGCAAAGCTCGCAAGGGCATCAACCCCAAGACCAAAGAACAGATCAAGATCGCGGCCAAGACCGTGGTCAAATTCAAAGCCAGCTCCGCTCTGCTCGGCAAGTAATTTGTCTTTTGGCAAAATAAGCGCTGCGGGCGGTCACGTCCGCAGCCTTATTTTTAACTTAAGGAGAAAGCGTCATATGAAACTTAACTGTGTTTTGAGTCTTTTGCTTGCGGCCCTCGCGCTCTGCGGCTGCGCCACCTCTTCGCTTACCAAAGACGATCTCGCTTCCGCCAGAAAATATTACGTCGGCACTTTGGTTGACAAACAGATCATGGAAATGGATCGCACGGAAAAAGGCGTCTTCGGCGACAAGACCGTAAAGGCCACTTACCTGCGTTTGGCTGTCACGAACGATGAAGGCGTGACCCGCTACTTCTACAACCTAACTGAAAACGAAAGCGACGCGCGCACTCTCCAAACTTATTTCTACAGTCTCCTCAAAGGGGACAAAGTCCAGCTCGACCTGGGCTTCATCGACGCCGGGCAAAACGAAGAGGAATTCGAAGGCGTCCTGAAACTTTAACGATGCGCTAAATTATTTCGCGCATAAAAAAACGGCTCTCAGATGAGAGCCGTTTTTTTATTTACTGATCGAGGCGCCCTGTTACGAGGCCGTTCTCTAGTTTCAGTATCCTCTGGTTTCGGCTTCCCCTGAATTTCAATTCCAGGCTTTTCTCCGCCAGAACAAAAGGACCGTCCACCAACACGTCAATCGTGTTCAGCAACCTTTTCCAGGCGCTGTTCCCTTCCTCTATCCCTTTTTGGATCTCTTCGTAGGTGTTCCCTGTGAAAGCCCAAACGTTCTTACCGCCCGCTTTCACCTTCTCCGCTATTTCCGCTGCGGCCTCAGGCTGGAAGAAAGGCTCGCCGCCGGAAAGCGTCACGCCGTCGAGGTAAGGATCGGACAAGATCTTTTTCACGATCTCTTCCGTATCCGCTTCCGTTCCGGCATTTGGATCATGCGTCTGCGGGTTCTGACAGCCGGGGCAGGCCTTGAGGCAGCCTTGGAAAAAGACCACTGCCCGAAAGCCCGTCCCGTCCGTTATCGATTCGGAGAGAAAACCGGCCAAACGAAATTTCATGCTTGTCAGACGTTGTGTTTGACGCGTTCCTCGACCTCGGCGCGCTTGGCGTTGTTGAAGCGGTCAAGCGTTCCCACCAGGTAACCGGTGATGCGGCGGATGCGCTGGAAGTTGCCGAGCCCGTCCTCTTCTTTTCTGCCGCAGTGCGGGCAGGTGTCGCCGATTATGCCGTTGAAGCCGCAGACCGGGTCTCTGTCCACCGCGTGGTTGACGGAGCCGTAGCCCACGCCGTAGTCGTGCATCATGCGGATGATCTTCTCGAAGGCTTCCAGGTTCTGGGTCGGATCGCCGTCTAATTCGACGTAGGTGATGTGGCCGGCGTTGGTGAGATTATGATAGGGCGCTTCCAGTCTGATCTTGTCGCGGGCGCTGATCGGGAAGTAGACGGGAATGTGGAAGCTGTTGGTGTAGAACTCGTGGTCCGTGATGCCGGGCATGACGCCGAAACGCTTGCGGTCCATCTTGACGAAGCGGCCGCTCAGACCTTCAGCGGGCGTGGCAAGAAGCGAGAAGTTCAAACCGGTGTCCTTGCTGGCCTGGTCCATTCTGTCGCGCATGTGGCCGATGATCTCGAGGCCGAGGTTCTGCGCTTTCACGGATTCGCCGTGATGTTCGCCGATCAGGCTCTTCAAGGTTTCCGCCAAGCCGATGAATCCGCAGGAGAGCGTGCCGTGCTTTAAGACTTCGCCGACCTCGTCGTCGGGGCCGAGCTTCTCAGAGTCGATCCAAACGCCGGCGCCCATCAGGAACGGGAAGTTCCTGACTTTCTTGTGGCTCTGGATGGCGAAACGGGAAAGCAGCTGATCGATGACCAGGTCGATCTTGCGGTCCAGCGACTGGAAGAAAACGTCGATGTTGCCGTGCGCAAGGATTGCGAGACGGGGAAGGTTGATGGTCGTGAAGGAGAGGTTGCCGCGGCCGTTGGAAACGGCTTTGGAAGGATCGTAAACGTTGCTTATGACGCGTGTGCGGCAGCCCATGTAAGCGATCTCGGTCTCGGGGTGCCCTTCCTTATAGAAGGCCTTGTTGAAGGGCGCATCCTGGAAGGAGAAGTTCGGGAAGAGACGCTTGGCGCTGACGCGGCAGGCCAGTTTGAAGAGATCGTAGTTCGGCTCGCCTTCGTTGTAGTTGATGCCTTCCTTGACGCGGAAGATCTGGATGGGGAAGATGGGCGTTTCGCCGTGTCCCAAACCTGCTTCCGTAGCGAGCAGCATGTTCCTTACGACCATGCGGCCTTCCGCGGAAGTGTCCATGCCGTAGTTGACTGAGGAGAAGGGCGTCTGCGCGCCGGCTCTGGAATGCATCGTGTTGAGGTTGTGGATGAGAGCTTCCACCGCCTGGTACGTTTCCTTGTCGGTCTCTTTGTATGCCTTTTCCGCGGCGAACTTCTGGGCTTTCTCCACTTCGCCCTCGGCTAAGCCGGCGGCGCAAAGCATTTCCTTTTCTTTCTTGGCGTACTCTTCGCCTTTTTCAATGGTGGCGACAAGGCCCTGCTCTTTCAACTCTTCCTCGATCTTGGTCGCGGCTTCCAGCTTATCCTGGCTGTCGAGCAGCTCTATATAGGTGAGGATATTCTTGCGATACTGCTTGGCGTAGGTCTTCCTGACGCCGGGAGCCAGGCCGTAGTCGAAGTTCACGATGGACTGTCCGCCGTGCTGGTCGTTCTGGTTCGCCTGAATGGCGATGCAGGCCAGAGCGGAATAGCTGGCGATGGAATTGGGCTCTCTCAAAACGCCGTGACCGGTCGTGAAGCCGCCCTTGAAGAGCTTCAATAAGTCTATCTGACAGCAAGTGGTGGTCAGCGTATAGAAATCCATGTCGTGGATGTGAATGTCGCCTTCCCTGTGCGCCTTGGCGTGCTCGGGTTTTAAGATGAACATTTCGTAGAACTGCTTGGCGCCTTCCGAGCCGTACTTCAGCATGGAGCCCATCGCGGTGTTGCCGTCGATGTTGGCGTTCTCGCGTTTGATATCGGAATCGCTGGCATCTTTGAAAGTAATATCTTCATAGATCTTCATCAGCCTGGTGTTCATCTGGCGCACTCTGCTTCTGTTCGCGCGGTATAAGATGTAGGCTTTAGCGGTTCGTACGTGACCGGCGTCGATCAAGACCTGTTCCACCACGTCCTGGATGCTCTCAACATCGGGGATGTCCTGAATGGTTTCTTCCACTCTGCGGGAAACTTCAGCAGCCAGTTCGGCAGCGGCTTTTTCATCCTGGGGGAACCCGGTAGCGGCAAAGGCTTTTTTGATAGCGCCGGCTATTTTGCTCTCATCAAAAGGCACTCGGCGTCCGTCACGTTTTACGATTTCGCTGATCATATTTTTTCCTTGGATTTGTTGGTTGTCAGTTATTATAGCATTTTTAGGAATGATTCCTATTCCTTATAACGCTTGAGTTTTCCACATTATTCGGGCTTTTCGGCTTCATACCACAAGATATTGTGTTTTGCCTTCCGAAAAACCCACAATATTGATTGTGGGCACCATTGTATTACATTCATTTCTGAATGTCAATACCCCCCTCAGACCCCTTTATTGGTCTTGTTTTGGTACAATTAGGCAGTCCATTTGCTAAGGAGAACATATGTCAAAAATAGCGGATCTACTATCCATTACCGCCGCCAACTGGCCCCAGACCCCGTACATGTTTTTCGGGGAAGACACCATAACTTATAAAGAAACGGACGAGCTGGTCGCTGAACTTTGCGGCAAACTTTCCGCGCTCGGCGACCTGAAAGACCGCTTCATTCTTCTGGCGCTGCCCAACTGCCCGGCTTTCGTCATCGCTTACCACGCCATACTGCGCTTAGGCGCGAAAGTTCTCCCGGTCAACTACCGCCTCGCCAAAGAAGAATTGGAATACATAATGCAGGACGCCTGCGTTCCCCTTTCCATTTATCCCGCCGGCAAAGGCGAAGCCATAACCGGCGAAGCGCTCGCTCCTTTGACCTTCGGCAAATATTCCGTCGGCGTGAAAAAAACGCCCGCCGAGCTTATTCAGAAAAAGCCTTTCTTCCCTGCTGATCTCTCCCCTGTCGCCGTCTGCATCTACACTTCCGGAACGACTGGGCATCCCAAAGGCGCGCTTTTGACTGACGATCAGCTTCTGGCGAACGCCAGGATGTGCCACAAGGGCCTCGACTGCCACGAAACGGGCGAAGTGATGGTGACAGTGCTTCCCCTTTTCCACGCTTACGCCGGGACCGCCTGTCTTCTCATGACTCTGTCCTGCCACTCGACCATGCTGATAATAGAAAACTTCCAGCCCCTGAAAGTTCTGGAAGAAATGCAGAAACGCGAGGCCACCGTTTTCCTCGGCGTTCCCGCCATGTACGGCGTTCTGGCCAACGTTGAGAATCCCCCCAAGATCCCCTCCTGGCGCATATGCGTAAGCGGCGGCGCGCCTTTGCCCGCCGTCGTCGGCGAAAACTTTTTTGCCAAATACGGCCTTACGATAGCGGAAGGCGACGGCCCGACGGAATGCGGGCCCGCGACCGCTTTCAATCCCGTGCACGGTCCCGTAAAGGTCGGCACCATCGGCTTCCCCTTGGAAGGCGTGGAAATGAAGATCATGAGCGACGACAAGAAGGAACTGCCAACCGGCTGCGTTGGCGAGATAGCGGTCAAGAGTCCCTCGAATTTCCTCGCTTATCTCAACCAGCCTGAAGAGACCGCCAAGACGCTCGTGGACGGCTGGGTCTATACGGGAGACCTTGGCTTCGTTGACGCGGACGGCTACTTCTCTATCAAAGACCGCAAGAAAGACATGCTTTTAGTGGGCGGCCTCAACGTCTATCCCAGGGAAATAGAAGAATACCTCATGCGTCATCCCGCCATAAAAGAAGTGGCCGTCATCGGCAGGAACGACGATTTGAGAGGCGAAGTGCCGGTCGCGTTCGTCGCCTTGAAAGAAGGCCAGACCTTGACGGAGCTTGAGATGCGCCAGTTCTTAAGAGATAAGCTCGCATCTTATAAGATTCCCAAGGAGCTCGTCATCCTCGACGCGCTTCCGAGGAATCCCACAGGCAAGATCTACAAGCTGGCCTTAAGGTCCGGCTACGAGGACGGAGCGTACAAGTAGTTTGACTTTAAGAGGGGTATAAGATACAATTTACCCCAAATCTTTTCTTGACGCGCCAATAGCTCAGCTGGATAGAGCAACGGATTTCTAATCCGTAGGTCGCAGGTTCGAATCCTGCTTGGCGCGCCATTTTTATTTTCCGGCTTTTTCTATCCGCAGCCACGCTTCGTCCTTCGTGACTTTCAGTTTGCCGTTTTCTTCCTCTATGAACATGGCCGGCAGACCTCCTTCCCCTCCCACTAATTTTTTCCCCTCTTCAGGAGGCATACAGAAAAGCAGCGTGGACATTCCGTCCGCCTCAATGCCGGTGGGAGCCTCCACAGAAACGCTCAGCAGGCTCGTTTTGGCCGCTTTCCCGGTCTTGGCGTCAACTATATGGGTGAAAGCGTTTGAGCCGCTTTTAAAGAAGTTTGCGTAGCTTCCCGAGGTGGATACGGCGCCGTTGCCGATAGAAATTACCGTCGTTTCATTTTCGCCCTCGGGATCTTTTATGCCAATGTCCCAGATCTTTTTTCCCTTGGAGGAACAGACGATCTCTCCGCCGGCATCCACCAAAAAATCAGATATCCCGTGCTTCCATAGAACCTGGGCGGCTCTGTCGGCGGCGTAGCCGGCCGCCAAAGAATTTAAGTCGAGGCTCATGCCCAAGGGAAGACGGATGAAATCGTTGGATGTTTCGACCTTATTAAGGCCGGTCAAGCGCAGCGCCTCCGCCAGTTCTTCTTCGGTAGGTTCTCTCTTTGCTCCTTCCGGTCCGAAGCCCCAGAGGCTGATCAATTTCCCGGCAGTGGGATCAAACCGTCCGCCTGACAAAACATAAAAATATTCGGCTTTCTGCCACATAGGCAGAAGCACGGGAGATAATTTGTGCCACTTGCCATCGCTAAGCTTATTGATCTCGGAATCCGGAATGAAGCGGCTGGCCGCGCGCTCCACTTCGTCGATGGCCGCGAAAGCTTCCTGCAAGGCGGCGCGGCTTCCCCTGACGTTGGGGATGACGATCTTTGTGACGGTCGCCATCTGGAAGCGCTTCTCTTCGATCCACTCGCTCTTTTTCCTGTTGGCGAAGAAGATCGTTGCGGCGGCCGCAAGCAAAAAGGCCACCGTTATGATAGTGGCCTTTTTCATCAGATGATTATGAGCTCTTTGCTGAAGTGGTTCAGGAGCTCGACTCCCTCGTCCGTGATCATAACAAGATCCTCGATCCTCACGCCGCCCAGACCGGGAACGTAGATGCCGGGTTCGACAGAAAAGCACATGCCTGGTTCAGCATAGAGCCCGTTGGGAAGGCCTATTGAGGGCTCTTCGTGCACTTCCAATCCGATGCCGTGGCCGAGGCGGTGCGTGAAGTATTCTCCGTAGCCAGCCTTTTCTATATAGTCGCGCGCGACGGTGTCGATGTCTTTCAGAAGCACGCCGGGCTTGATGAAATCGAGGGCGGCCTGCTGGGCGCCTTTCACTATCTCATAAATTTTGCGCATTTCCGGGCTCGGTTCGCCGAGGAAAACGGTTCTCGTCATATCGGAGCAATAGTCGTTGAGTATGCCGCCGATGTCGAGGACTAAGCAGTCGCCTTCCTTGGGCATCGTGTCGTCGGGGACGTGGTGCGGCTCCGCGGCATGCGGTCCGTAGCCCGTGATGGGGTCGAAGGAAAGCGCGCTGCCGCCGCGTTTCAAATACATGGGCAGCAAACTTTCCGCCAGGGCTTTTTCGGAGAGGCGGCTCTTCGCGAGCTCAATGAGTTCGCCCATCACTTCATCGTTCTGCAAAGAGGAGGCGCGCATCTTCGCCTGCTCGTCCTTGTCTTTGTACATGCGCACTTTCGCTGTGAGCATGCCGCCGTCCGTAAACTTAAGATCGTTGCGCAGATTCATGAGCCTTAAGAGAATTTTCGCCGGCATAAGCCCGTCCACGCCGCAAAGGCTGTTTTCCGGGAAACAATCGGATGCGATCTTCAAAGGATCGTCGCCGTCTTTGTAGCTCTCGATTTCCGCGTCTTTGCACTCCGTAACGGAAAAGAGCACGTTGACGAAAAGCTTAGCGCCATTTTCGTCAACGTAAAGCGCGAAGAATCTTTCGCCGGGCGCGACTTTGACGCCGGTCAAATAAGCTATCGACATCGGCTGCGTGAGAAGCAGAGCGGAAATGCCGCTCTTTTTCATTTCAACTCTAAGTTTTTCTATCCTGTTCATAAGTTTCCTTACTGCTTTTTAGAGATCTTGCCCCAGCTGTCTTTCAATGTGGCGGTGCGGTTGTAAACGGGCGCTTCTTTGGTAGAGGTCCTATCCGGCGTGAAGTAGCCTATCCTTTCGAACTGCACGGGAGTAAGCGGCTTTATGTCCGCGGCGGCCGGTTCGGCAAGGGCGTTTTCATTGACAGTCAGGGAATCGGGGGCGACGTTTATCGTGAAGTCCTTACCTTCCGGAACATTCTCGGGATCGGGCACGGAGAAAAGCGCGGAGAAATTGTTGAGCGTTACTTTGACCGCGGTCTTGGCCGCCACCCAGTGGATGGTGCCTTTCACCTTGCGGCCGTCGGGCGATTCGCCGCCTCTGGTCGCGGGATCGTAAGTGCAGCGGAGCTCCGTGATGTTGCCGTTTTCGTCCTTTATTACTTCCTGGCAGGTGATGAAGTAAGCGTATCTCAATCTCACTTCGCGGCCAGGGGCAAGGCGGAAGAACTTGTTGGGAGGATCTTCCATGAAGTCGTCCCTTTCGATGTAGAGTTCCCTGCCGAAGGGCACTTCCCTTGTTCCAGCCGATTCGTCTTCCGGATTGTTGATGGCCGTCAAAGTTTCCGTCTGTCCTTCCGGATAGTTGGTAAGCACGACTTTCAAAGGATCAGTCACGGCCATCAGACGCTGCGCCGTGCGGTTCAATTCGTCCCTGACGCAGTGCTCAAGAAGCGCGAAATCAACAACGCTGTCAACTTTGGCGATGCCCACTCTCTTGATGAATTCCCTGATAGCCGCGGGCGGGTACCCTCTTCTCCGCATGCCGGAAAGAGTCGGCATCCTGGGGTCGTCCCAGCCTGTGACGTAACCTTCGTCCACGAGCGTTCTCAATTTCCTTTTGCTCATGACGGTGCCCGTCAGGTTCAGTCTGGCGAACTCGGTCTGTTCGGGATGATGGATGTTGTCAAGCTGATCGAGGAACCAGTTGTAAAGAGGCCTGTGGTTCTCGAATTCCAGCGAGCACAGAGAATTGGTGATGCCTTCTATGGAGTCTTCGAGGCCGTGAGCCCAGTCGTACATCGGGTAGATGCACCACTTGCTGCCCTGGCGGTGGTGGTCTTTTCTCACGATGCGGTACATGACGGGATCGCGGAAGTTGATGTTCTGGGACTTCATGTCTATCTTGGCGCGCAAAACTTTCGAACCGTCAGGGAATTCGCCGGCGCGCATCCGCTGGAAGAGGTCAAGGTTCTCCTCCACGCTGCGGTTCCTGTAAGGGCTCTCAACGCCCGGCTCCGTCAGCGTTCCGCGCATCTGCCTTATCTCTTCAGGCGTGGAGTCGTCAACGTAGGCTTTGCCTTTCCTGATCATCTCCAGCGCCCATTCGTACATCTTTTCAAAGTAATCGGAAGCGAAGTAAAGATGCTCCCCCCAGTCGAAGCCCAGCCAGTGGATGTCTTCCTTTATGGCCTCGACGTATTCGTCGTCCTCTTTGGAAGGATTGGTGTCGTCGAAGCGCAGATGGCATTCCGCGTCAGGGTATTCCTGGGCCAGGCCGAAATCGAGGCACAACGCTTTGGCGTGCCCGATGTGCAGGTATCCGTTCGGTTCCGGGGGAAACCTGGTCACCACGCGTTTGAATTTACCCTGCGCCAGATCGTCGTTGATCTTCTGTCGGATGAAGTCGAGGTGTCGTTCTTCCTTTTCCAAAATTTCTTCGCTCATTTTAGTAAACCGTTAAGATATTTATTGAATTCGGAGACTTCCTGGAAGACCGCCTCCGGTTTTTCTCTTTCTATTCCTTCCCTGTCAACGATGCAGTTCCAGGTCACCGCGACGGAATGCACTCCGGCCGCTTTCGCCTGCGCAACGTCGCTCGCGGCGTCGCCCACATAATAGACGTCTTCGGGAGCAAGGGAGAATTTATTTAAAAAGATCTCGATGCTTTCCACCTTGTTGAGGCATTTGTCGGAGCCCGTCCTGACGAAATCGAAAGCGTCCGTCAAGCCCGTCATCTCAAGCGAGATGGCGCAACTGGTCTCCCCTTTGCCGGTGATGAGCCCGACTATCACGCCCTTTTTTCGCATGTCGGCGATAAGCTCTTTTAAGCCCGGGAAGGGCGCGCGCACTTTTTCATGGAGCTTCCTGTAATTGGCGTTGTAATCCTCCAGGGCTTCCGCCCAGATCTCCGGACGGTCAGCCATCTTCAATTCCAGGATGCCCTTTTCGTTCATGCCGAAATGGTCCATGATCTCTTCCGTCGTCAGCTCTTTGCCGGTGTAGCGCTGGATCGTCATGCGGAAAGCTCCGACGCAGACCGGCAAGGAATCGCAGAGCGTCCCGTCCCAGTCGAACAGAAGGCCTTTCAGCATTCCTTCACCGCCAGAAGCCCGTCGGGCGAAAAATAGTCGATCTTCATGGAACGCTTGACTTCGGACAGCGTCTGGTTGGCGACGGCGGCCGCTTTTTCGCTGCCCTCTTTCAGGATCTCGCAGACTTCCGGAATACGCGCTTCCCAATAAGCCCTGCGCTCCCTGATGGGCTTGAGTTCAGCCTGCAGGACGTTGTTGAGGAACTTCTTGACCTTGACGTCGCCCAGGCCGCCTCTGCGGTAGTGGTCTTTCATCTCGTCCAGGTTCTTGTATTCCAGTCCGTACTTTTCAAAGTCTTCGTCTTTTGCGAAAGCGTCGAGGTATGTGAAGACCGGGTTCCCTTCCACCTGGCCGGGATCTTCCACTCTCAGGTGATTCTGATCGGTGTACATGGTCTTCACTTTCTGCCAGACTTCCTCTTCCGTGTCGGAAAGGTAGATGCAGTTGCCGAGCGATTTGCTCATTTTCGCCTTTCCGTCGGTTCCGGGGAGCCTTAAGCAGGCGGCGTTGCTGGGCAGAAGTATTTCAGGCAAAACGAGCGTCTCGCCGTAGATGGCGTTGAATTTCTCGACGATGTCCCGCGTCTGTTCCAGCATGGGCTTCTGGTCTTCGCCGGTCGGGACCGTCGTGGCCTTGAAGGCCGTGATGTCGGCGGCCTGGCTCACCGGGTAAGTCAGAAAGCCTATGGGGATGCTGTCCTCGAAACCGCGCATTTTTATTTCCGCTTTCAAAGTGGGATTGCGCTTCAGCCAGGCCTCGCTGAAAAGGTCCATGTAATAGAAGCTCAGTTCGCAAAGCGCCGAGACCTGGGACTGGATGAAGATGTTGGAGATCTTGGGATCTATTCCGCAGGAGAGATAGTCCAATGCTACGTTCAGGACGTTCTCCCTGACTTTCTCGGGATGCTCGGCGTTGTCGGTCAAAGCCTGAGCGTCCGCGATCATGATGTATATCTCGTCGTAAAGGCCGGAATTCTGCAGCTCCACGCGGCGGCGGAGACTGCCGACGTAATGGCCGATGTGCAGTCTGCCCGTCGGTCTGTCGCCTGTCAAGATGATTTTTTTCGTCATAGTTTTCCTTCTTTGCGCAATTTCTCAAAGATCCTGAAAGCGCAGGATTCTTTGCCTTCGTTTTCGGGATCGAATGTTTCCCAGGGGTCGCTCGGGGCTTCGTAGGGCGCGTTGACGCCGGCCAGGCCTTTCACGCTGCCTTCTTCGGCGCCTTTGTAGAGCCCCTTGTCGTCGTGCTTGGCGCAGTATTCCAGACTGGCCTTGACGAAGACCTCCTTGAAGCGCTCTTTGCCGATGATCTCGGCCGCCTGCGCCCTGGCCTTCTTAAAGGGCGAAACGAAAGCGCAGATGGCTGTGACGCCGGCTTCGTTCAGAAGTTTGGCGGCTTCCGCCACTCTTCTTATGTGCTCGGCCTTGTCGCAGGCCGTGAAATCCAGGTCCTTGCAGAGACCAAGTCTCATGTCTTCGCCGTCAAGAACGTACGCAAGGCCGCCTTTTTCAAAGATCTCTTTTTCCAGAGCGTAAGCGAGGTCGGATTTTCCGGAAGCGACCAAACCTGTGATCCAGATGGTCTGCGGCTTCTGGCCAAGACGTTCGCAGCGTTCCGCCGTTCCCACGGCGTCCGGATGGCGCTTAAGCCTTTCGTCCGTTCCCTTCTGGTCGTTAAGGCCCGGCGCATCGTCCGCACTGTCGCGTCTTATGATCATGCCGGCGCCGACTGTGTTGTTCGTGATAGCGTCGATAAGGATGAAGGATCCCGTCGCCCTGTTCTGGTCGAAGGGGTCGAACATCAGTTTACGGTTGGAAACGATGGAGACGCGGCCGATCTCGTTGAGTTCTAGGTGATCGGCTTTCTCCCTGTGCAGCGTGTTGACGTCGATCCTGTAGCGGATGTTGTCGATCCTGCAGCGGGACGTCATGGTCGTCTGCTTGATGAAATAGCTGCCGTTGGGGTCCATCGGCTGCTCGCTCATCCAGATCAAAGTCGCCTCGATATGCCTGTCGATTTGCGGCAGATTGTTCGGCCTGACGAGCATGTCGCCGCGGCTGATGTCTATCTCGTCTTCCAACGTTACGGTCACCGACTGCCCGGGGATAGCGTGGTCGAGATCCCCGTCCATGGTGACGATGGCTTTGACATGGCTGCGCTTGCCGCTGGGCAGCGCCATAACTTCGTCGCCGACTTTTATTACGCCGGAAGCCACCTGTCCGCAGAAGCCGCGGAAATTGAGATTGGGCCTGAGAACATACTGCACGGGATACCTGAGGTCCACCATGTTGCTGTCGCTGCCGATATAGACGTTCTCCAGCAGTTCCAGAAGGCTTTCTCCTTCGTACCAGGTCATGTGCTCTTTATCCCTAGCGGCCACGTTGTCGCCAACGAGAGCGCTGATGGGCACGAACCTAAGGTCCTTGATGTTCAGTTTCCTGGCGAAAGCGCTGAAGTCTTTTTTGATCTTCGCAAAAACTTCCTCGGAATAATCCACCAGGTCCATTTTATTGACCGCCACTATTATGTGGGGTATTCCCATGAGGGATGAGATGAAAAGGTGGCGTTTTGACTGCGTGAGGACGCCTAAGCGGGCGTCTATGAGAATGACTGCCAACTGCGCCGTGCTGGCGCCCGTCGCCATGTTGCGGGTGTACTGCTCGTGGCCCGGCGTGTCCGCCACGATGAACTTGCGCTTGGGCGTCGAGAAATAGCGGTAGGCCACGTCGATGGTGATGCCCTGCTCTCTCTCCGCCTTCAGGCCGTCCGTGAAGAGCGCGTAGTCTATTTCGCCTTTGGCCATTTGCTTGCTGGCGTTCCTGATGGAGGCCAGCTGGTCTTCGTAAACGCCCTTGGCGTCGTGCAGAAGGTGCCCTAACATCGTGGACTTTCCGTCGTCCACGCTGCCGGCGCTACTAAAGCGCAACAGTTCCTTCTGCTCGTTTTCCTTGAGGAACGCTTCTATCGTTTTGCCTTTTTTCATCTTAGAAATATCCTTCCCTTTTCTTGATCTCCATGGAGCCTTCCGTGTCGTGGTCGATGATACGCGTCGATCTTTCGGAGATCGTGACGACCATCATTTCCTCGATGATCTCCGGGACCGTCTTGGCCGTCGAGCGTATGGCGCCCGTGCAAGGGTAGCAGCCCAGCGTTCTGAAGCGGCACATGACTTTCTCGGGCTTTTCGCCTTTCTTCAAAGGGATGGGGCCGTCAAGCGGGATCAGCATGTCGTCTCTCACGACCATTTCTCTTTCCTTGGCGAAATACATCGGAACGATCGGGATGTTTTCTTTGTAGATGTACTGCCAGACGTCCAGTTCCGTCCAGTTGGACAGAGGGAAAACGCGGATGGATTCGCCCTTGTTTATTTTGGCGTTGTAGAGGTTCCAGAGCTCGGGGCGCTGATTCTTGGGCTCCCACTGTCCCATTTCGTCGCGGAAGGAGAAGATCCTTTCCTTGGCGCGGGATTTTTCCTCGTCCCTTCTCGCGCCGCCGAAAGCGGCGTCGTATTTGCCTAATCTCAGCGCATCGACCAAGGCCTTCGTCTTGAGGAGCGCGCAGCATTTCTGCGTGCCAAGGGCGAAGGGATTCGTCCCGGCTTCGATTGCCTCCTCGTTGCGGTAGATCCTCAGCTCCGCGCCGATGTCTTTGCAGAACTTGTCCCTGAAGGCGTACATGTCATGGAACTTGAAGTTCGTGTCAACATGCAGCAGAGGGAAGGGAATGGGCGCCGGGTAGAAAGCTTTCTGCGCCAACCTGACCATTACCGAGGAGTCTTTGCCGATGGAGTAGAGCATCACGGGGTTGGCGAACTCCGCCGCCACTTCCCTTATGATGTGGATGCTCTCGCTTTCAAGTTGCTGAAGATGAGTCAGCCTGTCTTCCATAAGTTACTCCATCTCGTCGTAGAAGGCCACGAGCTTGCTGCTTCTCAAGGGGTTTTTCAGTTTCTTCAAAGCCTTGGACTCGATCTGGCGGACGCGTTCGCGCGTGACCGCGAAGACTTTGCCGACTTCTTCCAGCGTCTTGGGCGGGCCGTATTTTCCGGACAGGCCGAAGCGCAGCTGAATGACCTTGCGCTCCCTGTCGGAAAGCTGGTTTAAGGCCTCGGTGATCTTCTCGTTCAGAAGCTTGTTGTTGGCGGCGAGAATGGGGTTCTCGGCGCTCTTGTCTTCGATGAAGTCCCCGAAAGTGCTGTCGTTACCTTCACCGACAGGCGTCTGCAAAGAGATCGGCTGCTGAGCCATCTTCAGGATGCTCTGGACTTTCTGGACGGGCACGCCGATGTCGTTGGAGATCTCGTCCGGGGAAGGTTCGGAGCCGTTCTGCTGGACCAGCTTCTTGGTCGAGCGGCGCATCTTGTTGATGGTCTCGATCATGTGCACCGGAATACGGATGGTGCGGGCATGGTCGGCGATGGCGCGCGTAATGGACTGCCTGATCCACCAGGTGGCGTAGGTCGAGAATTTGAAGCTTCTCTCATGGTCGAACTTGTCCACCGCTTTCATAAGGCCCGTGTTGCCTTCCTGGATCAGATCGAGGAAGTCGAGGCCGTGGTTCATGTATTTCTTCGCAATGGAGACGACAAGCCTGAGGTTGGCAAGCACCATCTTGTTCTTTTCCTGGCGGGCTTTTTCCGTCCATTTCTCAAGCTGGTCTGCTTTGGAGAGAATATCCTTGGCGGGCATCCGGCACTCGAATTCCTGCATCTGGATCTTCTGCTCTTCCTGGGCGATGCGGCGTCTGTTGCGGTCTTTCGTTTCCTTGTCCTCTTCCTGGCGGTTGGCTTCCTTGAGGTCGGCTATGGTCTTTTTCGTCTCGGTTATAGCCTCGCCCATCTTGAGGACGTCTTCGGCGAAATTCTCGATCATGCTGTGCTTGAAGCGCAGCTGCCCGATCAGTTCCGTCATGGTGATGTGGTCCTTGCGCAGCTTTTCGCCCAGGGCCTCGGCGTCAGCTTTGCGGCCGTCGCGCCTGGCTCTGGTCATGCGCATGTACGTCTGCCTCATAACAAGGTCGAGGGATCTGATCTCTCTTCTGATGGGGCGCATCTTCTTCACGTAGTTGTCGCGGCTGCCGGCGCTCTTCCTCTCCTCTTCGGAGACGATGTGGTCGAAACGCTCGGAAGCGCCGAGAAGACTGTTGCAGAGTTCCAGGACGCGCGTGGGCAGATTGCCGAAACCGCTTACGATCTCCTTGATCTGGCGTTCCGCGTCGCGGATCGTCTTGGCCATGTCCTGCTCCTGCTGTTTGGTCAGAAGCTTGGTGCGGCCCATCTGGCGCAGGTACGTTTTGACGGGGTCGTCGCTGGCGCCTTCCGCTATGCCGATGTCCAGGGAGTCGTCAAGCTCTTCCTCGTCCTTGAACTCGATGCCGACTTTTTTCAGAATGTCGACGACTTTGTTCTGCAGTTCTTCCACGTCGTCCATGCCGACGTCTTCCGGAACGATCGTGGTGAACTGCGTCAGCGTTACGAACTTCGCGCCGTTCTCGTCTTCCATGCAGATCTCGACCAACTGTCTGGCCAGGGTGCTGGCGAGGCTGTTGCCGGTTATTACGATCTCTTCATTGGCGGACTTAGAGGACGCTCTTCTGCCGCCGGTCTGTTTAAGCTTGGCAAGGTTCCTTTCGGCTTCTTTCCTCTGCTCTTCCGTAGGCTGAAGCTTTTTGGCCTTCTTAGGCTCGGGCTTCTTGACTTCAACTTTCTTGACGGGCGCGGGCTTCTTAGCGCTCGCTTTTGGAGCGGGCTTCGCCGCCGGCTTTTTGGGAGCGGACTTCTTCACAGGCGCTTTCACGACCGGTTTTTTGGCGGGCGCAGCTTTCTTCGCAACTGGCTTTTTCACGGGCGCCGGCTTCTTGGCGGGCGCGGGCTTCTTAGCGGGAGCCTTCTTCACGACCGGCTTCTTCGCGGGCGCTTTTTTCGCGGGAGCGGGCTTCTTCGCGGGAGCCTTCTTCACGACCGGCTTCTTGGCGGGCGCTTTCTTGGCGGGCGCGGGCTTCTTAGCGGGAGCCTTCTTCACGACCGGCTTCTTCGCGGGCGCTTTTTTCGCGGGAGCAGGCTTCTTCGCGGGAGCCTTCTTCACGACCGGCTTCTTGGCGGGCGCGGCTTTCTTA
>Ga0310690_10003211_pt1 | contig 24951 bp, 22 predicted proteins | sample AusTroGonzalo_MG_2_FD_207661 | JGI IMG/M metagenome (GOLD analysis project Ga0310690, IMG submission 207661) | Bovine rumen microbial communities from tropical cattle in Woodstock, Queensland, Australia - Gonzalo_04 (v2) (version 2) | ecosystem: Host-associated > Mammals > Digestive system >... | reverse complement strand
TGTCAGCCCGTACTGTGCCATTACATCGGGCTTCAGCCAGATGCGCAGGGCGTAGGTGTTACCCAAGCTCTGCACGTTACCGACGCCGGTGACACGCATCAGTTTCGGCCTGATGTTGATATCAATATAGTTCGACACGAAGTCTTCGTCGTACTTGCCGTCGGAACTTCTCACGGCGAAGATGCGCAGGATGTTGTTCTGTCGCTTTTCCACCTTCACACCGACCTTGTTCACGTCAGCAGGTAACAGGGCCTGTGCGCGCGTGACGCGGTTCTGCACGTTTACCGTCGCCATATCGGGGTCGGTACCCTGCTTGAAATAGACGTTGATTTCCACCTCACCATTCGACGATGCTTTTGAGGTCATATAGGTCATGTCATTCACGCCATTGATGGCCTCCTCAAGTGGCTGGATGACCGACTTCATCACGGTGTTCTCGTCAGCACCTGTGTAGCTGGTTGAGACATTGACCGTGGGCGGTGCGATGTCGGGATATTGCTCTACTGGCAGCGTGCTCATCGAGATGTAGCCCACCAGTGCTATCACAATAGAGATGGCACATGCCATCACATATTTATTGATAAATATATTGTTCTTCATGTGGAAGCTAATTAATCACTTTTCACTTCTTACTTTTCACTTCCTCCGGAAAGAGCACTCTCTGTCCTTCCGTCACGTTGTTGGCACCAGTGGTCACAATCCGGTCGCCCGGCTTCAAACCGCTGGTAATGATGAAGTCCTTACCATTGCCGGTATCTTCTGTCGTCACCTCGATAGAGGTAGCCGTGCTGTCGGCCTGTACCATATATACTTGCGACCTGTCTTGGAGACGTATCACAGCATTCTGGGGAATGACAATCACGTCCTTCTCCGCGAAGGGCATCACCACCGTACCCTGTATGCCGGAATACAGATGGCCGTCGGGGTTGGGGAACGACACCTTAATGGTCAGTGAACCGGTAGCAGCATTCACGATACCCGTCATACTGACAATACGTCCCTTGTGGGGATACTCCGTACCGTTCTTCATCACAAACGTGGCAGCGGGCAGGTTGGCAAGATACTTGTCTCGATCACTGACCGTCATGCCCTCCTGTACCATGCCCTCAATAATGCTCTCCGTCACAGAGATCTCGGCGTACATATTGGTATTACCGCTCAGCATGGTCAGCTGTGTGGCAGGCGTCACCTGGTCACCGACGCGCACGGGAATCTCACCGATAAGGCCCGACACGGAAGCGGTGATGGTGCAGAAACCGAGGTTCACCTTGGCGCGGTTCACGGCTGCACGGGCCTGGGCCACTGCAGCCTGAGCCTGCTTGTAGGAGTTCTCGGAGTTGTTCAGCATATAGCTGCTCACGATCTTCTTATCAAACAGATTCTTGTTGGATTCAAACTCCAGCTTCGCACTGTTCTCCTGTGCCAGGGCTGCCTGCAGGTTGGCCTCAGCAGCCTCTAACTCTAACTGTGCATTGCGCGAGTCGATGACAAAGAGCGTCTGCCCTTTCTTCACCTGCTCACCCTCGGTCACGCAGATCCGCATCAACTGGCCACTCACCTGTGGCGTTACCGTTACGTCGTTCTGACCTTTCATTCTGGCACTGAACTTATAAGGGATCTCAATGTCTGATTTCTTTACTGTCATTGTTTCGAATGACGACTGTTTCTCTTTGGGCATGTCAATGCCGCATGAAACAAGCACGGCTATGGCACCGAGCATCAAAGTCCCTGTCAATGATTTCATACTCATTTTCGTATTGTGATTATATTTAAGTTTTTTCTTTTGGCCGCAAATGTAGCACATTTTTTTGATACGCGTACCTAATAAATAATATTTTCACGCCGAGGCAATGAAAAATGTGCGTTTCATGGTCGAAAACGGGAAGTTTTCACTACCTTTGCGCCCGCAAATTACACATTATATATTATTATGGCATTAAAAGCGGGCATTGTGGGCCTGCCCAATGTGGGCAAATCCACGCTCTTTAATTGTCTGTCCAGCGCCAAGGCGCAGGCAGCGAATTTCCCTTTTTGCACCATTGACGCCCAGATGGGACAGATTACCGTCCCCGACGAGCGACTGAATAAGCTGGCAGAACTTGTGCACCCGGGCCGCATCGTGCCCGCCACATGCGAGATTGTGGATATTGCAGGCCTTGTGAAAGGGGCGTCCAAGGGTGAAGGCCTTGGCAACCAGTTCCTAGGCAATATCCGCGAGTGCGACGCCATCATCCATGTGCTGCGCTGTTTTGACGATCCCAACATCGTACATGTCGATGGCAGCGTAGATCCGGTGCGTGACAAGGAGATCATCGACACGGAACTGCAGCTGAAGGATCTGGAGACAGTGGAGAGTCGTATCCAACGTGTAGAGAAGCAGGCGCGTGTGGGTGGCGACAAACAAGCTAAAATAGAGCTCGGTGTGCTGGAAGCCTACAAGGCAGCCCTCTCCGAGGGTCGCAGTGCACGCACGGTCACGTTTGAGACGGAGGACGAGCTGACAGCTGCCAAGAACCTGTTCCTGCTGACGACGAAGCCCGTGCTCTATGTTTGCAATGTCGATGATGCCGCTGCCGCTAACGGCAACGCCTATGTGGAGGCGGTGCGCGAGGCTACGAAAGATGAGGAGGCCGTACTGCTCATCATCAGCGCCCAGACCGAGGCTGACATCGCCGAACTGGAGAGCTACGAGGAGAAACAGATGTTCCTAGAGGACATGGGCCTCACGGAGAGCGGCTGCGACCGTCTCATCAAAGCCATCTACTCGCTGCTGGGCCTGCAGACGTTCATAACTGCCGGCGAGATGGAGGTGAAGGCGTGGACGTTCCGTCGCGGATGGAAAGCACCGCAGTGTGCGGGCGTCATCCACACTGACTTTGAGAAGGGCTTCATCCGCGCAGAGGTCATCAAGTACGACGACTACATCCGCTACGGCTCCGAGGCTGCTGTCCGCGAGGCGGGCAAGATGGGTGTCGAGGGCAAGGACTACATCGTGCAGGACGGTGACATCATGCATTTCCGTTTTAATGTATAAAAAAGCCGGGGAATCGGGATTTATTTTGAATTATGATTAATCATCTATTATCTATCATGCCGCAAGCTCTCCCCTCCCTAACAGGGACGGGACCGAGGGCGGGGCTTCTCTTTATTCACTGGAACCCCGATGTGATGGCTTTCACCATCGGGTCCTTCGGCGTCCGCTGGTACTCGTTGTGCTGGTGCTTAGGTTTGCTGGCAGTTTTCTTGCTGGAGCAGAAGATCTTTAAGGAGCAGAAGATTCCCGATGAGAAGTTCGAGCCGTTGTTTATCTACTCGTTCCTCGGCATCCTCATCGGTGCCCGTTTGGGACATTGCCTGTTCTACGAGCCCGAGTATTTCCTCTCCTCACCCACACATATGCTGGAGATGATCATCCCCGCCAAGCTATGTGGCGACGGTTCCTGGCATTTCACGGGCTATACGGGGCTCGCCAGTCACGGTGGCACCATCGCCTTTATTTTCGCGCTGTGGCTCTATTCACGAAGGATGAAGATACCCTTCCTCACCGTTTGGGATAACATAGGCATCGTAACGCCACTGTGCGCTGCCGCTATCCGCATGGGTAACCTCATGAACTCCGAGATCATCGGCAAGCCGACGGATGTACCCTGGGCCTTCATCTTCGAGCAGGTGGACAATATCCCCCGCCATCCGGGACAGTTGTACGAAGCATTGGCCTATTTCGTGTTCTTCCTCGTGGGCTGGTGGCTCTATCGCCGCTTCCCCGAGCGCATTGGCACGGGCTTCTTCTTTGGTTACTGCATCTTCACCATTTTCACGTTCCGCTTCTTCATCGAATATACCAAGGAAGTACAGGTGTCCTTCGAGAACGGGATGATCTTCAACATGGGTCAACTGCTGTCTGTGCCCTTCATCCTTGTCGGTGGCTATTGGGTGTGGAAAGGAAGTAGAAAGTCGAAAGTTGAGAGTGAAAAGTGAAAAATAAAATCATCATAACATGGTTGACCCTTCTGGCGGCAATGCCTTTGGCAGCACAGAATGTCGGTGAACAGCTGAAACAGAATACCACCTTTGGCGGCTATGTCATAGGTCGCGTCAACGCCACCACGCGCGACGATATCGATGTGAAAGCCGATATGGGCATTCGCATCGCACGTGTATATGTGGATACAAAGATTGGTGATTTCGCCATGAAACTGCAGATGCACGTCGCCGGCAGTCCTCTGAACAGGAAGGAGAATGCCGTGCGCCTCGTGGACGCATGGGTCGAATGGCAACACTGGAAGGAGTTTCGCATCAAGTTCGGACAGTTCAAGCGCTGCTTCACCTTCGAGAACCCGATTCACCCCTGGAATCTCGGCAGGGGTACCTACGCCCAGATAATCGATCGTCTAGCGGGCTTCAACGACCGCACCGGCGAACACGCCTCGAATGGTCGCGACATCGGTTTACAGTTTCAGGGCGACCTCTTCACCTCATGCCGCGACGGCCACCGCTGGCTCCACTATCAGGCTGGCGTCTATACGGGACAAGGTATCAACCACGCCGACAAGAACACCCAGAAAGATTTCATCGGCGGTCTCTGGCTGATGCCCATCAAAGACCTGCAGATCGGTGCCTTTGGCTGGTGGGGTAGCTATGTCACGGACGACGACACCACCATGAACCGCCGCCGTTATAGCTTTGGTATCAACTACACCGGTGACTGGACCGCTCGTGCCGAATATGCCGTGGACCAAGCCGACGGCGGTGCCGACGGCTGGTATTGCACTGTGGGCACTCCCTCCTGGCACCGTGCCAAACTATTTCTCCAATACGATGTCTATCGTGAAGGTCACACTGCGGGTAATGCTCACAGTGCCTATGGACTCTCCGCACAATATTCCTTTCACCCCAATCTCATGCTGCAAGCCAACTATGCTTTCCACACGGACAAGACCGCTGTTGACGACAAGTACCATACGATTGACGTGCAGTGCTATTGGCGTTTCTAAATACTCATGGCAGGCAGGTTCTCACAGATAGGCACGCAGGTGCAGACACAGGCTCAGACGTTGACTCCCCAACAGCTTTTGGTGAGCCAGTTGACAGAGATGCCTGTGGAGGCTCTTTATGAGCGGGTGGATCAGGAACTGAAGGAGAATATCGCCCTGGAACGCGATACAGATTACAGCGATGAAGCCGATGAGATGGACAACTCCAAGTCACAGGAGTATGCTGTTGCCAACGAGTCTACCGACTATGCCGATTACTCTGAGCTCTCCGATATTTCAGGGCTCTCCGACGACGTGATGCCAGGCGATGCGCGTAAGGAAGTGCCCGAGACTATCGTGGGCGAGACACAATCGTTCTACGACCAACTGGAAGAGCAGATAGGCTTCGTACAGCTCAGTGACCACGAGAAGGAGCTCATCCGCTATCTCATCGGATCTCTCGATGACGACGGACTCCTTCACACCTCCCTGCAACAGATACAGGATGAGTTGGAGGTGTATCATAACATCAACACCTCGCAGGATGAGCTGGAGCACATCCTTGCCATCCTACAGGATTTTGAGCCCGCCGGCATCGGAGCCCGCACACTGCAGGAATGTCTGCTGCTACAGGTCCGTCGTGCGCCCGACTACGAATCCCCCATCAAGCACAAGCTAGAGCACCTGCTCACAGATTATTTCGACAGCCTGATGCTGAAACACTGGGACCGCATCCAGCGCGGCCTTAGACTGACAGATGCTGAGGTGAGCCGCCTGCAACATGAGGTGCGACGCCTTAACCCGCGGCCCGGCAGCTCTATGGGTGAAGCCTTGGGTAAGAACCTACAGCAGATAACACCTGATTTTATCGTGGATACTGATCCTTACGGCCAGCTCACGATGACCCTCAACCACGGCCATGTGCCGTCCCTGCGTGTCAGCGATGAGGACCTCACGTTCTTGCGCGGCTACGAGGGTCGCGACCTTAAGAGTCTGTCACGTTCCGAACGCGACGGCGTCCTCTACCTGCGCGAGCGTGTGGAGAAAGCACGTGGTTTCATCGAAGCCCTGCTGCAGCGTCGACGCACCCTTACCGATACCATGCACGCCATCATCCAGATGCAACGTCCCTTCTTCGAGAGCGGTGACGAGACCCTCTTGCGACCGATGACCCTCGAGGATGTGGCCACACAGACAGGCTTGCACCTTTCCACTATCTCGCGCGTGAGTAACAGCAAATGGGTGCAGACGTCATATGGCATCTATCCGTTGCGTTGGTTCTTCACCTCTGCTGCCCGCCTGCAGGACGGCGATGAGGTGAGTGTCCGCAACATCAAAGCCTCCCTGCAGGAGATCATTGATGCCGAAGACAAGAAGAATCCGTTGCCCGATGAGGCTTTGGCTCGCGAATTGCAACAGCGCGGCTACGATGTTGCACGCCGCACTGTCACAAAATACCGTGTCGCCATGGGCATCCCCGTGGCACGCCTCCGACGTTAAAAAACATTCAAAGCATATATTGATGAAATTGAAAAGAACTCTCATTGTGATACTTGCTCTCTGGACGCTGTCAACAACAGCCCAGGAGAAACGCGTCATGGTGATGAGTAACCTCTATGTGATGTCTCCCGAGTTGCTGGTGCAGGAGGGCAGTGCTTTCACGGAAGCCTCCAAGTTGTCACCCTTTATGTACAAAGAGAGCAGCCAAATATTCAGTACGATGGTTGATAGTGTTCGTAAGTACCGCCCTGACTTGGTCCTCATTCCCGGTGACCTGACCAAGGGCGGCGAGCTGCTGAGCCACCAGACCGTGCTCAGCACGTTGAATGCTATGCGCCAGGAAGGTGTTGCCGTGCTCGTCATTCCCGGAGAGCAGGACATCAATAACGAAAACGCTGTTTATTACAACGGCAGGAACACCTCCCCTGCGGAGACTGTGACCGCCGAGCAATTCGCTGAGCTCTACAAGGCGTATGGATACGGTGACCTATCCTTACGCGATGCGCAGACACTCTCGTATGCCTGTGAACCCATCGAGGGGCTCGTGGTTTTTGGTATCGACTTGCAGTCGTCTGAGGGAGGTTTCACCCCTGAGACGATGGCGTGGCTGACGGATGTTGCTGATGCTGCCACAAAAGAAGGCAAACAGCTGGTGGGCATGATTCATCGTAATGCCATCGAGCATTTTAAGGCCCAGAGCGAGATTGCAGCTAGCTGCGTTGTCACGGAATGGGAAGCAGCAGCCAAAGAGTTGGTGCAGCACGGTTTGCGCTTGGTCTTCACCGGCCACCAGCACGTGCAGGACATCGCCAAATTATACATCAATGACGAGTGCACCGACTCCCTCATCGACGTAGCCACCGGCACGCTGACGATGTACCCCAATGCGTGGCGTCTCTTCAATGTCAACGAGCAGTTCACAGAATGGTCAGGACAGACGGGGTATGTCATTGAGGTTCCCAATGTAGGCAATGTGCAGGTGATGAGCAAGGCCCACGCCGATACCAACTTCAAAAACATCCTCACCCATCTGATTGCTGCGAATTGGGAACCTATCGCGCAAAAATTGGAGGAAAATGCAGACAATCTGAAACGCATCCATCTTGAAAACATACAAACGCCGGAGGAACTCAGCGATCTGGCCATAAAATATCTTGACGGCACCTTCCGCAAAGTCTTGTATGCCCATCTCGAAGGCAACGAGCCCCAAGGCCCTGTCAAGAGCGAGGACATACAAAGCGAGATCGAGGATGCTGCATGGAATCTGCTTGGGGACCAGTTAAAATGGTATGAGATTGCAGAGAAACCCATCATCTACCTTGTCATTAAGGACATGCTCAAGGATGAGCTATATCCAGGCCTCAATAGCATTCTCGGTGATATCAATCAGTACGACACACCTCAGGCCAGCGTCACCGACGACCTCACGCCTGTCATGATTCTCCCACGTGCCGAGAAGCGCTACGACGGGCTCCATGCGTTGCCCGCTGATGCACAGCCTGTCACGATGTTCTACACCTTAGATGGTCGTCAGCTGCAAAGCACTCCGCAGCAGAAGGGCATCTATGTGACACCCGGCAAGAAATACATCCTTCGATAACACACATCACATGAGCGGCCACCTCCCACAGACAACGGAACAACGCATCGATGTCTTCTTGCTGAAGGCCGCGCGTTGGTTCTCCATGGTCTTCCGACCAGAGTTTTTCCCCCTGTTGGGCTTTGTGGGACTGTTCTTTTTCACCTACCTCAGTTTTCTGCCGTGGGCGTTCAAGGGTGCCATCCTCTCGCTGGTACTCCTGGGCACGGTGCTGCTCCCCCGCTGGACAATCCTTTTCTGGCGCAAGGCACGCGGTTGGGAGCCCCACTTGCTGCGCTGGCGTGAGAACCGTTTCTTCCCATACCTTATATATATATTGTATTACGCGTTCACGCTACACACCCTGAACCGCTTCCATCTGCCCCTTTATATGTCGGGCATCCTTATCACCTCGCTGCTGATCCAAGGCAGCTGCCTGCTCATCAATATGCGGTGGAAGATCTCTATGCACTGTGCCGGTGCTGGTGGTGTCATTGGTGCTCTTGCCGGTTATAGTTTCCTCTTCTCCTTCAACCCTTTGGGGTGGATGTGTGTGTGCATTTTCATCTCTGGACTTGTGGGCAGCAGTCGAATGATGTTGCGCCAGCACGACCTATGGCAGGTGCTCGCCGGCACGTTTCTTGGCATCGGCGGCGGTCTCCTCGGCATCCTCGTTCCATGGTGAAGAACTATTTTATGGTTTTTCTGCACTTTTATCACCATTCTTTATCATTATTGACAAAATTCTTTATACCTTTGCGCCGAATTTCAATGTGGATAGATTTGGGCTGCTTGCAACCACAGAAAAAAATGCTAAAAGAACAACCGTGAGAGGTTGATGCATGTTTTCCCAATGATATCCCATTCATAAATTTAAACTATAATCCTTAATCTTTAAACTTAAGAATGGGTTACTTATTTACTTCCGAATCTGTGAGCGAAGGGCATCCCGACAAGGTTGCCGATCAAATCAGTGATGCCGTCCTTGACAACCTGCTGGCTTTTGACCCGCAGTCCAAGGTGGCTTGTGAGACGCTCGTCACAACGGGCCAGGTTGTCTTGGCCGGCGAGGTGAAGTCCAAAGCCTATGTCGATCTCCCCGAGATTGCCCGCAACACCATCCGCCGCATTGGCTACACCAAGGGTGAATACATGTTCGAAGCCAATTCCTGCGGTGTCTTCTCTGCCATCCATGAGCAGAGCCCCGACATCAACCGTGGTGTGGAGCGTGAAGATCCCATGAGTCAGGGTGCCGGCGACCAGGGTATGATGTTCGGCTATGCCACCAACGAAACAGAAAATTATATGCCGCTGGCCCTCGACTTAAGCCATCGTATCCTGCGCATCCTTGCTGACATTCGTCGCGAAGGTCGTGAGATGACCTATCTCCGTCCGGATGCTAAGAGCCAGGTGACCATCGAATACGACGACAATGGACATCCCGTGCGCGTAGATACCATCGTTGTGTCCACGCAGCACGACGAGTTCGTCTTCCCCATCGACGGCAACCAGGCGAAGGCTGACCGGCAGATGCTGGAGCAAATCCGCAGCGATGTACGTAATGTACTAATGCCGCGTGTCATCGCCAGCATCCAGTCCCCTGAAGTGCGAGCTCTCTTCAACGACAATATCACTTACCATGTCAATCCCACGGGCAAGTTCGTCATCGGAGGCCCCCATGGTGACACCGGTCTTACGGGGCGTAAGATTATCGTCGATACCTATGGCGGTAAGGGCGCTCACGGTGGTGGTGCCTTTTCCGGCAAGGACCCCTCCAAGGTTGATCGTTCAGCAGCTTATGCCGCCCGCCATATCGCCAAGAACATGGTAGCTGCTGGCGTGGCTGATGAGATGCTCGTGCAGCTCAGCTATGCCATCGGCGTGGCAGAGCCTGTCAGCATTTTCGTTGATACCTATGGCAAGAGTCATGTCAACGTTTCCGACGGTGAGATTGCACGGCGCATCAAAGACCTCTTCGACTTGCGCCCGCGCGCTATTGAGGATCGTCTGAAACTTCGTGCCCCCATCTACGAGGAGACCGCCGCTTACGGACACATGGGCCGTGAACCGCAACACATCACCAAGACCTTCTACAGCCATTATGGTAGCAATGTGTCCATCAGCGTGGAGCTCTTCACATGGGAGAAGCTCGATTATGTTGAGCGCATCCGCGAAGCCTTCAACCTCTAAACAGTCTGTTCCATGAAAATAGCAGTCTATTGCGCTTCAAGCACCAAGATACACCCTGATTACTTCGAGGCCGCCAGCCAGCTCGGACGTGAGCTGGCACGGTGCGACCTCGAGCTTGTCAATGGCGCCGGCAGAATGGGACTGATGGCTGCTACCAGCGATGCTTGTCTGGCTGCTGGCGGCCGTGTGACGGGTGTGATACCCACGTTTATGGTAGAGCAAGGCTGGCACCACACCGGCCTCACCCATCTCGTAGAGACCCCTGATATGCACCAGCGCAAGCAGGTCATTGCCAACATCAGTGACGGCTGCATCGCGCTCCCCGGCGGCTGTGGCACCTTGGAAGAGCTCATGGAAGTCATCACCTGGAAGCAACTCGGGCTCTACCTCAAGCCTATCGTCATCCTCAACACCCGCAACTACTACGCCCCCTTGCTGGAGCAGTTGCAACGCGGTATTGACGAACATTTCATGGGGGCGCGCCATGCTGAGATATGGCGTGTAGCCACCACCCCCGAGGAGGCCGTTGACCTCGTCCTCTCCACACCCCTATGGGATGCCAGCGTCCGTAAGTTCGCTGCTATCTAACCCCACTCCTGCCAGTTCATCGTGGAATTTCCCTATTCTTTCTTCGACTTTTCATCCCCCAACGGAGCCTTGTCTGGGAAAAACACCAGTGATGTATTGCGACAATCCGATGTCACCATCATCGCTCTCTTTGTCTGCTTCCTTCTCATCATGGCCCTCTGGCGTGTCCTGCAGCCCCGCTGGCGTGACGCCATTTCTAATTTCCTATTTCCTACCCCACAACTCACCGATCTTGTCAAAGCCAAGCGTCGTGAAGGCCGTCGGATGCTCATCGCCATTCTCTTCTGCATAGAGAGTGCCTTGCTCACGTCATTCCTCTCGCGTCAGACAGGGCTTGCCAACTACACCGTCCCCCCTGCCATACTACTGGTCATCTATGCTCTTGTATTTCTGGCCTATCTTGCCTTCAAGCAATTCTTCTACCATCTGCTACACGGCATCTTCTTCACCCGGAACCAGTCCATCCTTTGGCGCAACCATTTTGCCTTCCTGTTCTGTATGGAGACTATTGTCATGTTCCCTCTGTTACTGGTCATCATTTTCCTGCAGATTGACATACGAAGCGTGCTGTTTGTAGGAGTTATAACGTTACTTTTTGTCAAAATAGTCCTGCTTTTCAAGTGCTTTTCGACATTTTTTAGGAAAAAGTATGGCTTTTTGCATCTTTTTGTGTACTTTTGCACGCTCGAAGGCACACCTGCGGTCATGCTTGTCGCCTCGCTGATAGAAATTACACGAAATTTGACACTCATATAGAAGATATACGATGATCAAGAAGATATTGGTTTCGCAACCCAAGCCCTCTTCCGATAAGTCTCCATATTTTGACATCGCCGAGCGATACGGGGTAGAGATTGTTTTTCACCCCTTTATCAAGGTGGAAGGAATCTCATCGCGTGAATTCCGCCAGGAGAAGATTTCGCTCTCCGAGCATACGGCTATTGTGTTTACATCGAGACACGCCATTGATCATTTCTTCCAGCTTGCCAAGGAGTTGCGCTTCGTCGTCCCTGATGACATGAAGTATTTCTGCATCACAGAGCAGGTGGCACTTTACATCCAGAAGTACGTGCAGTACCGCAAGCGTAAGATTTTCTTCGGTGAAACCGGTCGTTTTGCTGACCTTCTCCCTCTCATGGTAAAGCACAAGAATGAGCGCTATTTCATTCCCATGAGCGATGTCCACAACAACGAGATAAAAGATTTGCTGGACAGCAAGAAACTGCGCCACACAGAGGGTGTCATGTATCGCACCGTACCCAACGACCTGAACACCGACGAACCCTTCGACTTTGACCTTGTGGTCTTCTTCAGCCCCAGCGGTGTGCAGAGTCTCCTCAAGAACATCCCTGATTTCCAACAGGGTGATATGTCTATCGCCACTTTCGGTCCTACCACAGCCAAGGCTGTCAAGGAAGCAGGCCTGCGTCTCGATCTCGAGGCCCCTACGCCCCAGTATCCTAGTATCACATCTGCCCTCAAGGCATTCATCGAGGAGCATAACAAGAAGCATTAAGTGGCGCTCCACCCCTGCGATGAGCGGTCCCCACACCTTCCCCAAATCCAGTCGCCTCTGTAGCCGTAAAGCCATAGAGTCACTCTTCGGCGGAGGCTCTCGTTCCTTTGCTGCTTATCCACTACGCGCTATTTACAAGCCCACTGTTGACAACACCCAGGTGATGTTTTCCGTTTCCAAGCGTCATTTCAAGCACGCCGTGGATCGCAACCGTGCCAAACGCCAGTTACGCGAAGCCTGGCGCCTTCACCGTGATATCCTCTCTGTCGGTCCTGATGCCCTTTTCCCTCCGCTCCACATCGCCTTCCTCTGGATGGCCAACGAGCCTCAGCCTTCTGAACTCATCCATCGTAAAGTCAAGAACCTGCTCCACAGGATTTCTGAGGAACTATGAAGCAACTCCTCATCCTCCCCATTCGTTTCTATCAGCGCTTCATCAGCCCGCTGACACCTCCTTCGTGTCGCTACACGCCAACTTGCTCGCAGTATGCGGTGGAAGCCATTCAGAAGCACGGGGCACTCAAAGGACTCTACCTCGCTGTGCGTCGCATCCTGCGCTGTCACCCGTGGGGAGGCTATGGCTATGATCCCGTGCCTGAAAAATTTCATTTCTAATCTAAATATCTAACGCCCTTTACCATTCCCTTCCCATGAAACAACGATCCGTATACATCCTCCCCCTTCTCTTCTTCTCTTCTATTGCCATCGCCCAACAGCATCAGACTCTCTCCTCTGGTTATCCCATCACTCCCGTTCCGTTCACCAGTGTGAAGGTGATTGACGGCTTCTGGGGACAACGCCTGAAGGCCAGTCGAGAGGTCACCGTGCCATTGGCTTTCTCGAAGTGCGAGGCCACGGGTCGTTATACGAATTTCGAGAACGCCACAGCCCATCTCAAGGATTCCACAAAAGTGTTTCCTATTGCCGAGGGTACCTTCAGCTTCGACGATACCGATCCATACAAGACCATAGAGGGTGCCAGCTACCTCCTGCAGACCTACCCCGACAAGCATCTGAGGCATTATATCGACTCCGTCATAGATATCATAGGTGCCGCCCAAGAGGCTGACGGTTATCTCTATACAGCGCGCACTCAGAACCCACAGCACCCACACCCGTGGGCTGGTATCCGTCGTTGGGAGAAGGAAGAGGATCTCAGCCACGAGCTCTACAACCTCGGACACATGGTCGAGAGCGCCATCGCACACTACCAAGCCACCGGCTCACGCAAGTTCCTTGACATCGCTATCCGCTATGCCGACTGCGTCTGCCGAGAGGTAGGCCCAGGCCCTGAACAGGCCTGTGTTGTGCCCGGCCATCAGATTGCAGAGATGGCATTGGCCAAGCTCTATATCGTCACAGGTGATAGGCGTTACCTCAACGAGGCGAAGTTCCTTCTTGATTACCGTGGAAAGACAACTATCGTGCATGACTACTCACAGGCACATCAGCCTGTAGTGGAGCAGGACGAGGCTGTCGGACACGCTGTGCGCGCCGCTTATATGTACGCTGGTATGGCCGACGTGGCAGCCCTCACGGGAGACAGCGCCTATATCTGTGCTATCGACCGCATTTGGGAGAACATCGTATCAAAGAAGCTCTACATCACTGGCGGCATCGGTGCCACCTCCGCAGGCGAAGCCTTTGGCCGGAACTACCAGCTGCCCAACATGACTTCTTACTGCGAGACCTGTGCCGCTATTGGTAATGTCTATGTCAACCACCGTCTGTTCCTCCTGCATGGAGAGTCCAAATACTACGATGTTCTGGAACGCACACTTTATAACGGTCTCATCAGCGGTGTCAGCCTCGATGGCGGCAGCTTCTTCTACCCCAACCCCTTGGCCTCGAACGGCCAGCACCAGCGTAAGCCGTGGTTCGGTTGCGCCTGCTGTCCCTCTAACATCTGTCGCTTCATCCCGTCGCTGCCCGGCTACGTCTATGCCGTTCGTGATGCCAACGTTTATGTCAACCTCTTCCTTGCCAATCAAGGCGATGTGCAGGTGGGTGGGCACCGTGTGCGCCTTTCGCAGCAGACCGCCTACCCGTGGCAGGGCGACATCACCATTACTATCGACGAGAACCGTGCCGGCACTTTTGCGCTCAAAGTGCGCATCCCGGGATGGGTACGCAACCACGTCGTACCCTCCGACCTTTATCGCTTCAGCGATGACTATCAGCCGGACTATCAGGTAGCGGTGCGTGCCAAGGACGGCCGTCTTTGTCAGCAGGCTGTGACACAGCTCACCGACGACGGCTACCTCACCATCACCCACCGCTGGAAACGTGGTGACCGCGTGGAGCTACATCTCGATATGCAGCCGCGCACAGTACGCGCCAACGACCATGTCCGCGACGATCACGGGCGCATCTGCGTGCAGCGTGGTCCTCTCGTTTACTGCGCCGAGCGGCCTCTGCAGCCCCACGAAGGCATCGTTCCTCTGACCAATGACTTCGATATCACACGTGTGCTCCTCAACCAGCGCCCTACCTTTGCTCTCGGTCAGGGCACCATCGCTGGCACACCCATCACCACCCTCACCACTGATGCGCAGCTTCTGGATTTCGATACACAAGGACGCCTCACCACGACCGATGTCCGCCTCACCCTCATCCCCTACTACGCCTGGTGTCATCGTGGCCGTAGCGCCATGTCTGTCTGGCTCCCTCAAAACCTCAACGCAATAGAAGATTAAAGTCTAACAAGAAGGGTGTACGGCAAAGGGATTTGCAATTTTTTCATCATTATTGCGCTATTTATCATGGTTATGCCAAATATTAACCTTACCTTTGCCGCGCATAAACATAAAAATGTAATATAATAAACACATAACGACAATGAAAACATTATCTAAGAACATCTTGCTTCTCTCCATTTTGTATCTACTCCCCTCCCTGCTTAGGGATGGGTCGGGGGTGAGTCTGGCACAGGGCGTAATCTTCGAACCCGAAGGTACGACATTGGAACAGGCCTCTGCCAAGGCGAAAGCTGAGAATAAACTCATCTTCCTCGACTGCTACACCCAGTGGTGCGGTCCCTGTAAGAAGATGTCACGTGAGACCTTCCCGCAGGAGAAAGTGGGAGCCTTCATGAACCCCAAGTTCGTCTCCCTCAAGATCGACATGGAGTCCGCCTATGGTGCTCCCTTGGCCAAGAAGCTGCAGATTGCCGCTTTCCCCACCTTCGTCATCTTCACCGCTGATGCCGAGGAGATCAGTCGTTTCCTGGGCTATCACGATGCCGACTCCTTTATCGAGAAACTCACGGAGAAGAGCCAGGACAACTCCTCCAGCCCCCTGCAGGCACGCTGGAAGGCTGGCGACCGCGACCCGCAGTTCCTGATGGAGTACCTGCAGACCCTCAACGCCAGCTACAAGGCCGATGAGGCCAACGAAGTTGCTGAGGCCATCCTCGCCGGTAAGGAGGAGACCTTCGCCGCCGACAGCACCCTCCGCATGGTTTTCATGCGCAATATCACGAACCCCTTCGCCAAGAGCTTCACCTACACCGTGCAGCACCCCCAGGTCCTCATGGCCGCCATCGGTGAATACCCCGTGCAGATGAAGCTGGCCAACGTGATGTCTGCCTACCAGCGTCAGCTCGTGGTGGAAGGCGACGGTACCGCCACCCTCGACCAGGAGAAATTCGACCGTTTCTCCAACCTTCTCGACAGCCTCGGCATCCAGAATGCCGACCACTACCGTCTGATGACCCTTATCACCCTCGCCGAGAAGCAGAAGGACTGGACCAGCTACCTCAACAATATTCGCAAGTACATGGCCAACCCTGCCCTTGATGCGGATGATATGCAGCTCGCCCGTTGGACAAAGGCCTTCACCCCCGACACCGACAAACTCTACAAGACCCAGATGCAGGCTATCCTCCGCAAACGCCTCAGCGATATCCGCGAGGGCAAGCGCGAGCCCCAGACCCGTGTCGGCAATATGAAGCTCTCCCGTCCCACTGACGAACTCCTCGAAATGATCATCAACGCCCTCGACGGCAAGATGCCCGGGCAGTAGTGAGGAATTAAAAATGAAAAGTTAAAAATGAAAAATGAAGAATAAAGATATATGAAGAAATATTTACTTGCTGTGGCTGGGCTCATGCTGAGCGCTGCCAGTTTCGCACAGATGAAAGTCGTCAGTGTAGCGATGACAGAAGATGAGGGAGACCCCATCTATTATTACCAACTCTACGACCAGGCGGGATTCCTCGTCTATGCTTATACACCAGGTGTCGGTGCAGAGACCTACACCAACGATGAGCTGGGTCATGCTCTCAAAATAGAGGTTGTTTCATACCTCACGGATGATGTGACGACCTATGAGTACACCTACAATGAGCAAGGTTTGGTGGCCTCCGAAAAGAGTCCTTATTACAAGGAAGAATATACCTACGACGCTCATGGCAACAAGACCATGACCATGCGCACACTCAACAACGGCTATGTCATGAGCATCCCAACGACCAACACCTACGATAGCAATGGTCACCTCATCAAGACTGTCACCATGGGACGCATAGAGGTGGACTATACCTATGACGAAGCCGGCCTCTTGATCAGTGAGCAGTCCATAAGCGATGGTGTACTCCAAAGCACGACCACCTATACCTATTACCTGAATGGTTCTATCTCTACCTCTCGCAAGGAGATTCCTGAGAGCACCGTGACCGTTTCGGTATATAACTATGCCGATATCGATGTCTCCTATATCCCCCAGAACGCCTTCGCCGTCGCCAACCCCGACAATACCGTATCCATCTCCTGGAGCGGCATGGCCACGGAAGTTGTCGTCGATGGACAGCGTTACCCCGTCAGCGGCAACTCCTTCACCACCCCCGTCCTGCAGGATGGTATATATAATATATATGTGGTGAACAACGGCAATGCTGCCGTCCTTCAGGATATCTCCGTCTTCGATGCCAGCAAGGTCGGCGTCAGCAATGTGCAGCTCAATGGTGATATTTATGGCGAGTGGCAGACCGTCCTTGACCGCGATGGCAACGAGAAGCAGGTCATGGCCTATATGTTCCCCATCCAGTGGACGCTCCCCGATGGCGCGAACCCCATTGGCTACCGCATCTATTACAACAGCACCTACTATGTCGATCTCGATGAAGGCACCATCCGCGCCTACACGGTGCCAGCCACCGACCTCACCATATGGTCGATGAGCCAAGGCACTATCACTCTCCCCTTCGAGATCCGCGTCATCGCCATCTATGCTACCGGTCAGATGGAACCCGCCAACGTCATCTCCTTCACGCAGGAGCAGACAGAGAGCATCATCTCCACTGTCGGCATCCAGCAACCCCGTCTCTCAACTCTCAACTCTCAACTCTCACCTCTTTATGACCTGAGCGGTCGTCCCGCCAGTGCCAATGCCCGTGGCATCGTCATCCAGCGTCAGGGCGACACCGTCCGCAAGGTGCTGAAGAAATAATGAAACATCTTCTCCGCGGCCAGCTGCTCTTCCTGCTGCTGGCCGCTTCCACTTCCCTCTTTGCCCGTAGCCTCGTCGTCCTCAAGACCGACGGGCAGGCCGTCTATTACCTCATGGGTGACGAGGTGTCCCCCCTCCTTACCTTCACTGGTGACGCCCTCCTCGTCACCACCTCTTCCGCTTCTGACACCTACCCTCTCTCCACCGTCACCGAGTTCTTTATCTCCCAAACCGATGACCCTAACGTCCCCGATGCCATAGCGTCCCTTCCCCTCAACCCTCAAACTTCTGCCGTTCCCTCTTCCCCCTCCGCTTCCCGTAAGTTCATCCGCAACGGCCGCCTCTACCTCCTCGATTCCCACAACCGCCTCTGGGACCCCTCCGGCCGCCCCACCACCTATAACCCTCAACCCTCAACCACCCTTAACCATGAACCCTTAACCCTTAACCCTTCACCTTTAACCACCCTTACCCCTTCACCTTTACCCCTTAACCCTGAACCCTTAACCACCCTTAACCCTTCACCTTTAACCACCCTTAACCCTTCACCTTTAACCCTTAACCATGAACCTTTAACCACCTTACCCCTCTTCGCCCTCTACTTCTCCTCTGGCTTCCTTCAGAACCGCATGACCCTCACCCTCGCCCCCGGCGAGAGCATCCGCTTCGAATCCATGCGCTTCTATGTCGTCCGCAGCGACGCCAGCGAGGAGCGCTACCTCTACACCAAGGCCGAGCATTTCTATCTGGCGCCCCCGCCACAGGCCCTCTACCGCCCCAACTACCTGCGGCGCAACGACTTCGAGAGCGACGCCAGTCAGTACGCCTTCTCACGCTCCCGTCAGTCCGACCATTTCATCGTCTATTGGGAGGCCGCCTTCGGCGCTGACCCCACCACGGCACCCTCACCCTACACCTTCGACCCCGACGAGCTCCTCGCCCGTGCCGAGAAAGCCTACGATGTCTATACCACCCAGCTCGGCTTTGGCGACGCCACCACTTCGACGACCCTTGCCACCTATAAGATAAATATCTTTGTGCACTATCAGGACACCTGGCGTGCCACAGGCTCCGGCAACGACTTCAAGGCCGGCTCCCTCGACGTGAACCCCGCAGCCTCCAAGAACATCATCACCACCGCCCATGAGATCGGTCACACCTTCCAGTACATCGTCAGCTGCGACTTCGACACCCCGCGTGACCACGGCTGGCAGTGGGGCTTCGAAGAAAGCGCCACAGGACTGTGTGGCTGGTGGGAGAGCTGTGCCCAGTGGCAGGCTTACAAGGTCTATCCGGAACGTGAGTTCATAGAGAGTTGGGAGACGCATATCTACCTCTGGTCGCATCTCAACCTCCTCCATGAGCGAATGCGCTACTATAACTTCTTCGTGCAGGACTACTGGTGCCAGCTCCACGGCCCCGATTTCATCGGTCGTCTGTGGCGCGAGTCCGTGCGGCCCGAGGACCCCGTCGAGGCTTTCTGTCGCCTCACCAACACCTCCCACGACGGCTTCTGCCGTGTGATGTACGACTACGCTTGCCGTGCCATCACCTGGGACATCGATGCCCTCCGCCAGAATGGTCGCCGTCGCACCGACCGCTTCACCACCTCCATGCACTCTGTCACCCTCTCCTCATCTCTAAACTCTCAACTCTCAACTCTCAACGATATGTGGTGGCAAGTCGATTCCGCCTGCTGCCCACAGAACTACGGCTTTAACATCATCCGCCTCACCGTGCCCTCTGCCGGCACCGAGGTCTCCGTCAGCTTCCAGGGCATCGCCGGTGCCCCAGGCTATCGCGCCTATAACGCCGACAAGGCAGGTTGGCGCTACGGCTTCGTAGCCCTGCAGGAAGACGGCACCCGCGTCTATGGCCCCATGATGAGCGCCACCGCCGCAGCCCCCACCGGCATCCCCACCCCCGACGATCCTACGGCCTCCGCCTATTTCATCATCCCCGAGAACACCACCAACCTGTGGTTTGTCGTCCTCGGAGCCCCCACAGAGCACTGGCATCATCCTTGGGACATGGGTACCGACAGCAATGGCGATGATGTCTTCACCCCCGCCAGCCTCGCCAACGACGAGCAGTGGCCCTATCGCCTTCAGTTTATTGGTGCTGCGCGCAGGAACTAACCCTATGTACGGATATGATTGAAGGCCACCCGATGGGGTGGCCTTCTTTCATGGTAGCGGGAATCGGGATTGAACCGATGACCTCATGATTATGAATCATGCGCTCTAACCAGCTGAGCTATCCCGCCATCGCCGTGGGAAATCCGTGGATTTCTCAAATGCGGGTGCAAAGGTAGGCTGTTTTTTCGGAACTGCCAAACGTTTTGGCGAAAATGTCGGCCCAAAAGCATGAAAAAACCTCTTTCCACAGGAGGAAAGAGGCTTGTAACGGGATTGTGTTGCTGCTTAGCCGAGGCTGATAGCGCCAGAGGGGCAAGCGTCAGCGCAAGTGCCGCATTCGGTGCACTCGTCGGGGTTGATGCTGTAGATGTCGCCCTCAGAGATAGCGCCAACGGGACATTCGTCGATGCAGGTGCCGCAAGCAACGCAGTCTTCACTAATTACGTAAGCCATAGTTTCAAGAGTTTAAATGAATAATTCAGTCTATTTGCGCGGCAAAAGTACTCACTTTTGGTGATTCGCGCAAATAATCGGGCATTTTTTTCACTTAGGAATACCTAAAAGGTGTGATTACATGCGACGTGCTTCCTTGCGCATGGCCTTGGCAGCCTTCTCAGCTTCCTTGGCGGCGCGGCGCTGTTCCTTGGCATCGCGGCGGATAGCCTCTGCCTCGCGCTTCATGCGCTCGGCCTCCTGTTTCTGCAGGGCCTCCTGACGCTTCAGCTCATTCTCTTGGCGGCGCTGCTCGGCTTCCACGCGCTTCTTCTCCAAAGCGATGGCTTTCTTGCGTGCTGAGGCTTCACGTTTAAGTTCCTGTGCCTCGCGTCGCAACTCTGCAGCCTCGAAACGTTTGTCCTTGGCGGCCACACGCATATCGCTGACTTCTTGGCGCATACGCGACTCCACATCGCGTTTTAGGCTGGCGGTCTCCTTGCGTCTGTCTCTTGCTTCCCGGCGCTTGGCTTTGGCCTCTTTGGCGGCTTCCTGCGCGGCCAACTTAGCTTCCTTGATGGCTTGCTTGCGTGCCTTGGCCTCCTCCTTCATCTGCTTGGCGCGCAGCTTCATCTCTGCAGCCTCCCGCTTCTTTTCTTCTTTGGCACGCTTAGCTTCAGCTTTTTCCAGCTTCTTTCGTGCTTTCTCCTGCTCACGTTCTGCCTTTTCCATATAACGGGCTGCTTGAGGGGAGTAGTTGGAGGAGGTGGAGGGTGTTGCGGCTGTTGAGGAAGTTACGGAAGAAGCTGCGAGCGTGGGTGCAGCGGCCGTTGGGGAAGACGTCATAGGAGCCTGACTGCTCATGCACACGGGGCAGGGTGACAGGCCCTTGCTCTTAGCTGTCGTGGGTGTAAGGGGCATCACTACGCCATTACAGCCTCGCAATTCGGAGCAGGTCTTCATCTGGTGATAGTAGCCTCCATTGCTACCTGTGCAATAATATACAAGGCCGGGCGAAGGAGGCGCTTGGCGCGAGTGCGGATGGGCCTGCAGCGAAGCGTTGCTGATGAGTGTCAGCAACAACAGCATGATGACGATATGATGATGTCTCTCTATCATGAGGTAGCCCAAATGCTGAAAAATCCCTGATACTCGAACGAATATCAAGGATTTCTGTGGCAATTGCAGGTGATCCGTTTGGGGCTCGAACCCAAGACCCCAACATTAAAAGTGTTGTGCTCTACCAGCTGAGCTAACGGATCATAATGACCAAAAAATGCGACATCGCCCGTTTTTGCGCGGCAAAGGTAAGGAGTTTTTGCGACACAGCCAACTTTTTCATTGTTTTTTTGTCGTGGCATGTAAAAACTGCTTACCTTTGCAGCAGATTTCATGTCATGCGTCAAAGAATCAAGAACATCCTTTTTTTCATCGGTCTGGCATCCGTGGTTGTGATGTTGGTCACCTTCGATGTCAGTTGGGATGTGCTGTGGGGAGACCTCTGCCATGCCGGCTACTGGTTGGTGGCGATCTTGGTGCTGTGGCTGGTGCTGTATGCGATGAATACCTTGACGTGGTGGCTCATCCTGCGCGAGAGCGGCCCCATGCCGTTGCGCTTCATGACACTCTTGAAGATTACCATCTCAGCCTTCGCACTGAACAGCGCCACGCCCATCGGCTTGCTGGGCGGCGAGCCCTATAAGATCATGGAGCTGACACCGCTGGTGGGCACACAGCGCGCCACTTCGTCGGTGCTACTGTTTGCCATGATGCATATATTCACGCATTTCTGCTATTGGGTCACCGCCATCGTGCTATGGCTGTTGCTGAAGCCGCTGACAGCAGGTATGGTCGTACTGCTGACTGTATGCTCCCTGTTCTGTGCGGGGGGTATCTATCTCTTCCTGCGGGGCTATAAGTACGGCCTTGTGGTAAAGGGTATCCGATGGCTTGGGCACATCCCCGGGATGAAAGGATGGGCACAGCGTTTCACTGCACAACATGAGGAATCGCTCCACAAGATAGACAGCCAGATAGCTGCCTTGCACAAACAGAGCCGACGCTCGTTCTACACATCCCTGGTGCTGGAATATGCAGGACGCATGATGCAATCACTGGAGATTATGTTCATGCTCCTGCTCTTCGGGGCGCCACTGAGCTGGATGACCTTCGTGGATAGTGTGCTCATTCTGGCTTTCACCTCGCTCTTCGCCAATCTGCTGGGGTTCATCCCCATGCAGTTGGGTGGCCGCGAGGGCGGCTTTGCCATGTCCACGGCCCAACTGGGGCTAACAGGGGGCACGGGGCTCTTCATCTCCATCATCTGTCGCGTGCGCGAGCTGTTCTTCACTAGTATCGGGCTGGCACTGATGAAAGTGAAAAGCACAGAAGATCATCAATAGACTATATAATAGGACGTAATAGAATGAAGTTCATTAGGAAACTAAGCACGATGTGCGGGTTGCTTTTCCTCTCTATGCCCATGATGGCAGCTGAAGAGACGGACAGCACACGGCGTGACTGGCTGCACGAGACAGAACTGACGGCAGAGATGTCTGCCACCGCCAGCACCTCGTCCTACGCCCCTCTGTGGTTGGTCGCCAACCGCTACGGGCTGAGCAGCGTAAAACCTTATTCCATGTATGTACGCGCACGCGTGGAACGTGACATCTCCAACGACTCTACCCGTAAATGGCGTGTGGGCTACGGCCTTGACTTGGCTGCTGCATTGGGGCATGAGCGCGTGGGCATCGTGCAACAAGCGTATGTCGAAGGGGCATGGAAAATACTGCGTCTCACGCTCGGTGCGAAGCAACAACCTTTAGAGACACAAAACCCTGAGTTGAGCAGCGGCGCTATGGGGTTAGGCATCAATGCACGTCCCATCCCGCAGATTCGTTTCGACATAGACTGGTTCAGCTTTCCCGGCACCAAAGGGTGGTGGCAATGGAAACTGCATGGTTCCTACGGCTGGATGACCGACGGACGCTGGCAAGAGAACTGGGTGCAGGAAGGCACGCGCTACGCCACGCACACGCTCTATCATGAGAAAGCGCTCTACTGGCAGTTCGGGCGCAAAGATATTTTCCCTCTGACCTACGAGATAGGCCTGCGGATGATGGCAGAATTCGGCGGCACCAGTTACAATGTGCAGACCGTGCGTGCTCACGAAGGCCAGAAAACGGAATATCGCCATGACAACGGTCTGCGTGCCTACTGGGATGCCCTCCTCTGTCGCGGCAGTGATGCCACGGACGGCAGCAACCCCAATGTCTCGGGTAACCATCTGGGCAGTTACATCATGCAACTGCAATACCACGGCCAAAAATGGCAGGCACGCGCCTACTGGGAGCGTTTCTTCGAAGACCACTCCATGCTCACGGTGCAATATGGCATTCGCGATATGCTCATCGGCGCTGAGGTCACCGTTCCCCGCAACCCGTTCATCAGTACAGCCGTGCTGGAGTACATCACCACCACAGATCAGAGCGGTGCGGTGTATCACGATGGCACACACAATATTCCGGATGCCATGGCAGGGCGCGATGATTACTACAACCACCTGCATTATGCCGGATGGCAACACTATGGACACACGCTGGGCAACCCGCTCCTCACATCGCCTCTCTATAACGGAGCCTTAGGACACGATAGTATGTTGCAGTTCTACAACAACCGTTTGAAGGGCTGGCACGTAGGTCTCTCCGGTGATCCCTCGCCACAATGGCACTGGCGCATTCTGGCCTCTTTTACACGTAACTGGGGTACCTATATGCTCCCCTTGGATGATATGCGACGTCAGACCTACCTGTTGGCCGAAGGACGATTCAGTCCCACACGCCGCGCTAAAGGCTGGGATTTCACCCTCGGCATAGGCTACGACCACGGTGACCTCATTGGCAACAATCTCGGTTTCCAGATGACTATCCGCAAGCAACTGAGACTGCGATGATCATTCGTTTAACGATTAACGATTAGCGTTTAGCATGAAAAAGATATTCTATACACTTTTTTCTTTCTTCTTTCCCATCTCCTCCCCTAACAGGAGGGGGCTGGGAGGGGCCCTCTTCTTCCTTCTCCTCCTGACGAGTTGCGACAAGGTGCCCATGAATGGTGACCTCGACGGCCTGTGGCAGCTCATGACCGTACAAACGGGCCAGGAGATCCGCGATGTGAAGAGTAATCGCAGTTTTCTGTCCTTTCAACTGCATCTTACCCAATGGGAGCACGAGGGTTCTTGCTTCTACGCACACTTCATCCACGAGGGTGACAGCATCCGCTTCTATGATTTCGCCCACGCCTCGCTACATCGTTCGAAAGCCGATGACGATGAGTGGGTTACCGAGGAGGAGATGCGCAACGGAGCCATGGATGCCTGGGGCGTCCACAACCTCGACGCACGCTACTGTGTTCGTCAGCTCGACGGCGAGGCTTTGATACTTGAAAAAGCTGACACCACGCTCTTTTTCCGAAAATTTTAAGCTTTCATCCACCCTCATCCAGCTTTTTTTGACTACCTTTGCAGCCGCATACAGGTTCTAACATGACTATCAACGCACCTTCATTCCTACAGCGCGTGCGCGCCAC
>Ga0310690_10003210_pt1 | contig 24964 bp, 19 predicted proteins | sample AusTroGonzalo_MG_2_FD_207661 | JGI IMG/M metagenome (GOLD analysis project Ga0310690, IMG submission 207661) | Bovine rumen microbial communities from tropical cattle in Woodstock, Queensland, Australia - Gonzalo_04 (v2) (version 2) | ecosystem: Host-associated > Mammals > Digestive system >... | reverse complement strand
CGGGCCATTGGGTGACCTTCACCACCGCCTTGTCGTCGGTCTTGCCCCCCTTCAGTTTACGCTTGGGAATGATGATGTCGTGAACGAAGGTCGAATCCTGCGGAATCAGGAAGGCCCAGTCTTTGTCGACACGTAGTTTTCCGACAATCGTATCGTGGGCTCGACGCACAATCTCGATGACCATCGCCTCCTTGATATGCTTGTCGCGACGCGCCATATACGAAACCTTCACCTTGTCGCCGTCCATTGCCGACATCGAGTTGCGCTCAGCCACAAACACCGGTGTGCCGCCATCTTCTGGCAGGAATGAGTTGCGGCCGCTGGCCTTGCGTCGGAAGGTACCCTCCTGTACCTGTGTCTTCATGTTCAGACGATAGGAATTGTCGCTCACCTTGCTCAGGAAATCGTCCCATGCCATTTCCTCCATCGTGTCGATGGCAAGCATCTTCAACGGATGGGTGTCGAGTTTGAGCGCCTTGAAAATCTGCTTGAACGAGAAGGTCTCGTTCGGATTATGTTGAAAAAGGTTCTGCAGCAGTTCGCTGACCTGCTTTTTACCCAGTCTTTTTCCACCTTTTTTCTTTCCCATAGAAATGTAATATTCTTAGTTTTCGGCAAAGATAGTCATTTTTATTAAGAATTAGTACATTTTTTCTTAATTATTAACTAATTCTTCGTACCTTTGCACCCAAAATCAGCAAAATGAAGATATTAATCACCGGCGCAAGCGGTTTTATCGGCTCTTTTATCGTGGAGGAGGCGCTTCAGAGAGGCTTCGACACATGGGCTGCCATCCGCAGGAGCAGTTCAAGGGAATGGTTGCAGGATGAGCGCATCCATTTCATCGAACTGAACCTCTCGTCGAAGGCGCAACTCGTGGACCAACTGCGAGGTCAGGCTTTCGACTACGTGGTGCATGCTGCCGGTGTGACGAAATGTCTGAACAAGGCCGATTTCCACCGTATCAATACCGAGGGGACGAAGAATCTGGTGGAGGCATTGCTCGAAGTGGAGATGCCGCTGAAGCGTTTCGTGTTTGTGAGCAGCCTCAGCATCTTCGGTGCCATCAAGGAGCAACAGCCTTATGAGGCCATCTGCGAGAGCGACACGCCTCAGCCGAATACCGAATACGGACGGAGCAAACTGGCGGCAGAACAGTATCTGACCACCTTAGGTGCGCGCCTACCTTATATTATATTAAGGCCTACGGGCGTGTATGGTCCGCGTGAGAAGGACTACTTCATCATGGCCAAGAGCATCAAGCAGCATTCCGACTTCGCCGTGGGCTACAAGCGTCAGGACATCACCTTCGTCTATGTCGAGGATGTGGTGCAGGCTGTGTTCCTCGCACTCGAGAAGGGTAAGAACGGGCGTCAGTACTTCCTCTCAGACGGCGAGGTCTATCAGAGCACCACGTTCAGCAACCTCATCCACGAAGCCTTGGGGCGTCCTTGGTGGATCCGTATCACGGCACCTGTGTGGGTGCTGCGCATCGTGACCTTCTTCGGCGAATACATCGGACGGATGACGGGTAAGGTGACGGCCCTGAACAATGATAAATATAATATCCTCAGACAACGTAACTGGCGCTGTGACATTCAGCCGGCCATCGACGAACTGGGCTACCAGCCGAAGGTGCAGTTGGAAGAGGGCGTGAAGCGAACCATCAAATGGTACAAGGACAACGGATGGTTGTGATTGAATGGATAATTGATAATTGAAAATTGATAATTGATAATTGATAATTGAAGATTAAGGATTTATTTGCTATCGAGAAGAAGCCTCGGAAGGGGTTGCTGGCAGTGGAATGGGTCGTGATGGGCTATCTGGTGCTAACCCTCCTGCTGATGCTCTTTACCTATACGAAGATACAGGATCCAGAGCCTATGCTTTGGGGCCGGTTCCGCATCGTAACGATGACCTTGGCACTCTGGGCGGTGTATCGCATGATTCCCTGCCGCTTTACCCGTCTCTGTCGCATCATCGCACAATTGGCACTCCTGTCTTGGTGGTATCCCGACACCTATCTGCTGAACCGTATCTTCCCCAACCTCGACCACGTGTTTGCAGGTTACGAGCAGCAACTCTTCGGTTGTCAGCCTGCCCTGCTCTTTGCGCAGGCATGGTCGCATCCTGTATTCAGCGAACTCATGCACTTAGGCTATGCGTCGTATTTCCCGATGATCGCCCTCGTGACGCTGTTCTACTTCTTCTGGCGCTATAAGGAGTTCGACCGTGCAACGTTCGTTCTCCTGTCGTCGTTCTTCATCTATTACGTCATCTTCATCTTCCTGCCCGTCACAGGACCGCAATATTACTACCTGGCTGCTGGTCTCGACAACATTGCCAATGGCATATTTCCCAATGTCGGCTACTACTTCGCCACACACAGCGAACCACTCACCATGCCAGGCTATAGCGACGGTTTCTTCTACCACATGGTGGAGAATGCCCATGCCGCAGGCGAGCGACCTACAGCGGCCTTCCCCAGCAGTCATGTCGGCGTGACCACCATCCTCATGATTCTGGCGTGGCGCAGTCGTAATAAGATACTGTTCTATGGCATGCTGCCGCTGTTTGTGCTGATGTGTCTGGCCACCGTCTATATCCAGGCGCACTACGCCGTCGACGTGCTGGGAGGCTGGGTATCAGGTATCGTCATCTTCGGCGTTTTGCATTTTTTTTATGGAAAAATTTGGCCGATTCGAAAATAATACCTACCTTTGCAAACGGATAAGAAAGGATAAAGACATGCTAACAGCGAGGATTCCGACACAAGAAAAGTCGGGATTCTTTTGTTTTTTGTCTGTCCGACTAAAATTATAACTAGTAAATCGTAAATTGTAAAATCGTAAATATTATGGCATATATGTCACAAGAAGGCTACGACAAACTGATAGCCGAACTGAAACATTTGGAAAGTGTTGAACGCCCCAAGGCTTCTGCTGCTATCGCAGAGGCCCGTGAGAAGGGTGACTTGAGTGAGAACAGTGAATACGACGCTGCCAAAGAGGCACAGGCGCATCTTGAGGATAAGATCAATCAACTGAAACTGACGATCTCAGAGGCTAAGGTTGTGGATACCAGTCGTCTGAGCACAGACTCTGTGCAGATCCTGTCGAAGGTGGAGATGACCAACATGACGAACAAGGCCAAGATGACCTACACCATCGTCAGCGAGAGCGAGGCCAACCTCCGCGAAGGCAAGATCTCTATCCAGACGCCTATCGCCCAGGGCCTGCTGAACCATAAGGTGGGTGACGAGGTGGAAGTCAAGATTCCCCGCGGCTCCATCAAACTCCGCATCGACAAGATCACCGTAGGTTAAAATTGTAAATGGTAAATTGTCAAATTGTAAATCACAATTATGGATATTTTCAGTAAGATTGCTGCTGGTGAGATTCCCAGTTACAAATGTGCAGAAAACGAGGAGTTCTATGCCTTCCTCGACATCAATCCGCTGGTGAAGGGTCATACCCTCGTCATCCCCCGTCGTGAGGTAGACTATATCTTCGACATGGAAGACGACGAGATTGCCCGCTATCAGGTGTTTGCCAAGCGCGTGGCCCTCGCCATCAAGAAGGCCTTCCCTTGCAAGAAGGTGGCTCAGGTCGTTCTCGGTCTGGAGGTGCCTCATGCCCATATCCATCTCATTCCGATGCAGTCGGAACAAGATGTTGACTTCCGTCGCGAGAAACTGAAACTCTCAGAAGAAGAGTTTAAGGAGATCGCCGCAAAGATTCGTGAAGAGTTTGTCTGATTAGACAAACTCTTCACCGTATTTAATCTGTACCTCACTCACATACTTACGCACCAGCGATGACGAATCGCCCTTCTTGCAGATGAGAAGCACATTGTCCTTCTCTGCCACGATGTAACCTTCCAGACCATTGAAGACACCCAACCGTCCCTTAGGCAACTTGATGACATTGTCACTGCAATCCTCGAGGATCACCTCCGAGTCGATCACCACATTGTCGTCATCCGTCTTACGCATGGCCTCATAGATACCGTGCCACGTACCAAGATCGGCCCAACCAAAGTCGCACCTCATGACAAATACGCCCTTGCTCTGCTCCAGAATGGCATAGTCTACCGAGACATTCGGATAACGGGGATAGTTCTGCTTCACATATTCCATCTCCTGCTCATACGTATAGTTCGGAATCACTTCATCCAGATGACGGAGCACTTCTGGGAATATCTGCTCGAAACTATACAGCAGATGACGCGCATTGGCCAGGAAGATACCAGTGTTCCAATAGAACTCGCCGCTGTTCATGAACATCGTCGCAAACTCACGCTCAGGCTTCTCCGTAAACGACTTCACGCAATACACATCCGGCTTGCAACTCACATCGCCCAACTGGATATAGCCATAACCGGGTTCGGGTCTGGTAGGCTTCACACCCATGGTCAGCAGCACATCGTTTTCAGAGACATAATTCACACCCACTTCCAGACTCCGATGGAAGGCCTCATCATTGAGCACCATCTGGTCGGAGGGCGTGATGATGACATTCGCCTCAGGATTGATACGTGCGATACGCATAGCCGTCCACGCCACACTGGGACCCGTATTACGATGCACGGGCTCCACGAGAATATTGTGGTCAGACACCTCCGGCAACTGCTCCTTGGTCAGTTGCAGGTATTCCTGACAGGTACATACAAATATATTCTCCTGAGGCAGGAGTTTCACGAAACGGTCGTAGGTGGCCTGCAACTGCGTGCGCCCCGTACCGAAGAAATCCATAAACTGCTTGGGATACAAATCCCGACTACATGGCCACAGGCGTCTGCCGCGGCCTCCTGCAAGGATGACACAGAAGTTTCTCTTGTCTGTCTTTTCCATCTATAATATCTATAGTTCTTGTTTCTGTGGGCGAAGGTAAGAAAAAATGTTGATATAAGCAAGTATTTTTCATTTTTTTATCAGAAACTTTTGCAGTTTCAGATTTTTGTAGTACCTTTGCACCCGCTTTGGTTAAGAAACCTGCTGCGTTGACATGCCCAGATGGCGGAATCGGTAGACGCGCTGGTCTCAAACACCAGTGGGGCAACCCGTGCCGGTTCGACCCCGGCTCTGGGTACTAGATGTACCACAATGTGCTGGTCTCAAAACAAAGCAAAGTGCTGCGATCCATTGATTGCAGCACTTTTTCATTTTTACATCCGCAATATTATTCCCCACATTTTCCCCACCAATGCAAATACCCTTCCCAAGGTGTTGGCATACCCTTAGCAAGGTGTAGGCAAGCCCTTCCCATACTCATTTAGTATGCGAACACTATGCCAAGGGTATGGCAAGGACGAAAGTGGAGCGAGGCTGGAATACGTTTACTTTATGCAGGTAGCAGGGGGAAGGGAGGGACATTTGGAGCATCCACGATTTTTCTACCGAGAGTTCGCGTTTAGTCCGACGTGTTCGGACTCGCAGTCCGTAAGGAGCGAACTGTCAGTCCGTCTGTACGGACTACAGAATCTCCCTCGCAATCCAGGCGCAGGCTTCGGCATCAGCAAGGGCATGGTGGTGGTTGGCGAGGTGATAACCACAGTATTCCGACACCGTATGCAGTTGATGGTTGGGCAATTGTGGAAAAGCCTTACGAGAAGCCACACATGTGCAGTAGAATTCGTAATCCGGATAGTCCATCTGATAGCAACGGAAAACGGCCTTCAGGCAACTCTCATCGAAAGACTTGTTATGGGCTACGAGAGGTAGACCTTCAATCAATGGCTCAATCTGTTTCCAAACTTCTGGGAATACAGGTGCATCTTCTGTATCTTCGCGAGTCAGACCATGCACTTGGCTGCACCAATAATTATAATAATTTGGTTCAGGCTGAATCAGTGAATAGAAAGTATCCACGATCTCGCCATCCCTCACAATCACTACTCCCACAGAGCAAACACTGGTACGCTCGTTATTGGCCGTCTCAAAATCTATAGCAGCAAAGTCTCTCATTTGTCAATCAGATACGATTTGATGCTGCAAAGATACGAAAAACCTGTGCAAAAACAATGCACAGGTTACAAAAACATTTATGATTATCATTTGCAGGACAATGATAACTTAATGCGCAGTTTTGGTGAAACATGTACCTCCACCCCTTCAGATCCCTTTGTTTATTAGGGTTTGAGGCCAGGTATATGTTTCCAAACATGTACCTAAGATGTACCTATCATATACCTCAACATATACCTCAGATGTTTTTTCGGCACAGGTACATGATAAGGTACATGTTAGGTATATGATAGGTATATGTTCAACCATCATGTACCTCCTCTTAAAGCCTTTGTACATAAGGGTTTCAAAAGGATTGAGGTATATGTTTGAGCAAAAACGAAGAAACTCATAAAAAAATGGGAAATAAACGTCATTGTGGCAAGCATACTAGGCTTTTATTGGTTATTACTTGGCTCCAGTACGCTTACTGGCGCACTCGAGTACGCTTAGGAACGCACTTGAGTGCGCCAGTTACGTACTCAGCGCCCATCAGTTTTTCCCTAGTTTTTCTGATTGATCAGATTCACCACGACTTTCACCATCACGTCCTTCTCTTCTGTCTTACTTTCAGCAATCATCAGAGTCAGGGCTACGAGGGTGTTATCAGCCAGGCGTTTTGAGCCATCAGAGCGATAGAGTATACCATTGTTATTCAAGAACCACAGGAACAACGTGGCTGCAATGCGTTTGTTGCCATCACTGAATGAGTGGTTCTTTGTAACCAGATAAAGCAACATTGCAGCCTTCTCCTCCACACTGGGATAAAGTTCTTCTCCTCCAAAGGTCTGATAGATCTGGCCAATACTGCTCTTGAAGGAATCATCCTTCTCATTGCCAAACAAAGTAGAGCCACCAAATTTCTCACGCAGAGCCTTAATAGCCTCCATAGCATTCTCGTATGTGGCTCTGAATTTGTCTTCCTGAGTAGTCTTACCAACTTGCAGACGCTGATAGTCGTAGTCATCAAGCGTATCAAGAGCATAGGTATAATCAACTACGATATCGAACAAAGCCTGATTCTCGTCATTCGGTTCTATCTGCTGATTTTGAATGGCGCGTCCCACTACCTGTACCAACTGGCGCAGTTCACTTATCTGCTCCTTGCGGATACGTTCATTGATGGCATAACCTTTGACAAGGTAATCTTTCAAGACCTTACGAGCCCAGATACGGAAAGCGGTACCACGCTTGCTCTTTACACGATATCCAACAGAAATAATGACGTCAAGGTTATAAAGAACAGACTCTTGAGTTTGTTGCTTCCCTTCAATTGCACCATGCCGAGTGGTATGTGCAAATTTTGCACACACCTCTTCTCTTTCCAACTCACCTTCATTAAAAACATTATTAATGTGGCGTGTTATTACGGTTCTGTCTTTCTGAAACAGTTCTGCCATCTGGGCCTGAGTAAGCCACACCGTGTCATTCTCCAGACGGACATCAATCTGTGTCTGTCCATCCTCCGTCTGATAGATTACAATTTGATTCTGTTCCATACCCTAATTCGTTTGCAAAAATAATACTTTTTCTACTATTATGTATGCAAAAAACGAAAATGTTACATGTTTGAAGGCAGTTTCTTTATATACAGTATTTCATCATTCTATTTTGCAACCACAATGATGATTCTTTGATAGGACTTCAAATTGGGTGAGCCGTGGTCGGTGGCTTCGCAGATGAGGTGAAGCGTCTGACCAGCGGCATCAGAAGGGATGCTGACGTTGACGGTGACATTCCTGACATCGTCGATGGTCAACTTGGCTGTTCCAATCTCGGGCTGCTGCCACCAATGGAGATGGAAGGCATCGTGTTCAGGGTCGGAGGATTTTGAAGCACTAAGACGAATGGTTTCACCAGCCTTGGCATGAATCACCAAGGGTGAAGTGCCTTTATTGCCTTTCTTGCCTAGCAAGCGACCAGAAGTCGAGCGGACTACAACAATCGGATTATGATTGCCTTTACCCTCGTCGGCCCACTGCATACGCGCCACAAAGTCGTTGAGTTCATCGAGATAGAAATGCCGTTTATAACCGATACTGATGCTGCGAGTGGGTTCCTCCCAACTGGTCCAGGCTGTGGTGAGCGAGTCAGGACAGAGACCGCGCACGTGATAACCAGCCCAGCCTGCCTGTGAGGGATCCTCAGGATCGTTGAGCCCATTGGGCAGCACATAGAGGAAACTTGGCGTATCACCCTCAACACCCCATTTGTAATTGGGGTATTCCTTACCCAGCGCGCCCTTGGTTTGGATTTCCCGTTGATGCCGTGTCCAGTTCTGCTTACCCAGTTCACACTGTTCCTGCCACGTGCCTTCGTCCCAGATGAACTGCAGGTCGTCTTTAAACTCGCGACGCAACCACATGTGGGAACTATAGGCGCGGTCCATGCGTCTATTGTACTGCATATCCTGATCGGTGATGGTATAGAGACGGAACTTATGCAAGAATCGTTTCAGTTCCTCGGGTGTCCTTGTCTGTTTCACGCGCCAGATGGCCTGCGCCAGTGTATTGGCACCACCCCATGCCGCCACATAGATAGGACGGGGGTCGTCTTCATCTGCCAGACGGATCAGCAGATTGCTGCCAGGCGAGTCGTTGCCCTCGCCAATAACCTTGATGCCACCATTGACACTACCCATCACGGCGCGACTGCTGATATATTCCGCACTAGGCCAGTAGCCGATTCGCTGGCTGCCATTCTCTTCGTTGAGCGGAAGGAATGACTTCTGTTCTGATCGCTTCATCAGATTTGGCACATCCTTGGCATAGGCACTAATCACACGATGCAGGTATTGTGCCCACTCTATAGGATAGGGATCGCAATTCCAACCTACTGACGTGATAATCGCCTCGATCTCAAACATGTCGGCATAGACCATCAGGTGGACCATCGACTCCATATCATCAGGTTCCACATCAGCCGGCGCAATATCGGTACAGACCACCAGTCTCGGTTTCAATGCAGCCTTCTTAGCACTACATATCACCGCCACACCCCAGAGTGCAAGCGTCAATAAACAAGTCTTAAAAAGGATATTACGGGTCATTGTCAGCGTTTAGCAGGAGGAACGATACCACCACCGATATAGGCGATACAGATGCCTTTCTCCCATTGTTCGCGGATATAGTCCTTGGGATTATCGGGATTGACCTGAAGGTTCTGGAAACGCTCATCGCCAGAAGCATAGTTGCCGAAGGTAACGATATATTTGCCTCCACCATAGGCCACCTGATGCAGGTTGAAACCCTTGTCCCACACCTCCGACTGGATGCTACGCATCATATCGTTATTGGTGTCGGCCGTGAAATAGCCCTGAGAAACGAACTGGGAGTTCTGACTCATCACCACAAGCCAATGCTTGCCATCGAAGGCGAGGTCGGTGATGCTGTAGCCATTGCCCTTCTGCTCCGCAATCCAAGGAGCAAGATTGTCCCACGTGTTATGCCAGACGATCTGACGAGTGATGCCACTACCTTGTGAGAGCACTACCAGCCACTGACTGTTGCTGCGCGACATCGAGGTGATGGCATAGCCCTCCTGAGTCTTCTGGGCAAGCCACGCCTCGGGCCAGACATCGCTGACGAGATAGGTCTGCATGGAATAGCGCGTGTTGCCAGCCATGATGATAAACCATCCTTCGCCCGTATAGGCGGCTGTCACGATACGCTTGCCTTGATCCCAACAACTCACGATGTCGTTCTGATCGATGTTCTCAGAACCATAGGCAAACCACGTCTGGGCTGTGTAGGGAAGCCCCGACTCAGAGATCAACAATGTCTTGTCCTGTGCCTGTGCCGCTACCGATACCTGCATCAGTAGAACGGCGATAAGGATTTTCTTGATCATTCTCATAGCGATATTAATTAATGACATACCTTTTCGGATGCAAAGATACAAAAAAATTGTAAAAGTGCATACAATATGAGAAAGAAAAAAGATCAACCTTTATCTGGGCGATGTTCAGGGACGTTTGCAAGGCGACTCCTGACCGAAGAGGTACTGCGACTGGTAGCCGCCCGCATCAACCACGATCTTCTCGAAGACGATACCAGGATGCTTGGGCTGCAACGTCAGATTGTGCACATCATTTTTCTGCACAGGCAGTTCCACCACCTTCTCCACCACACGACGGGCAACAGCAGGATAGTAGTCCGAGTACATATAGGGCTGGCGGTCGACGAGCGTCTTGTTGAAGTTCACGACTTGAGGTTCTGAGCCGTCGAGGCTGACGGCACATTCGAAACCACCGACATCCAGAAAGTCGAGTGTAGACTTCACTACGACATGAACCTTCACGGACTTTAATTCAGCAGGCAACGTAAACTGGTAGGTCAGCGCCGCATCGCCAACAGGCTTCGTATAAGGCGTCAAGGCAACGGCACTACGGGTGCGACCGTAATAGGGATAAGTGGTCCACTGCAAACCTTCGGGTGCCTTAGCACTGTAATAGTGCTCTGCCTCCATCGCCACATAACCATTGCTGGGGGTAAAGGTATAACCACCTACCGTGCTGTCGGCCACAGTCGTGATACGCGGCAGCATGTCGGCACGGAAATTATCATTCCACGAGCGATAGCCGATATGTTTCTGTATCATCATACCGTTCCACTTACCACTTGCGATGTCGGTATTATAAGCCGCACAGAGCAACGAGTCACGACGGAAACAGTCTTTCACCATATCGGCCCATACGTTGGCATCAGGGTTCTTGCTGGCAGCCATATACTGATTCATCGCTTGGGCATAGTACATATCGTAGAGGTTGGCCATCGCCTGCACGGGGAAAAGTATCAACTGGCGATAGAAATCGCGGGCCTCAGCAGGAATCTTGTCGTAGAGACGTAAGGCGCGCAGTTCCAGACGCTGATAATCGTCGGCCACCTGCTTCCACTCGCCCGTTTCTATATTATAGGTACGCGCATCAAGCATCTCTGGTGTGACGCGGGCCATATACTGGCAATTCCGATTATAGATATCGGCAGCCTCCTCAGCAACACAGTTGCAGAACACGGAGCGGAAGAAATTGCGGGTATGGTCGGTGACGGTCTGGACGGTATAGTCCTTCGGACTCCAAGCCATATCCATAAACAGTTGGATGGGATATTCCATCGGCTTCAGGTCGCCGACATTGAGAATCCACATGCGCTGAATGCCAAAGTCATAGGCCAGCGACAGTTGTTCGAACATCTGCTGCGTCTGGGTGACGTTGAGCCACTTCGTATTACGGGGCGCACCCACGTAATCCACGTGGTAGTAGATGCCCCACCCGCCTTTACGACTGCGCTCTGCAGCGGTAGGCACACGACGGATGTCGCCCCAGTTGTCGTCGCTGATCAGAATCATCACATCGTCAGGCACACGAAGACCAGCATCATAATAGTCCTGTACCTCTTTATATAAGGCCCAAACCTGAGTGGTCTTCTCAGCAGGCTTGCCTGTCACTTCCTTGATGATCTTGCGCTGGTTGTCGATGATACGCTCCATGAGTTTCGTATCGGCCGTCTCACTCATGGCCTCATCACCATCGCCACGCATACCGATGGTCACAATATCGTCCGTACCGTTCATACGCTCGATACCCTCACGGAAGAAACGGTCGAGGTTTTTCTGGTTTGTCTGGTAGTTCCAGGCACCCCAATCCTGACGATGACGGGCGTATTCCTGATGGTTACGGGCCATCGGCTCGTGGTGGGAGGTGCCGATGATGACACCCATCTCGTCGGCCACCTTCGAGTTCTCAGGATCGTCGGCATAGAAAGCCCATCCCCACATGGCAGGCCAGAGGAAATTACCCTTCAGACGGAGGATCAACTCGAATACCTTCTCATAGAAACGATGATCGCCATAGTCAGTACCGAAGGTGTTCTTCACCCATGTGGTCAGACAAGGGGCCTCATCATTGAGGAAAAGACCACGATAGCGCACGGCTGGCTCACCGTCCGTATATTCACCTTTCTTGATAAATAAGGCATCATGCTGCTCGATGGGTACATCAGCCCAGTAGTACCAAGGCGAGACACCCATCTGCTTCGACAACTCATAGATGCCATAGACCGTACCACGCTTGTCGCTACCTGCGATGACGATCTGGTCGCCGATGGTCTTGATGATGTATTTCTCGGTTTTGCCCTTCAGGTCGCGAAGCATTCCTTTCTTCACCCACTGGTCGATCTGCTTGTTGACACCAACCGTACCCACCAGAATCCTGGCACTTTCCGAAACAGGAAGGCCCTTCCGGGTCACTTTCTCAAAGTCCGCTTGGAGGTTGGCAACAGCCCGTTGAACACAACTGTGCTCACGGCTATCGAAAGAAATACTTGCCCCCTGCAGGGAAATAACATCTGCAGAGGTCTGGAAAACAACAAAAGGCTCGGCAGCATCCGAGCCAAGCGTCGCCACAATGGCGAGTAGGGAAATTAAAATCCTTTTCATGCTTGACAGATTATTTACGGCCACAAAGGTAATAAAAATCTGTCGTGCTACATTTTAAGTATGTCACATTTATTTTCGCTTTTGTTTCATACTTAAAATCGACCGTTCTTTTTACTTATTGAGCAGGGCGATGGCCTTTGATTTTACTACTGATGCAAGTTTAACGGCTACAAAATTCAAAATAATCATACGTCTAATACCTCTTTTAATTGTTATCCTATGTTCTAAATCCGGTGCAAAGGTACTGCTGTGTTCGCACACAGACAAATTTTCAGGCAAATAAAAAAGGGATTGTACCGTCTTCTTGACTCACATCAATAGGGGTTATTTCCGACGGGCTTCGAAACGATAGCCCACACCCAACATCAGGTTGTTAGGATACTGAAAACTGTAAAGGCTATAACCGATATGCAGGAACACCTTGGGAGAAAGGGCGGCCTTTAAGGCCAGAATCTCGTAGAATCCTTTGAATTGCGAACTGCCCGCATTCAATAGGTTGTGACCGATACCGAAGTTGATTGTAAAATACGGCATCACATATTCTGCACGTACGGAGAGACCGGCCGTAGTCTGACGATACCAGGCTGGCGCACGAAGACGGTCTTTGGGTAAAATAGACGGCACATCCGTTGTCTCTGTCTCACCTTCTTCTCCTGTCTCATCATCGACAAGGATCACCTTGGAATCATCTGCCCTCAGGTTAGCGCTATGATCATAATACAGATCCAAAGAAGCACCTACATTCAACCAGTGATTCACGTTGTACATGGGGTTCACATTAACTCCCACCACCCCATACGTATCCGACAACGTATAGGAACCAAGTGCCGTTTCGGCCCCACGACGTTTCCAACCGCCAAACACAACGACATCAGTACTCCAATGTTTCTGGAAGGCAGGCAACGGACCATCGGCAGGCTGTTGTTCCGGTCGGTTGATATAATACGCCAGCGACAATTTGGCCGAAGCCACATTCAGACCGGCATTCGGCATCGACGTGTTACCATTGCTGAAATGAGAGGCCGAAAGGCCGATATTCAGGTCCAACTGTCGGGACAACATCCAGCGCAGATAGACCCCGAAGTCCATATAGGCGGTCATCTTCGAACCGATCACATGATTCGACACCCGTTCCGACTCATTATAGGAATGCCAGCCATAGGCCACACCGAAATCCCACTCATAGTTGAGGGCCAGTTTGGGCGACAAGGTCTTGATGGTGGCTCCCTGAAAGAGATAGGCGGAAACAGGATTGCCTATCTGGTTGTTCAGGTGATGATATCCCAGACCTACACCCTGATAGGCACCCTTATAGATACGGGCCTGCTCAGAATCGGGTGAAGGCATGAAAGAATACTTCAAACGGGTTGTGAAGTACTGGTTCATGGTACGCACCTCGGGATTATACCCTTCAAGGAAACGATTGGTATGTAATACAGCACCATCGACCACCTCTGCCTCCAGACGATGGATAACGGGTGAGGCGCCCCATTTCTGCAGACGTTTGTATTCCTCTTTGGTCAGACGCATGAAAGATCCATGTTGCGGACCTGTCACACCTTCAATATCCACTGGGTCAGAGAAATGGCGCAGATACTTATCCGCCTTGCAGATACGATAGTGTCGGGGTTTCGAGGAATACTCGATATAAGCCACGCGCCAGGTGTCGTCGTCAATCAACTGAAAGGCACTCGACCCCTCGCATTTCTTATTTCCCTCAAAACTGACATAGTCGTCTTCTATCGGTTCGCCCCATCCCTCTGTCAGATGTTTCGATGTCGCCGTATAGATACCAGGCTTCCCACCTTCCTTCTTGATGAGCATGTGGTAGAGACCGTCGCTCTCCAGATAATTGATGTCGGCATCGATGGTGGCATAGCCCCAGTCAAACAACAGACGGGGCTTTGTCAGTTTGGTGAAAGACTTGTCGGCATACGAATAATACATCCGGTCATAGCCCTCCTCCTCGCGGTTCCACATCGAATAATAGATCATGTATCCGCCCTTGTCGCCATCAGGCCACACATAGTGGGGATCCCAGAAGATCTGCGGGGCCCACACGCGGTTGATGGTGCGCCAGTTCTTGTAGGGACTAGGCGATTGGGGATCAGAGAAAACGGCATCCCCCTTCCGGTAATCAAAAGAAACACTGGTCCAGTGGATGAGGTCGTCGCTCCTCAGCAGGTCGATACCATAATTGTCCCAGTCACTCTTCTTGCCTAAGGCTTTGGTCATGGCGTTGTTCATATCCGTTGTCACCATCACATAGCCTTTGCCGTCGTAACTTCGGGTGATATAGGCATCGCGCTGGCCACCTTCGATACGGGCATGTTCCTTGGCATCCATCACAGGTTCACCACCAAGGACATCCTCATAGTGGTAACCGTCACGACTCAGTGCGAAGGCCGTCCATTGCCCACGATCACTCATGTGGCAATACAGATAGCCATAGTCGCCTTTCTGAAGATTCTGTGCTTGAAGGGGGAAAAAAGCGAAAAGGTGAATCAGGAGGACGATGGCTATCCATCCACTCTTGTGCGTTACTCTACCTATCGTCCCCATGCGTCTGCTTCACCTTTTCGCTTACAAACTCTATTATTTATCGGTGGCAGGAGCCTCACCGATCAGATCCATGAACTCGTCGAGTTTCGGCGTGATGATGATCTGTGTACGACGGTTGCGCTGCTTGCCAACCTCAGTATCATTCGTGGCAACGGGGTTATACTCACCACGGCCACCGGCAGTCAGACGCTTCGGATCTACACCATAGTCGTTCTGCAGAGCCTGCACAACAGAAGAGGCACGAAGAGCCGAGAGGTCCCAGTTGTTGCGGATATTGGTCTTCGAAATGGGCACATTGTCGGTATTACCCTCGATGAGCACATCATAATCCTTGTAGTCCTTGATAATCTTGGCAATCTTCGACAGGGTCTCGGCAGCACGACTGTTAATCTCGTATGAGCCGCTCTTATAGAGCATATTGTCGGCCAATGAGATATAGACCACGCCCTTCAGTACCTGCACGTCGACCTCCTTCATCTCTTCCTTCGAGAGCGAACGGGTGAGATTGTTGGTAAGCACCATGTTCAGGGAGTCACTCTTCGACTTCACCTCCACCAGGTGACGGATGTACTGGTTCGACTCGTTGATCTGATCCACCAGTTTCTCAATAGAGATATTGTTCTGCGAAGCGTTTGTCAGACTCTTGTCGAGCGACTCCTGCAGTTTGGCATACTTATCCTCAGCAGCCTTAAGGGCCTGCTGCATACCACGCTGCTGCTCTTCCAGACTCTTGATACGTTCATTCTTTGCAGCCAATTCCTGCTTGACACCCTGCAGACTTTCTGTCAGCGATTTATTCTCTGTCTGGCAATTCACCAGATCTTTCTTTGAGGCACAACTGGTCAGCATCAATCCTGCTGCCAGAGCCATCATCATCATATTCTTTTTCATATTCTTTTGATATTAAAGGAAATAATTCGGTTGCAAATTTACACATATAGCGCAAAAAACCGCCAAAAGATGACGCGAATTAGAATTATTTAATTATATTTGCACACAAAAACCAATAAAACACCCAAAATGATGAATAATTACAGACCATTTCTTGTCTTTGCATTCTGCCTGATGGTATTGGGCCTTACTGCTCAAGTGCCGGAAAAAGGCGTTTCCAAGGAACTCGCCCAGCAGAGGAAAGCCAATATTAGTAATGTGCATTATGATTTGACATTCAACATCCCTGCTGATGCCAAGACACCCGTTACGGGAAAGGCCGTCATCACCTTCAACCTCTTGGAGAAGAGCAATGTGGTCTTCGACTTCCAAGGCGGTTTCTCCGGCACCTGTGCGGTCAATGGCAAGAAAAAGCGTCAGGCAACCTATAAACACGAACATATTCTATTGGATGCTAAGATCATGAAAGAGGGCTTCAACGTCGTTGAGTTTGACTTTGCCAGTACCAACAAAGCCCTCAACCGTCAGAAGGACTTCCTTTATACCATCTTCCTTCCCGACAAGGCCCATTCCGTCTTCCCTTGCTTTGACCAGCCCGACCTTCGGGCAAGGTTCACCACCACACTCAATGTGCCTGAAGGTTGGAAGGCCATCTTTAGCGATGGTGCCAACCCCATCCCCACCTACCTTTATTCGTTTGCAGCCGGAAAGTTCGAGGAGAAGGCTACCGTACGGGAGGGCTATCCCATCCGCATACTCTATCGCGAGACCGATCCCAAGAAGGTGGCCCAACTGGACGTGATTGTCAGCGAAATCGCCAAATCCATGAAATGGATGGAAAGTTATACCGGCATCAAGTGTCCGTTTAAGGAATATGGCATGGCCATCCTGCCCGACTATCCCTTCGGTGGTATGGAGCATCCTGGTGCTTTCCAGATCAACCAGTCACGCCTGTTGCTCGAAAGCGATGCCTCGAAAGAAGAGGAACTCAAACGGAAGGAACTGATTGCCCACGAGACCTCACACCTCTGGTTTGGGAATATTGTCCAATTCAACTGGATGGAGAACCTTTGGGAAAAGGAAGTGATTGCCAACATCATGGCATCGAAGATCACCCGCAAGCAGGTTGACGCCAAGGAGAGCGACATCAACTTCCTCACCACCTATCAGAATCCTGCCATTGCTTTAGACCGCACTGATGGTACACATGCCATTGAACAGTCATCGATCATCGATCACACGACCCTGCTCTACGATAATATCATCTATAATAAGGCCACCATCATGATGCGTTCTTTGGAACAGATCATGGGAGCCACGAAAATGCAGAGCGGCCTGCGCAGTTTCCTGCAGAAATACTATTTCAAGGATGCCACCTGGGAAGATCTGATTGAGGCCCTCGACAAGGGCAATCCCACAGTTGGCGTGCGACAGTTCTTCGAGGTATGGGCCAAACAGAAAGGCATGCCCATCATCAACGTCTCCTATAAAAACGGACAGATTGTCGTATCCCAGACCGACCCCCTCGGACGCGGACTCTGCTGGCGACAGAAATTTGTCATCCAGGTCATCTACGATCTGGCTCCCAGTCGCACCATCAACGTGGATATGCAACAGCCCATCATGACCTACAGTCTGAAGAACGGCAAGCCCAGTTATATCATTCCCAACTACAACGGTCAGGGTTACGGCATCTTCACGCTCGACGACGACTATGCCGAGATCCTGCCCAAACGACTCATCACCACCCGCAACGATCTGGCACGTTATTGTCTGTTGAATACCATCCACGACAACTATTTCCAAGGCAAGATCGCCCCTTCGCACTTTGGCGAACTATACCGTTTCATGATGAAGGAGAAGAATCCCGTCATTATGCAGACAGCCATCGACCACATGTTTAAAATTGCCTTCGACATGTCACCGGAACAGCGCAGGACACTCGAACTCTGCATGATGGACCTGCTCGGTGAAAACAAGTCGAAGGATTGCCGTCAACTCCTTTTCCGTAAGATGGCGACCTGTGCCACGTCGACTGACGTGCTCGCACAACTGGAAACCGTCTGGCAGCAACAGAGTGATGCCCTCTTCGACGAACACGACTATATGGAGATGGCCTACCGCCTGGCCATTATGAACCCCGTCCGTTGGCAGGAGATCCTATCCTCCCAACGTGCCCGTCTGAAGAGCGAGGACCTGCAGAAGGAGTTCGACTTCGTGAGCCGTGCCTGCAATCCCGACGCCTCGAAGCGCAACGACCTCTTCAAGAAACTGATCAGAAAGGATAATCGCAAGGAGGAACCGTGGGCCATCCATGCACTCCAACTGTTGAGCACCGATATCTATGAACGCGATGTGCCTAATTATGTGGCACAGAGTCTGGCGAATCTGAAATATCTGCAGCAGACGAGCAGTGCCCAATTCCCAGAACAATGGCTGAGGGCCTTGTACGACCATCAGAAGAGTTATTCTGTGAAGCAGACCACTGAGAATTGGCTGAACAACCCAAAGACAGACTGTCCTGAGGACCTTCGTGACAAGGTTAAGGAGGTGACCTGGCAGATGCGGAACCAGAAGCCCTACGTGGAGCGACCCAAGCCCGTAACCATTGTCACCCAGCCCAAGGTCACCAAGGCTCCGGCCAAGAAGACCACCAAGGCACCCGTCAGGAAAACGACTCAAAAAAGGAAGTAATACCTCATTTAATATTTTTATATCTCTTTTGTGCCCGTTGTGGATTATTTTTAGTACCTTTGCGCGCAAATTCAGAAATATAATATTTAATAAGGTATGATACGCTTCTTTCAGACCCCACAAAAGACCGTGATTGCCACAGAGGTTGATCACGCACTGAGTGAACAGGAAATCAAGGAATTAAACTGGTTGTATGGCGACGCTACGCTGCTGGATACAGAACAGTTGGACGGTTATTTCGTAGGTCCGCGCCGTGAGATGGTGACCCCATGGTCGACTAACGCCGTAGAAATCACCCAGAACATGGGTCTCAAGGGCATCAGCCGTATCGAGGAATACTGGACTGTAGCCAGCAAGGATGCCGAGCACGACGAGATGCTGCAGCGCATGTATAACGGCCTCAACCAGGATATCTTCACCATCAACATCCAGCCAGAGCCCATCAAGTATGTGGACAATCTGGAGGAATACAACGAACAGGAAGGTCTGGCCTTGAGTCCTGAGGAAATCGAGTATCTGCATGGTCTGGAGAAGCAGAACGGCCGTCCGCTGACAGACTCCGAGATTTTCGGCTTTGCCCAGATCAATTCCGAGCACTGTCGTCATAAGATCTTCGGCGGCACCTTCATCATCGACGGCAAGGAGATGGAGTCATCCCTCTTTGCCATGATCAAGAAGACCACACAGGAAAACCCCAATAAGATTCTCTCAGCCTATAAGGATAATGTGGCTTTTGCACAGGGTCCCGTCGTGGAGCAGTTTGCCCCGAAGGACCAGAGCACGAGCGACTATTTCCAGGTGAAGGATATCGAGAGCGTGATCTCGCTGAAGGCCGAGACCCACAACTTCCCCACGACCGTGGAGCCCTTCAATGGCGCCGCTACGGGTACAGGTGGTGAGATCCGCGACCGTATGGGTGGTGGTGTCGGTTCCTGGCCGATTGCCGGTACGGCTGTTTATATGACGGCCTATCCCCGTCTGCACGATGATCATGGAGCAGCCCGTGACTGGGAAGATATTCTGCCCGTGCGCCAGTGGCTGTATCAGACGCCCCAGCAGATTCTGACAAAAGCCTCCAATGGTGCTTCTGACTTCGGTAATAAGTTCGGTCAGCCGCTGATCTGTGGATCGGTGCTGACATTCGAGCATCAGGAGGGCAAAGAGAAATACGCCTACGACAAGGTCATCATGCTGGCCGGTGGTGTAGGTTACGGCACGAAGCGCGACTGTCTGAAGAAGGAGCCCCAGAAGGGCAACAAGGTGGTAGTGGTCGGTGGTGACAACTACCGCATCGGACTCGGTGGTGGTTCTGTGTCGTCGGTTGATACCGGTCGCTATTCGAATGGTATCGAACTGAATGCCGTACAGCGTGCCAACCCTGAGATGCAGAAGCGTGCCTACAACCTCGTGCGTGCCCTCTGTGAGGAGGATGTGAACCCCGTGGTATCCATCCACGACCACGGTTCTGCCGGTCACCTGAATTGTCTCTCCGAACTGGTCGAGGAGTGTGGCGGCGAGATCGACATGACCAAACTGCCTATCGGCGACAAGACCCTCTCAAGCAAGGAGATCATCGCCAACGAGAGTCAGGAGCGTATGGGTCTGCTCATCGACGAGAAGCATATCGAACACGTGCGTAAGATTGCCGAGCGTGAACGTGCCCCACTGTATGTGGTCGGTGAGACCACTGGCGATGCCCACTTCTCGTTCAAGCAGGGTGATGGTGTGAAACCCTTCGACCTCGATGTGGCTCAGATGTTCGGTCATTCTCCGAAGACCATTATGCGCGACAATACCGTAGAGCGTCATTATGAGAATGTCACCTATACACAAGATAAGATTGACGCGTATCTGGAGCGCGTGCTTCAACTGGAGGCCGTGGCCTGTAAGGACTGGCTCACCAACAAGGTGGACCGTTCTGTAACAGGTAAGATTGCCCGTCAGCAGTGTCAGGGTGAATTGCAGTTGCCATTGAGCGACTGTGGTGTGGTCGCCCTCGACTATCGTGGTGAAAAGGGTATCGCCACGGCTCTGGGTCATGCCCCTCAGGCTGGTCTGGCTGATCCCGCTGCAGGCAGTGTTCTCTCTGTGGCCGAGGCCCTGACGAATATCGTATGGGCACCCATGGCCGAGGGTATGGACTCCATCTCGCTTTCTGCCAACTGGATGTGGCCCTGTCGTTCCCAAGAGGGAGAAGATGCCCGTCTTTATGCCGGTGTGAAGGCCCTGAGCGATTTCTGCTGCGACCTGCACATCAACGTACCTACGGGTAAAGACTCCCTGTCACTCTCCCAGCAGTATCCTAATGGCGAGAAGATCATCTCTCCGGGAACAGTCATCGTTTCTGCTGGTGGTGAGGTGTCAGACATCAAGAAAGTGGTATCACCCGTCATTGTCAACGACAAGAATGCCTCACTCTATCATATTGATTTCAGTTTCGATGAACAGCACCTCGGCGGTTCTGCCTTCGCCCAAAGTTTAGGTAAGGTAGGCGACGATGTGCCGACCGTCAAGAATCCTGAATACTTCTGCGATGCCTTCATGGCCATCCAGCAGATGATTGAGAAAGGTTGGATCATGGCCGGTCACGATATCTCGGCAGGTGGTCTGATCACTACCTTATTAGAGATGTGCTTCGCCAATACCAAGGGCGGTCTGCACATCAACCTGCACGACATCTGCGCTGATGGCGATGTGGTGAAGGCTCTCTTCGCTGAGAACCCGGGTGTGGTGATTCAGGTCAGCGATGAGTACAAGCAGGACTTCAAGGACTTCATGGAGGAGCAGGGTGTAGGCTTCGCCAAAATCGGTTATCCCGTAGAGGATGCCCGCACCATCGTGGTAAAGGCTGGCGATACTGAGAAGACCTTCGACATCGATGCTCTCCGCGACATATGGTATAAGACTTCTTATCTGCTGGATCGCAAGCAGAGTTTCAACGGCAAGGCTGCAGAGCGTTTCGCCAACTACAAGCAGCAGCCTATCGAGATGAAGTTCCCCAAAGGCTTCACAGGCAAACTGGCCCAGTATGGCATTTCTGCCGACCGTCGTCAGCCCTCTGGCATCAAGGCCGCCATCATCCGTGAGAAGGGTACCAATGGTGAGCGCGAGATGGCCTACATGCTCTATCTGGCAGGCTTCGACGTGAAGGATGTGATGATGACCGACCTCATCACGGGTCGCGAGACCTTGGAAGAGGTGAACCTCATCGTCTTCTGCGGTGGTTTCTCCAATTCCGACGTACTCGGTTCTGCTAAGGGATGGGCTGGCGCCTTCCTCTTCAATCCTAAGGCCAAAGAGGCCCTCGATAAGTTCTATGCCCGCAAGGACACCCTCTCACTGGGTATCTGCAACGGTTGTCAGTTGATGGTGGAACTTGGTCTGACTGGTGCAAAGGGCGCCAAGATGCTGCACAACGACTCGCATAAGTTCGAGAGTGAGTTCATCAGCCTCAGCATCCCGCAGAACAACAGCGTGATGTTCGGATCTTTGAGCGGTTCGAAACTGGGTCTTTGGGTGGCTCACGGCGAAGGTAAGTTCTCTCTGCCCGAGGCCGAGAACCAGTATAACGTGATTGCCAAGTACAATTACGCTGGTTATCCCGCCAATCCGAACGGTTCTGACTATAATGTGGCTGGTATCTGCTCAGCCGACGGTCGTCATCTCTGTATGATGCCGCACCTGGAACGTGCCTTCTTCCCCTGGCAGAATGCCTGGTATCCGAAAGACCGCTGTCAGGACGAGGTGACACCTTGGATTGAGGCCTTCGTCAACGCACGTAAATGGGTTGAAAACCAGAAGTAATGAATATTTACTGGGAATCATTTAAGACCTTCTTTAAAATTGGCATATTCACCCTCGGTGGTGGATATGCCATGATTCCTTTGATAGAGGAAGAGGTGGTCAACAAGAAGCAGTGGGTATCGAAGGATGAGATGCTCGACCTGATTGCCATTGCCCAGAGTTGTCCGGGTGTCTTCGCCATCAATATCGCCACCTTTATCGGTTATAAGTTGCACAAGACACGTGGGGCTATCGCTTCCACCCTCGGCACGGCCTTGCCCTCGTTCCTGATCATCCTGGCCATCGCCATCTTCTTCAGTCAGTTCAAGGACAATCCCCATGTGGCAGCCATCTTCCGGGGCATCCGTCCGGCAGTGGTAGCCCTTATCGCCGTTCCCACCTTCCGCTTAGGTCAACGCGCCAAACTTAATTGGTACACCATCTGGATCCCCGTCGTTTGTGCCCTTGCCATCTGGGCCCTCGGCGTATCACCCATCTGGATCATCATCCTCGCCGCCCTCGCAGGCTATCTCTACGGCCGTTTCAGCAAATCAACTATCAACTGTAAACCTTAAACTATAAACAAAATGATCTTCCTCAGTCTGTTCTACACTTTTTTCATGATTGGTCTCTTCGGATTCGGTGGAGGCTACGGCATGCTGTCGCTGATCCAGCACGAGACGGTGGAGCATTATCACTGGCTGTCGACGGCAGAGTTTACCGATATCGTGGCCATCTCACAGATGACCCCCGGTCCCATCGGCATCAACTCCGCCACCTACTGCGGTTATACCGCCATCCACAATGCAGGCTATAGTCATGCCATAGCGGTTCTGGGCTCTGCCACAGCCACCTTCGCCTTGGTACTTCCCTCACTGATTCTGATGATTCTGATTAGTAAGATGTTCATGAAGTATATGAACACCTCGTTGGTGCAGTCGGTCTTCAAGGGACTTCGTCCTGCCGTAGTTGGTCTCCTTGCTGCTGCCACACTCCTGCTCTGCAATAAGGAGAACTTCTCCACGCCCTCTGAGAATCCCTGGCAGTTCTGGATCAGCGTCGCCCTCTTCGTCGCCACCGCCTTCGGCACTGGTTACCTGAAGATCAACCCCATCCGGATGATCTGCTATGCCGGACTTGCCGGACTCTTGCTGCTGTACTGACGCAGTGATATACCCTGTTACACTTTGCGGGTTTTCAGATAATTGGCAAAGATACGGGCCGCACTTTCCACCTTGGCAGCGCAGGGACGGGTCTTATAATATTCTGCCGTACGGGCAGAGGCCACATAACTGTTTTGGGCCTTCTGATAACCCTTAATACCCAATATCTCGGCACAGATCAGACTACCGTTCTCCGCCTTCGACTGGGCGAGCAGATCCTGTACCACCTTATAACAGGCCGACTTACCCTCTTGGTCGTCACCTTCTGTCTGACCACAATCCAGACCCACTAACATCACGATACCCGAAACGGCACCGCACATCATTCGCAGCCGACCTACACCGCCCCCGAAACCAGCGGCAATCCGCTTGGCCATCACCTCATCCAGTCCGTAGAGATCGGCAAAGGCAGCCACCACACTCTGACAACAACCATAGCCAGCCATGAAATTATCGACGGCTCGCTGTACCCTTGTTTCTAATGCAAAATCTGACATATATTGCTCTTTTTAGGTTACAAAATTACAAAAAGAAAGTGCAAATCCCCCTTTATTAGCATTTTTTTGATGTTAATAATTTCTAATTGGACCTCTTAAGGCTTGGCATATTCAAATAAATAGCGTACTTTTGTGGGTCAATTAGTGTGTATTAGTTAGAGTTTAAGGTTTATAGTTTATAGATAAGTTTAACATTTTATTCTTTTATCAATGATTTATTCAAAAGAAGTTGAGAACATGTGTAGCGTTTGCAAAGGCGCTTATCATGGACCTGCACCTATCCCCGAAGAGGGCAAATGGGTGGCAGTGAAGGAAATCAAAGAGATTTCTGGTTATACTCACGGTATTGGCTGGTGTGCCCCTCAGCAGGGTGCCTGCAAACTGAGCCTGAACGTGAAGGACGGTATCATCCAGGAGGCTCTTGTTGAGACGATCGGTTGTACGGGTATGACCCACTCTGCCGCTATGGCTTCTGAGATCCTGCCGGGCAAGACCATTCTCGAGGCCCTGAATACCGACCTCGTTTGCGATGCCATCAACACCGCTATGCGCGAACTCTTCCTGCAGATTGTCTATGGCCGTACACAGAGTGCTTTCTCTGAGGGCGGTCTGCCCATCGGCGCTGGTCTGGAGGATCTGGGTAAGGGTCTTCGTTCACAGACTGGTACACTCTATGGCACTGTAGCCAAGGGTACCCGTTACCTGGAACTCACCGAGGGTTATATCACCAAGCAGTACCTCGATGCCAACAATGAGGTTTGCGGTTACGAGTATGTTCACCTCGGCAAGATGATGGAGGCTATCAAGAATGGCATGGATGCCAACGAGGCTCTGAAGAAGTTCACCGGCTCTTATGGTCGCACAAGCGAGGAGCAGGGTGCAGTGAAAGCAATTGACCCACGTAAAGCATAAAGGAGGATACGACTATGATT
>Ga0310690_10003209_pt1 | contig 24964 bp, 15 predicted proteins | sample AusTroGonzalo_MG_2_FD_207661 | JGI IMG/M metagenome (GOLD analysis project Ga0310690, IMG submission 207661) | Bovine rumen microbial communities from tropical cattle in Woodstock, Queensland, Australia - Gonzalo_04 (v2) (version 2) | ecosystem: Host-associated > Mammals > Digestive system >... | reverse complement strand
GCGACCATCGGGCAGCTGGACTGTCTTTGTGATTACGTTCATCTTGAAATTTGACAATTTTACGATTTACAATTTATCTTCTTCTTGCATCTAAAAAATAACTGTTTTCTATCTTTCATTGCTCTCCTCTTAGGGGGAGTTGGAGGGGGCCTCCACATAAAAAATCGCGCAAAGGTACTGTTTTTCGGTTAAAGTTCAACGTTAACCCTTTAAACATTATGTATTTTTAACTTCTATTGTTTATGTACACGGTGCCCAGGCCCATGCGAACACGGAAATGCGGATGTCGGGCACCTTTTCCATCGCCTCGATGGCCGCCAGCATCGTCGCCCCCGTCGTGATGACATCATCCACGATCATCACGTGCTTCCTTTTCAGCCCCTCGTCGGTGAGGAGTTGGAAGATACCCTGCACGTTGTCGCGCCGCGCCGTCAGTCTGAAATGCGTCTGCGACTCCTGATAGCGGAGGCGGCGCAGGACATCCGTTCGCACGGGGATGTGCAGTTCTGCCGCCAATCCATCGGCAATCTTCTCCGCCTGATTGAAACCACGGGTGTGTAAACGTCTGCGCGTCAGTGGAATCGGTATCAGCACCTCCACACCGTCGAAGAGCCCAGTGTCGCGCAGTTGCTGTGCCGCCACGCGCCCCATCCAGTTGCCCAGCTCATGGCGCCTTCGGAACTTCAGGCTCCGCACCAGCTCTGCCGCCGAGTTCGTACGTTCGTAGCGTGTCAGCGCCCCCACATGGCAGAGCGCGGGGTGGTCACCCCACGCCGTCTTACGACGGTTGAAGTCCCAGTCGTGGTTCCCCTCCAACGGCAACGTCAGCTGGCACTGTGCACATACCAGCTCCTCACCCGCTGCCAACCGTTCCCCGCAGCTGCAACACACCCGCGGTAACAGCAGTTCCAGCAACCCTTGCCACCAACCTCGTAACGTACTCTGTTCCATAATCATCCACAAAGGTAGTAGTTCTCGATGAACGTTTATCGTTTAACGTTTAAACATTATGTATTTTTAACTTCTATCTTTCATGAACCGAGGGCGTTGATGTGTGATGTCTGCTGATAGATGGCGACGTAAATGATTACGTTGTGCATGGACTTCGCCTTAAGAACGCGTTGCAAAGTGAGGAACATGACGATGTATAAACACATCTTCTCCGAGAAATCTGTGTTTCCCGTCGTGAAATACAGATAACACGGACGGGAGATGCGCGTTCCTCGCCGAGAAACTCAGAAGGATGAAGAAGGAGGTCGCTGACTTTTTGAATGGTCCTTTTACCTGAAGAAGAAGGTGGCGACGATGATGTCGGCTACTAAAATGATCGTTTTTCAGAAATTTACATTCAAAAATCTTGCACTTCATGCCAAAATGTCGTACCTTTGCGCGCAATTTTAAGGAAAGGATTGTTGCACTCCAACATCGCCATCCTGTCAATACCGCTTGCTTAAGTCATATAACAAACAATAAAACTTTATCAAAACAATGAAACAAAAACTACTTAATTCATTTAGGCTAAAAGCCACGTTGCTCGTAGCCGTACTGTGCGCTTTGTTCACAGGAACGGTGTGGGCGACAGACGTAACATTCACTCCTGGTACCGACACGGGTGCGACATCCGTAACTAAATCCGGGGTGACTGCGACAATGACAACCATGAATAATAGCAGTTATTATCAAATTTATGCTAATCAATCTGCAACTTTCTCCGTGGCATCTGGAAACATAACTAAGATTGAATTTACGTGTACGGCTAGTGGCACATCAAAATACGGTCCCGGTAATTCCAGTGCAGACGTTGGATCATATTCATATTCCGGTTCAACAGGAACATGGACGGGCGAAGCATCATCTGTAACGATTTCGTCAACAGCGCAAGTCCGAATGACTTCTCTAACGATTACTTATACAGCTGCAGCTCCCTCATACACCATTACCGCCCAAAGCAACAACAACAGCTATGGTACAGTTTCTTTGTCCGGTTCTGTAATCACCGCAACTCCTTCAACAGGCTATACTTACGCCTCACCGGCATATTCAGTAAACCCTGCAAATTCTGCAACAGTGTCTCAGAATGGTAACGAGTTCACGGTCACCCCTTCTGCTAACACAACAGTTACCATTAACTTTGAGGCTATTCCCTGCTATACCGTTACACTGAGTGACGATACTGAGAACCCGATGACTGAATATTCTCCTGGTGTTGGTTGCTCCCTGCCTGAGCGCAGTGCTCTCAACGGCTATACATTCGCCGGTTGGTCTGAAACGAATGTGAGCGAAGAGACTACAACGGCTCCCACCATCATCCCTGCTGGAACTTATTATCCATCGGCTAATATCACGCTCTATCCTGTATATACGAAGACAGTGGCTGGTGGTGGCACAACTCATGAGACCGCCAGCGTAACGGTTTCAGAATATGCAACAGCACATGGTTGGGGAAGTACATCTTCTTCTGGCCAAAAGAGCATCACTCTCAATAGTGATGTAACCGCAACCTGCAATGATGGTACAAACTCTGGTAAATACTACTCTGATTGGAGAATTTACCAAACAGAGACAGGTAAAGTAACCATCAGCACAACAAGTGGTAAACTTACTTCTGTGACATTTACTTTCACTGTTAGTAACACGGGAACTCTGAACAATAATTCTTCCGCGATTACGAGCGGAACACCAGTGAATGTTTCCGGCACGTCTGCCGAATTCACTGTTGGCAATAGCGGTAGTGCAACCAATGGACAAGTAAGAATCACTGCCATTTCTGTTAACTATGATGTAACTGGTGGTGGCACAACCTACTACTGGAGCGCTCCTGTTGCTGCCGCTGTAGAGACGCCAGTCATTACTATTGCTGAGAATCCGTTCATGTTCTCTACCACAGCTACAATTACCTGCGCTACTGAGGGTGCAACAATCAAGTATAGCTATGACAATTCAGCATGGAATGACTATAGCTCTGCTCTGACAATCACGGAGACTAAGACTATCTACGCGAAGGCTATCAAGGGCGAAAATGAGAGTGCTGTTGCCCAAATTACGGCAACCAAGACCCTTGCTACGCCCACTGTCACCGTTAGTGGTGATTTGACCCTTGACCTTGACGGCGGGACCAACGTGAGTGCAGGTACGCTCACGGCAGCTGTTACCGATGAGGAGAATGCCGTCGCTGGTGCTACCGTGACATGGAGCAGCAACAATACAGCCGTGGCTACGATTGACGCAAGTACTGGTGCTGTGACCATTAAGGCAACAGGCGAGGTGACCTTTACCGCCACTTATGCAGGCAACGGTGACTATGCTGAGGCAACAGGTACAAAGACTGTCACCGTTGTTGACAGCAATGCTCCTGGCACAACACAGCAGAACCCCTACACCGTTGCACAAGCAATAGCAAATACACCTTCAAGTGGTACTTCCGCAAATGTTTATATTCGTGGCATCGTGTCGTCATTCTATAACACCAGCATCGTTGGCGATGGTAACAACTACCGCTACTACATTTCCGACGACGGCACAACCTCTAACCAACTCCTTATCTATAAGGGAAAGGGTCTTGACAATGAAGCATTTGCTAATGCTGACGACCTGCTGGTTGGTGATGTTGTTACCATTGTCGGTGGACTGACCATGTACCAGAGCGCTCCCGAGGTGGCAAGCGGCAACTATATTGTCAGCCGTACAACAAAGACAGCTAATGACCTGACCAAGACAGATGACATCACACTTAGCGAGTCTGACCTGACAGCAACAGCCAATGCTACCGACTACTTCACCACCTCTTCCACAGGTGCTCTCAGCTATGAGATTGCAGATGAAAATGTGGCAACAGTTAGCGATGCTGGTGTTGTGACTCCCGTTGGTGCTGGTACTACAACTCTGACGGTATCTCAGGCTGCAGATGCGACCTACAAGGCAGGCAGCTTGGAAATCACGGTTACCGTTGCTGCAGCATCGCTCAATACAACTACTATTGCAGCAAACGCAAGCGGTTCAACCACCTATGGCACGAATAAAGAAGAGGGTTATATGATTGATGACACATACGATGGTACCGTTACTGCTGTTAGCGGTAATCCTGCTGTTGCAACTGTGGCTATTACACAACCTAATGTTGACGGTGAAGGTACATTCACTATCACTCCAGTTGCTGTGGGAACTGCTGTCATCACTATCAGCGCTCCTGCTACTGCTACCTGCGAAGCCGCAACTGATGTAACTTATACAATCACCGTTACCGCTCCTGCTGGACAGACAACTGCGGTAGCAGCTCCGACCACTCTTTTCAACGAGACATTTGCAGGTTGTAATAGCACAGGCGGTAATGATACCGATGGCTGGAGCGGGTCTATTGCTACTGGAACGCTTACTGATGGAGAAAGTACAGATAATTCTGGCTGGACATTTGCAAATGGTTCTGAAGCTAATGGATGTGCAAAATTTGGAGCTAACTCAAAGAAAGGTTCTGCAACGACTCCCGCTATTGGCACAGCTGGAACTTTGATTCTTTCTTTCAGAGCTGCAGCATGGGACGGAACTGATGAGGGAACAACGCTGAATCTTTCTGTTTCAGAAGGAAGCATCGACAAGTTGAGCGTGACGATGACAAAGGGCGCGTTTAACACATTTACAGCCACAATAACCAATGCTACAGCCGAAACAACCATCACCTTTGAGGCACAGAATGCAAGCAAAAACCGTTTCTTCCTTGATGACGTGAAGGTAACTACTGAAGGCGCAGAACTTACAGCTACTCTCAACACCTCTGGCTATGCTACCTACTGCTCTCTGTATCCTCTTGACTTCTCTGGTGCTACAGACTACAGCGCATGGCAGATTACAGCAGCTAATAGCAGCACGGGTGAAATCACTTTCTCTCAGATTACAGGTGATGTTAAGGGCGGCACAGGCTTGTTCCTGATGGGTACGGCCGGAGCTACTGTCACGCTAACAAGTGAAGACAGCGATAACGAACTCAGCGGCAACCTGCTCTATGGCACTACGGCTCCTACCTATGTGACAACCGACCAATACTACGGCCTCTCCGCCAACCAGTTCAAGAAGGTCAATGCCGGTACCGTTCCCGCAGGTAAGGCTCTGCTGCCCGCAAGCGGTGTTAGCAGTGTGAAGGCCTTCACCTTCGTATTTAATGGTGCTGACGGCATCACCGAGACACGTCAGGTATCTCGCGAAGAGGTGGAGAGCATCTTCAACCTCGGCGGTCAGCGTCTGAGCAAGATGCAGCGCGGCGTGAATATCGTCAATGGTAAGAAAGTGTTAGTAAAATAAAAAGAAAAATAATAAAGCGTTTTATGAAAAAGATATATTTAGCACCGCAGATGGAGACCGTTTATGTGGCTCAAACGCTCCTGCAACCAACCTCAGTCGTCGTCAACCCAAATGAAAGCGTTGATGCGAATGATGTTGAGACCAAAGAGTCAGGCAACTGGAGCAATATCTGGGAATAGGAGCCTCTCCTCTAATCCCTCCCAGGGAGGGAAGAAAGGAATCCAAACGCGCCCTCACTCCAAGAGTGGGGGCGCGGTGTATAGGGGCGGTTCAGGAAAAATAGACGTTAAAAATACATAATGTTTAAACGGTAAACGATAAACGTACATCGAGAACCACTACCTTTGCGGGTACTTATGGAACAAACAGTTTTTTATGAAGTCTGCGGCTGGGCCGCCAGCATCTGCATGATTCTGGGATACCTCCCACAAGCTATTCATACGATTCGCACGCGCGAGACGGACGGCATCGCTGTGCCAACCTTCCTGATGATGGGCATCGGTGCCTTCTGCTTCATGCTGCAAGGTCTCCTGCACCAGCCCGACACCATCTGGGCGCTATTCCTGACGAACCTCGTCACGACGCTGTGCTCGTGCATCATCTTCAGCATCAAGATCTACAACGATTACTTCCGTAAAAAAATGTGAGTCCGACGGTGTGTCGAACTCACGTTTTTTCTTACTTCATGACAGCGCGGATGCTCTTGCCTCTGTAGCGTCCTCCGTCAGTACAGGAGGTGGTGATGCTCTCTTCGGGAGAAGTGTAGTGGTGGAAACTTAACTGATAGGAGTCTTCGAACTCAGTGGTCTTATTGGACCCCGACCAATAGTCTCCTGACGTCCCTTGGCCTGACAGCGATTCTTTCTTCTCTCCGGCTGCAGGCAGGAAAATGGTCTTGCCGTTGGGACCTTTGAGAAGGACACCGCCAATGCCGTTCAGCGTAGCCCATTCCTTCGAACATTTCTCCAACAGTTCCATGATCTGTTCCTTGGTCGGCATTCTCCAGTTCCCGCCCCATTTCATGTAGGCGGCGTCATACTTGGTACCGACGATCTCCACGCCGATATGTACCAGGTCGTTCTTGGTGCCGTCCTTGCTATACTGATAGGTGCCCCAGCTGTAGGTCGCCTTGTCCTCTGTCTCGCCCCAGGCGAAGTAGCCGCCATATCCTTCAGGCGTGGTGGCTCCCACATTCATGTTGGCCCATTTGGTGCCGCTGGGGAGTCCCAGATCTACAGCAACAGCATTCTCAGGTGCCTTGCCGGTGCTGGCAGGGGGAGTGGAGCTGTTGTTATTGTCGTTATCATCGTCCTTATTACAGGATGTCAATCCCACACATAACATCATGGCCAAGGACAGGGCCACCATGTAAAAAGATGTTTTCTTGCTCATAAGTATTAAGTTTATAATGTGAAAGGATGAATGTAAAATAGTCTGTTTCTAACGTGCCACCTTCTTGCCGTCACGGATGTAGATGCCGGGCTGGCGGGGTGTGGCGATGCGACGGCCGCTGAGGTCGTACCAGCTCCCTTCCTTGACAGAGAGGGGCTGAGGGGGCGTCGTGATTCCTACGTCGATATCCTTGGTGCCGAGGTAGGTGAGGCGGAAGCGGTCGAAGATGGTCCAGTCCTTTTCCACCTCTACCGTCTTACGAATGCCGATGCGCAGCTGTCCGTCGGAGACCTTCACGAACAGTTCATTGTCTGCATACATGCCGTTGGAGAAAGCCTCGCTGGCCTCATCCATATTGTCTGGGTATTGCGTCAGCTGCTCTTGTGAGATATTCATCAGAGGGGCTGTCTCCTCGTTGGCATACAGAAATGCCGGACGAGGATTGTTTTCGCCGTCAATCGTGGCACTCCCATCAACGCCTGCGCGATAGAAGCCCTGACACGTGAGCTTGTACCATCCATTCGGCACATCCGTCAACACCTGAAAGACATCGAAAGGTGTGTCGTATTTTTCTGCGCACATATTGGTGTTCAATCCACCCTGTACCGGCTCACCCTGCCAAGCGGCGAAACGGCTGTCATTGCGTCCGAAGTCGGGACATGAAATCAGGAACGATGCTTCGCCAGGACGATTGGCGGTCGATGACGCCAGGGCTTTGAGGCGATCGGCATAACTTTTGATTTGCCATCTCGCACTCAGCTGATACATGTTGGTGGACATCTCCAACAGTCCTGTTTCTGTGTTGACAGAGAGGTAGTTTACGCCGTCTGTGGTCAAGCGATAAATGGTTCCCGCAGTAGTAGTGGGTTCAAACTGCCACACCTGAGCAGGCTGGTCCATATAGAGGACTTCCGGGCTGCCGAGGTAATGGTCTGTGTCGGAGTTGTAGATGCCTGTGTCTATGGTTCGTCCTATGCCGGAATAGACGATGTTGAGGGGCGTGCCAACCTCGTTCGTCAATGCCTGGGTACCCCAGTCTGCCCCTGCAGAGAGGTAGCCCTTTGTCCCCATATTGTACAAATAGCCGGAGGTGGGTTCCACTGTGGGCGTGTTGGTATTGAAGCGCACCTGCTGCACCTCCAGCACCCCCACACCCTCCTGACAGAGCACAGCATAGGCAGCACCCGCTTCGCTTCCCGGTGCTGCCACCGTGTAGTCCTTGATGCCGTCGTAGGTGTTCACAGCCCATGTATGGGTGTGTCCTGAGAAATGTACGGGGTTGAGCGTCTGCTTCATCAGGCTCGCATATTTCTGTTTCTTCTGGGATGCCGTCGCATAGGCTGTACTGTTCGACGGGTCGATATGGTTGCCCATATTGTTGTTGTCCAACCACCATCGTTCGTTGTCCGAGCCTGCCACAAGGGGGAAATGCTGTGTCCACACGGAGGGCTCGCCCTTATGTTGCTCTACAAAAGTTTCTAAAGCTGCGATAACGCCATCGGGAGCATAGTACTTATCATAGCCCGTGATATATCCGAATATCTTTGTGACGGAATAGGGTTTGTAGAACCAGTACTCCTGACCGCAGTAGAAGCGCACGCCCCGGAAGCGGAAGGTGTAAGGATCGCCCTGCCGGTGACCTGAATTGTCAATGATGGTGGTGATGTCCTCAACGCCCAACTGCGCTGCCGCCTCTTTGTAGCGGTTCACTGTCGCTTTTGTAGCCTCGTTGTCCGCAATACCTCCATTGCCACCCGTCAGCGCCACCTCTGTGCCGTTGTCCCAATAGTCGGGCACAAAGTCATGGTTGCCTGCCATCGTCAGGAAGGGAATACCTGCATTTGTGAACGCATCAAAGACACCCTCAAACGTGGTATGGTCGTCCATAGAGTCCTGATCCATGTCACCCAGACACAGCACGAGGTCAGCAGTAGGAACGAGCGACGGAACCGATGAGAAAGATACGCGTTTTCCTCCTACCCGTCCCATACCTATGATATTCTGTATGTATGCAGACATGTTAACATCGCTGGTGCCATCATGTCCTGTCTGGTTTAGGTGAGGGTCAGAGATAATAATGACCGTGAAGTAGTTCTGCGCGCTGAGTATGCCGCACAGTCCAATAATAGCTGTTAGTAAGGTAATGTATCTTTTCAAGGGTTTAAGGGTTTAAGAGGTTCAAGGGGTTTAAGAGGTTTAAAGGGTTTAAAGGGTTTAAGGGGTTTAAGGGTTTAAGAGGTTCAAGGGGTTTAAGAGGTTTAAAGGGTTTAAAGGGTTTAAGGGGTTTAAGAGGTTCAAGAGTTTAAAGGGTTCAAGGGGTTTAAGGGGTTTAAGGGGTTTAAGGGTTTAAGGGTTTAAGGGTTTAAGGGTTTAAGGGTTTAAGAGGGGGGCTCACTTTCTTCCAAAGTCTGCCGGAATCTCGCCCCACTGTTCTGTCTCCCATTTGATGAGAGGATAAGGGATGCCGTTCTGTCGGAGCCAGTTCTCGGCGCGTGCTACCAGCTGCAGCAGCGGCTGGTTCTCGGGCGTGGGTGCCAGCGTGGTCTTCGCCTTGCCCTTCTGCACCCAGATGATGGCTGTGCGGCTGTCGCTATATACCGGCATCGACACCCCCTTCTGCTTCATCAGCGCCATCGCGTGCACAATACCCAGGAATTCCCCGATGTTGTTGGTGCCGTGAACAGGACCGAAGTGAAACACTTCCTTGCCCGATGGCAGGTGAATGCCTCGGTATTCCATAGGACCGGGGTTACCGGAGCAGGCGGCATCGACGCATAAAGCCTCACCCCCCAGCCCCCTCTCCAAGGGGCGAGGGGGAGTGGTCACTCCTGCATTTTGTGGATGATTGGTATCCATGTCTTGATAAATATTACTCCTGCCGATTCCGAAGTTCTCCTCGCTTTTAACTCCCCCTTGTCCTTACCCCCCCTCGCCTTTAAACTCCCCCTCGCCCCTGAAGTTCCCCTCGCCTTCAAAACTCCCCTCGCCTTTCGGAGAGGGGTCGGGGGTGAGGCTGGGGTTTAGGGGGCTGAGGCTTTTTTTACATCCTCTCCGGCACCTCGATGCCCAGCAGTCCCATGCCTGTCTTGATGACTTTGGCAACGGCTTCGCAGAGGGCGAGGCGGGTGAGGCGTTTCTGTTCGTCCGGCTCCTTCAGGATCTGGTAGTCGTGGTAGAAGCCGTTGAACTCCTTGGCCAGGTCGTAGCAGTAGTTGGCGATGACGCTGACATTATAATCCGTACCTGCTTGCTGCACAGCGGCGCCGAAGGCTGCCAGCTGCTGAATGAGGGCGATTTCCTTCTCGGAAAGAAGTGCAGACCCCTCTAAATCTCCCCGTAAGGGGAGACTTGCGTTTCCGCTTGCCAACTCTGCGCTAGCCTCCTCCCCTCCATCACGGGAGGGGTTGGGGGTGGGTCTGTCTTTGGCTTTTCTGAGTATGCTGCGGATGCGGGCATACGTATATTGAATAAACGGACCCGTATTGCCGTTGAAATCGATACTTTCTTCGGGGTTGAAGAGCATATTCTTGCGCGCATCGACCTTCAGGATGAAGTATTTCAGGGCACCCATACCTACGATACGGGCAACGGAAAGCCCCTCTAAATTGTCCGTCCTCAGCATAGGAGATATGCTTCGGTCGCTCTGGGCTGATTGACATTCAGTCAATCCGCTATTTCCTTCGCTACCCCGTAAGGGGAGACTTTCGTTTCCACTAGCTATCTCTGCGCTAGCCTCCTCCCCTCCCTCACGGGAGGGGTCGGGGGTGGGTCTTTTTTCTTGCCACTTCACCCTTGCCTCCTCTATCATCTTCTCTATCAGATCATCGGCATCCACCACCGTTCCCTCGCGCGACTTCATCTTGCCGTTGGGCAGTTCTACCATACCGTAGGAGAAATGCACGAGGTCCTTGCCCCATTTGAAGCCTAACTTGTCCAGCAGGATGGAGAGCACCTGGAAGTGGTAGTTCTGCTCGTTGCCCACTACGTAGATCATCTTGTCGATGGGGAAGTCCTGGAAACGCAACTTGGCGGTGCCGATGTCCTGCGTCATGTAAACACTGGTACCATCGGCGCGCAGCAGCAGCTTCTCATCGAGACCTTCCTTGGTGAGGTCGGCCCACACCGAGCCGTCCTCGCGACGGTAGAAGAAGCCCTTGTCGAGGCCTTCCATCACCTTCTCCTTGCCTTCGAGATAGGTCTGGCTCTCGTAGTAGATCTTGTCGAAGCCCACGCCGAGCGCCTTGTAGGTCTCGTTGAAGCCGGCATAGACCCAGTCGTTCATCTTCTTCCACAGCGCGCGTACCTCGGGGTCGTTTTGTTCCCATTTCACCAGCATCGCGCGAGCCTCCTGCATCAGCGGACTCTCTTTCTCAGCACGCTCCTTGGCAGCCTCCTCGTCCATGCCTTCAGCCATGAACTTGTCCATCAGCTGCTGGCGCTCCGCACGGAAATGCTTGTCGAAGGCCACGTAGTAGTCGCCGATGAGGTGGTCGCCCTTCTTGCCAGTGCTCTCCGGAGTGGCGCCGTTGCCCCATTTCAGCCACGCCAGCATCGACTTACAGATGTGGATACCGCGGTCGTTGACGATGTTCGTCTTCACGACCTTGTTGCCGTTGGCCTCCATCACCTTCGCCAATGCCCAACCCAGCAGGTTGTTGCGCACGTGTCCCAGGTGCAGCGGCTTGTTCGTATTGGGAGAGGAATATTCGATCATCACCAGCGGTGAGTTCTCCGTGACAGGTTTCAAACCGTAGTTCGCATCCTTCTGGATGTCTGCCAACAAGCTCACCCAGCAGGCGTCAGCGATGACCATGTTCAGGAAGCCCTTGATGACATTGAAGCGTGCCACCACCTCCGGCAGGTTCGCTGTGAGATATTCGCCGATCTCCTGTGCCGTCGCCTCTGGTGCCTTGCGGCTCATCTTCAGGAAGGGGAACACGACGAGCGTCAGGTGACCCTCGAACTCCTTCTTCGTGGCACCCAGCTGCACCATCTTCTCAGGCACATCCTGACCGTATAATGACTTGATGGCAGCCTGTATCGCCGCCGCGAGCATCGTCTCTATTTGCATATGCTATACCTTTAATCTCTTATCTTTCGGCTGCAAAGGTACGCATAATTTGCGATTTTACGATTTACGACTTATAATTTTTTCCTTTCCCCCGCATTTTTCATTCTATTTCACGAGCACCTTGCGGACATTCTTCATGTGTGAAGCACCGCTTTGCGTCGAGCGCAAGATATAGAATCCCTTGGATAAAGTACCAACAGATGATGGGCGCTGCGCGATTTTATGCCCTGCAAGATCGTAAATCTCCTGACCGTCAACTGTCAACTGCAAACCGTCCGCTGTCTGAATGTCATCGGTATCCTCGAACACGAACTTGAATGCTTTCACGCCGCTTACTTGCCCAGCGGGCAGCAGAGCCTTACCTGCGGGAACAGTGCCGGCATTGACCTTCACGAACTCATTACCCTTAAGACCATAATAGGTATCGGCGTCAACAGCAGTGGCAGCGGTGATGCCGGTGAGCAGATTCGTTTCAGGTGCTGTTCCGGAAGCGGCAAAGGTAATATTTGCTTCTCCATTTGCATCACCCATTAGCAACACACCTGTATTACCAGGCACTACACCTGTGATCTTCTCAAAGGTGACGGTTTCTCCAGTAATGTTTGTCACGGCCCATGCTGTATAATCGGTCGCACTGGAGAAATCAATGGGATTTACATGGGCAAATGTTGCATAACCCGCACTATTCAGTTTAACAACGGGTTGAGTTACCTTGATATTGCCAAGTCCAATATTACCAGTTGACTTCTTGCTGTAAATCCATTTAATATAAGAAGTGTTGGAAGGCAGTGTCAACGATTCGCTCAGGACTGCATTAGGTATATTATTCCCGTTATCATTAGAATATTCTTTGAGAGTGGAATAGGTCTCACCATCAGCAGAGGTTAGCACTTTGAATGTGCCACCATTATAGCTATTGCCTCTAATATCGTATGATAAAATGTTGGCGGTTCCTGTATAATACAATATTAAATAGTCGCCGGTTCCATCGAACTTTAACTTTGTATAGGTTGTTCCATAATCGGTGGTATTTATACCACTTTGAGTGAGCCCCGTCTTTTTGGCAATTTCACTATAACCGCCATTAAAATTAAAGGGTAGCGTTGCTGCATTAGAACCCTTATCGTCGTCTGCAAAAACAGTACTGCCCATGAGCAGTACTGTGAATAAAGTCAACAATCTCAAGCTGTTGAGCTTGTATAAAACTTGTTTCATCGTAAGATTATGTCGTCCATTTTTTGTTTTCGGGCCCAAAGGTAGTGATTATAGCTGACAGGTGACTGCCGAAAGTTGAAACATTATGTATTTTTAACTTCTGTTTTTCATGGCCCGCAAAGAACACAGATGAAAAAGGAACCTTTTTGCCCAGAAACCGTCACGACCAAATTCTGATAGTTGTGGAAAGAGACCAGCACTTTATTCTCGGCGCAAATGTACTCCATTTCTTTGAACCGGCCAAAAACTTCATGTTTTTTAAGGGCCCATAGCTATTTCCTCGCCATAATGGCCATACCTTATATTTAATATTTGTACTTCACACTCACCTAACCACTACCTTCTTCCCATCGCGGATATAGATGCCCTTTGCGGGCGGAGTGGAGAGGCGGCGGCCGGAGAGATCAAAGTATTTACTATTTACGGATTTACCATTTACAATGGAGGCGGGGATGTCGCGGACGGCGACGTCGTCAAGGGGCAAGGTGAGGGTGGCCGTGTATTGCTCCTCGCTGTTTTCCACAATGAGGGTGTAGGTGCCCTCGGGGTACTTCGTCAGGTCGGTGTTGAGGGCGATGGTGCTGCTCGTCTGCACCTCCTTGCGATAGACCTCATTGCCGGCGGCATCCTTGAGCGTAACCGTGTATGCCCCCGACAGGATCTTCAAGTTCACGAAGAGTTCCTTGGCGGAGTATTCACCCGTCAGGTTCTCCTCATCAGTTTCGTTCGCCGTCCTCTCGCGTGCAGGCGCTTTCGGCCTCGGCTTCTTGATATGCGTGAAGTCGATCCACTGCTTCTTCACCTCGCCTGCTTGGGGTGTCAAACCATATATGTCGCCATCAAATATATCGGAGTTATAATATAGGACCTCGTCATTGACGAAACAAAAGATAAGCAGTTCCTTAAGGAGCCCTGTCGGTAACAGCTCATTAAGGCTATACAGGGGATTTAAGGCAACGCCGACCCCTTCAATCCAACAGGACTCAGAGGAAATGTTTTCCTGTTCCTCCACCAATCCTACATAGGTGCATCTGCCCTTAAAGTATCCCGCGGCGTTCTCCTCTTTACGAGTAACAATGATGTTGAACCCGTCGATATCAATATGTGAACCCACGGGAGAAGCAAAGTCATACGCCAGTTCAAGGTGACTTTCCCCTGGCAAAACCACATACACCCGCTGCCCTTCCTCGTAGAGGGAAGCGGCATAAGTGGTGTCTATGTGTTCAGGATAATTCTGCGGGTATTGCAGTTCGCTTCGCATGAGTTTCTTACATGCATGATTATCAATGATGGTGTCACCCTGAATGTAATAGTCATAAAGATGACTGAAGGAAATATTGGGGAACGTAACTCCAGTGCGCCACACCTTCCCTTCTTCAATAAGAGGACGATAAGAGACGTCCTTGACGGCTACAGGATGTTCACCTTGTTCATCCACAACGATATATTTATGTTCTGCCAGGAAGAAGGGGAAGGATAAGTCAACGTGATAGGGGCTCTTGCAGGTAGTGACTTCTCCAGGCACATCTACCTGAAGGTATAGCTTATAAGCAGAAATGTCCTCTGTACGTTCTCTTCTACAATAGGTGTAAAGATCGCCTCCACAATACAGCCACATGATGCCAGATACATGCAGAGCATAGGCATCGTGCACGGGGTCAGGGACGAGTTCATAGTGCAAATCGTTTTCATTGAAGGAATGTGTTCTCGCATAGTCCTGATCTTCCTCTCCCCTTGTCAGGTTTTGGCCCCACCAGCCATTATTTGGAATGCTGAAAGAGAATGGCCAATAGCTTGAGCCCGAAACATAGGCCAGTTTATAGTTCCAAATTGGTTCATCGCCAATGACATTTCTCAGAGGGCCATATAAGCTACCGATACCTTCCACCCAATCTGCCGTAAACATCCCATCATAATCGTTCAGATGAAGTGTCTTCAGCGTATCACCATTGACAATCATCTGACCAGTACTCATGACAGTCAAAGTGCGATTAATACGGGCTTCATAGAATGTATCGCCAACATTGAGCGAGAAGTCATAAATCTGATATTCCTTACCAGCTTCTGTGTCATATAAATAGACACGTTGGTTTTCTTCACGGAGTTCGCCGACTTCTGTTAACTTTTCTGTTAACTTATTATCACTGCAAGCTAACAACATGAAATATTGATGGCCATCATGGCTATGATCTTCCGTCGTAAATGAAAAGCCATAATCAGTAACCGTGTGTTGACCTCCCATGCTAAATCCATGCACACACCAGCGCTTCCCCTGTTCTACGAAGTGATGATAGGTAGCTTCCTCGGGTTCTGTTAGCTGCTGAATCCAGTCTATAGCGTCTTTATCATATAACAGATAACGGTCGCCGACATGGCAGTCAATCATTTCACCATACCATCCAAGGTTTGTTGCACCACCATTCATCAGCGGTGATGTTTTGTGACCTACTCCCTCAATCCATTGGACAGGATAAGAGTCATAAGGTTTTTCGACACCATACGTCTTAAAGCTATAGTTGACTTCATCTTGATCGTATAGTGTCAGAACGGGAGGTTCTTTTGTTTCATCTCTCTTACCCATAATAAAATGATACTGGGAGGAATGATTGCCATAGAAAGGTATATTGGCATAGTTCACAACAACACTTTCACCTTCCTTCGCACCAAAGTCATACAATAACTTGAAGTCCGTGGTTCCGTCCTGACAGAAATAGACCTTCTTATTCTCCTCGTAGAGAGCCATCAGGTAGCCATTCATAGGTTTAAACTCATCGTTTTGGAAATAGGGTTTCTCCTCCACCATCATCTTCTTACAGACATGACCGTTGATAAGTGTGTCACCTTTCAGTTCAAACGTCTGGGTATAGAAGACCTCCTTACGTCCGAGGTTCATAGCAACAACCCACACTTTTCCCTCTTCGACAAAGGGCCGATAAGACGTTCCTCTGATGGTAATTGGATGCTCGCCGCGTTCGTCCACGGCGATATAGGTGCAGTCCTTGTTGAAGCCTGGAATGATGAAGTCAACCTTATGGCCTCCTTCGCAATCCATCAATGGAGGGACATCTTCGTGTTGAAGAGTTAGACGGTGTGTGTTGGAATCGGCAGTCTGTTCATCAATGCAATAGATATAATGATTTGGGCCACAGTTCAAAACCATGAATCCAGAGACATGGAGATCATAGGTGTTGCTTTCTACGTTATACACCATCTCATAGTTCAGATTCTCCAGCTGTTGTTTCCATTCATATTGCTCATATACATCCTTCGGCACAATCGTTTCCAAAGGCTGCCCCCTCCAATGTCCTTCGGGTGTATAAAGCATGAAGGAAAGAGGTAGATAGTAATAATGCTCAGGGAAACGCACGCCCTCATCACCGTACTTATAATCGTGTTCGTATATGGTTCCCCACTCCACATCTCCATCAGAGTAGTTTACGTAGGCGATTTTTTCAAAAAACATGCCAGGTAGTACAGCTGGTTCCCATATTATTGAATTGAGGCTACCGATGCCTTCTATCCAGACGGGCTCTTCCGATCCATCAAACGAAATAGTTTTCAGATGTTCATCGTTTACAACTATATCCCCGACTTTCGTGACTTTGAAATCGCCATAGAACGGGTGGTGATATGTCTCGCCTACTTCTAAAGAAAAATCGTAAAGCATAGTTTCTTCTTCGGTTTCAGAAGAACGGAAAAATACTTGCTGACCATCTTCACGGAACAAGCCAACCCTGCTGACTTCACATTCATAATGCCAGCTCTCGCGTGAGTACATAGGAAGATATTTTTTCCCATCCACTTCTATCTCCTTACAATCAAAATACTCAAAGCTTACTTTTGTGTCGCTCGGTTGTCCTTCTTGGTTAGACGTAACCATACACCAGGACTTACAAGTTTCCACGAAAGGATGATAGGTCGTCGGCTCCGGGTCGTGGAAGATGAATTCGGGAGAGACTGCTTGCCAAGTACCGTCTTCCTCATTTCCTTCAAAGAAATCATACGACATCCATGAAAGGATAGCATGCATGGGTGCAGGAGACAGATAGTCCACTATAGCTCCCTCTTCGCTATATTTCGCATAGGGGAGTGTTTCATCCATTGGTTGCGTAACAAGACTCCCTGGGTCAGGGAGCCCTTCTGAATAGTTAATAGCACTTGAAAAAGAAATGTGCTCTAACCGGACTTGGTCGTGATGATCGGACAAATCCATTTTGCTGATATCAATGTGCAAGTCCTGATAAGGGAAGAAAACGTATGGGACGTATGCTTTGGGAGTGTCTTCCCTTTCGAAAACAACCTTATTTCCATCTTCATGGTCAAGACGATAGAAACGGCCCCAAGAAACATCAGGAGCTTCAGGAAGGTATATCGTTGAGCGTTTGCCCGCTTTATAGTCAATGGCATTGAAAAGTCGGAAAAATATTTGGGGCCATGTATGATTCATACTGACATTACAATCATGTAATGTGTATGATGTATGGCCTTCTGCGCGGGCTACGATTTGAATATCGTTCCACGCTTCTTCGTAACTCAATTCCCAATTGCCATTAACATCGCTTGTCGTAGATGCAAGTATGCTATTGTCTGAGTATGAGTAATATGTTATCACAGCTCCAGCCACAGGTTGGGCATCCTGATCGATAATCTTTCCTTTCAGTGTCCCGGCCTTGACGCCGAGAAATGGAATCAACAGGCATAGAATGGTAAGCAGTCGTTTCATAGTCGTATATTTTAAGCGTTAATCATTCAGGGTTTCGAGCACTTGCTCCAGTGTCGTCTCGGGGTCGTTCTCGCCGAAGACTTCTTTTTTGAGTTTGAGTTTACGGTGCTGCACGGCGGAGATGCTGATGCCGTAGATGTTACCGATGGCGCGGTTGGTGAGCCCCAGACGAGTGAGGATGCAGAGGCGGACGTCATCGTCTTTTAAATTCGCATAACGAGCGCGCAGGTGTGCAAAGCGGTTGCCGTCGATGGCGTCGAGTGTGCGTTCCATCTCCTCCCATTCGTGGGTAGAGATATGGATGTGGCGGTCGGCACTCTCACGCAGTTTTTGTATGATCTCTGAACGCTCTAAGATGAAGTCTTGCAGAAAGTGTATCATGCAGCCGCGCTGGCGCAACTGTTCCTGTTGTGATGCGGTCTCTTGTTGGTGCAATAGCTCACGTGTCCGTATGCGACCACGTATAATCATGAAGACAGCAAGGGCTATCAAAACGACCAACGCCAGTACACTCCATAATACGATGCGATGCAGGGCATCAGTATAGCGCAAGTGCTCATTCTCACGTTCCTGCTGCAAGGCCGTCTGGTAGTAGTCATCTTTCTGCTGCAATGCTTTATAATATAGTTCCTCGGCATGGTCGAAGGCCTCGTCGATAGCTGCCTCTGCCGCCTCTATATCGTGGCGGTGCAAGGCCAGCTTCGCTAGATTACTCTGCACGATGTACGCCTCCTGCAGGTCGTCGCCCGGCAGCATCCTGTGATAGACGGCCTCAGCAGCCGCAAGGGAGTCGCAGCTGACCAGACAGCGTGCCAGTACCTGCAAGGTCCCGGACAGCAGATGGTCAGGCGCACAACGCTCGGCAGCGCGTGCGTAGCGCAGCGCTTCCCGGTAGTCTTCAGCGCCCCAATGTATGTTGGCCAAGCTCGTCAGTGTCTCGCAGAGCAGTTCGGCATCGCCCAGACTGTCAGCCAGCTCATAAGCCCGTTGCGTATAGGCCAAAGCCTCCGTGAAATCAGTATTCTCATGGAAGGCCACCTGCGACGCGTACGTGCCTGCGTAATCCAATAACATAACATGGTTGCGCTCATCGTCGGGGTAACGCTCGTAGGTCGCCAGCGCCTGCTTGGCCATCTCCAGCGCCGCCCTGCTGTTTCCCCATGCCAGGGACTCCGCCAGCCGCTGCTGCGCCAAATACATCGTATGCCAGTCCTTTTCCTTATGTGCCAGTCTAATAGCATCATTCAACAGCATTTCTCCGGTTCGCACACTGTCGCTGTCAAGAGCTGCAAGGCCCTGCTCGAAATACGAATGTGCATCGCGCTGCGTTTCACGCGTAGCGTTGTCTCTTTGACAAGCCGCAACAGACAGCATGACAAGCGTGATGAAGAAGGTCCTGCAGGTTTTCATAACATTTTGTTAAGAATTCTGCGGCAAAGGTACACTATTTTTTCATTGGTTGTATCGTTTACCCCGTGGAAAAGTGATGAGCCTGTGGAAACGGCTAACAGCTCTATCTCTTAACCCTTTAGCCTCATTTTACGCTCTCATGCCTATGGAAATCTTGAAAAACACCCTCCTATTTTACCCCATTGAAGGCACTGTACGACCCACTGCAGTGTCTGCGCGTGGACACTATAGAGGGTAAGGCGAGGGACTAGTAGTGTCTGCGCGTGGACACCTGTAATGCTTTTTTCACGACTCGGCCATTAAAACGCATTTTATGGCGCTCGCTGCTCAAAAAGTTCACCTTTCATTTTTAATTTTTCATTCATTTTTATCTTTTAATTTTTCATTTTTAATTTATAGTTGTACCTTTGTCCCGCTTTCCAGCATGAACTGACGTATCAACAAAAATAAATAATGAAACGTTACAAGCTACTCGCGGCATGTTTACTGGCCGCAATGACTATGATGGCACAGACCACACCGAAAAAGAGTTTTACGCTGAATGACCTCATGCCCGGCGGCTCCACCTTCTGGAACCTGCAACCTGAGCGTATGTTCTCCACATGGTGGGGTGAAGTGCCCGTGGAACTGACGGTGGAGGAGGCGAAGGTCATTAAGAATGAAAAATTAAAAATTAAAAAAGAAAAATTGTTCAGCGCTGACGAGTTGAATGAGGTGCTGGGCGAGAAGATTGTACGTTCGTGCACGAACCTCACGTTTCCCTATGCCGACCAATCTGTAGTGAAGGTGCAGACGCCCAAGGAGATTATCCTCATCGACTTCGAGAAGAAGGAGGTGGTGTGGCGCGGCCAGATTCAGGAAGGGGCATCAGAACTTGTTTGGAACAAGGCAAGCCGCGCGATGGCCTACTGCATCGGTAGCAATGTCTTCGTGCAGACAGCTGATGGCCAGCGCATCCAGCTCACGACCGACGGCAACGATGACATCGTCTATGGCCACAGCGTCAGCCGTGAGGAGTTCGGCATTTACAACGGTCTCTTTTGGAGCCCCGACGGTCAGCGCCTGGCATTCTACAAGAAGGACCAGAGCCGCATCCCCAGCTACCCGCAGGTGGATATCACGCAACGCATCGCTGCCACCTATGTCGATAAGTACCCAATGGCCGGCGAGGAGAGCGAGGATGTCAGCGTGGCCGTATTCGATGTGCCTACGGGCAAGACGGTGTGGCTGCAGAATCCCAAGCCCAAGACGGACTACATGACCAACCTCTCATGGGCGCCCGACGGCAGCAAGCTGTATGTCTTTGAGCTCAACCGCGACCAGAACTTCATGCAGCTTTTCGGTTACAACGCCGCCACCGGTGCGAAAGACGCCGAACCGCTCATCGAGGAGAAGCATCCGAAGTATGTGGAGCCCATGCATACGCTGACGTTCCTACCGTGGGATGCCACGAAAGCTGTCATGCAGAGTAGCCGTGACAACTGGAACCATCTGTATCTCATTGACCTGTCCAAGAAGATGTACCCCGAATGGCGCGAAGCAGCTGGCGGGGGCACCGTCTGCGACCATATCGGCGTGAATCTGCTCACACCGGGTGACTTCACCGTGCGCGACTTCCTGGGCTTTAACCAAAAGGCAAAAACCGCCCTCTTCATCGGCAATATCACGCACCCGCTGCACCACACGATTCATGCTGTGAAAGTGACAGATAAAGTGAAAAATGAAAGAGTGAAAAGTGAAAAATATAAGTTACTGTCTGCTGGCGAGGGCGTGCACAGCGCATCACTCAGCGCCAACGGTTCCCAACTCATCGACACCTACTCTTCGCCCACCGTCGCCCGCCGCGTCTGTCTAATACATTCTGCTCCCTCCCTAACAGGGAGGGCGGGGGGAGAGTCCGCTATCCTTTTGGATGCCGAAGACCCGTGGAAGGAGTACAATGTGCCTGAAATCACGAGCGGAAGCATCAAGGCAGCCGATGGCGAGACTGACCTCTACTACCGCCTCATCAAGCCCGTGGATTTCGACCCCACGAAGAAATATCCCACTGTCATCTATGTCTATGGCGGCCCCCACGCCCACAATGTGCAGGCCTCACGCGGCTACTACTTCCGCGGTTGGGAGATCTACATGGCACAGCTGGGCTACGTCATCTTCGTGCTCGACAACCGCGGCTCGCAGTATCGCGGACAGAAGTTCGAGCAGGCTACCTTCCGCCACTTAGGCGACGAGGAGATGAAGGACCAGATCAAGGGCGTGGAGTTCCTTAAGACGCTGCCCTACGTGGATGCCGACCGCATGGGCATTCACGGCTGGAGCTTCGGCGGCTTCATGACCACGAACCTGATGTGCACCTACCCCGATGTCTTCAAGGTAGGCGTTGCCGGTGGTCCTGTCATCGATTGGAAGTACTACGAGGTGATGTACGGCGAGCGCTATATGGACACGCCGCAGCAGAATCCTGAGGGCTATGCCTCGTCCGGCCTGCTGCCGAAGGCCAAGAACCTGAAGGGTCGCCTGCAGATCATCTTGGGCTATAACGACCCCACCTGTGTGCCGCAGCACACGCTCTCCTTCATCCGCGCCAGCATCGATGCCGGCACACAGCCCGACCTCTTCCTCTATCCGGGCGACGGCCACAATATGTTCGGCACCGACCAGGTACACCTTCATGAGCGCATCACCCGCTATTTTGAGGATTATCTGAAATAAGCCCCCTTCCAGCCTCCCCCCGTAGGGGAGGAGATAGGTGCAGTGACCTTTTGAATCCTTAAACTCTTTAAACTTTTAAACTTCAAACTTTCAACTCATAATGAACATCCTCTTACTCGGCAGTGGCGGCCGCGAGCACGCCCTCGCCTGGAAAATGGCACAGTCGCCCAAGATTGAGAAACTCTACATCGCTCCCGGCAATGCCGGCACCCGTGAGGTAGGTGAAAACGTAGCCTTGAAAGCTGATGACTTCGAAGGCATCAAACGTTTTGTCCTCGAGCACCAAATCAATATGGTGGTCGTGGGTCCCGAAGACCCGCTGGTGAAGGGCATCTACGACTTCTTCCGCGACGATGCGCAGCTGAAAGACATCCCCGTCATTGGCCCTTCGAAAGCAGGTGCACAGCTGGAGGGCTCCAAGGACTTTGCCAAAGGCTTCATGCAGCGCCATGGCATCCCCACCGCCGCCTACCAGACCTTCGACGGCGAGCACCTCGCAGAAGGCCTCACCTTCCTTGAAACCCTGCAGCCGCCCTATGTGCTGAAGGCCGACGGCCTCTGCGCTGGCAAGGGTGTCCTCATCCTGCCGACATTGGAGGAGGCACAGCAGGAGCTGAAGGAGATGCTGGGCGGAATGTTCGGCCAGGCTTCGGCACGCGTTGTTATCGAAGAATTCTTGAGTGGTATCGAATGTTCCGTCTTCGTGCTCACCGACGGCAAGGACTACAAAATCCTGCCTGAAGCCAAGGACTACAAGCGCATCGGCGAAGGCGACACAGGTCTGAACACAGGTGGCATGGGCAGCGTTTCGCCTGTTCCCTTTGCCGATAAGGCATGGATGCAGAAGGTCGAGGACCGCATCATCCGCCCCACGGTGGAGGGTCTGGCCACAGAAGGTCTCGACTATAAGGGCTTCATCTTCTTCGGCCTCATCAACTGTGGTGGTGATCCCAAGGTCATCGAGTACAACTGCCGCATGGGTGACCCCGAGACAGAGACTGTGATGCTGCGCCTCAAGAGCGACCTCGTGGAACTCCTCGAAGGTGTCGCCGAAGGCAATCTCGCCAGCCGCACCATAGAATTCGACGACCGCTCTGCCGTTTGCGTGATGCTGGTCAGCGGTGGCTATCCTGGACATTATGAGAAGGGGAAGGTTATTTCGTTGAGCGATGAACGTTTAACGATGAACGATGAACAGGTCATTTTCCACGCTGGCACAGCCTTGAAAGATGGTCAGGTGGTGACGGCAGGCGGTCGCGTCATCGCTGTCTCCAGCTATGGCAAGGACAAGGCTGAGGCACTGGCCCGTAGCTTTGCCGGCGCACAGCAGATTCAGTTCGAAGGCAAATACTTCCGTCGCGACATCGGCAAGGACCTTGAAAAATGAAAAGTCAACGAAGTAAAAAATGATGACTAAGCATTGAAAAGGAGATTGCAAAATAGGATTGCTGAGAGTTCCACAACACTTCCCGTGGTTTTCATCATCATGACATTGTTGTGGTGGTGGCCACAGTATGGGGATTTAATACCCCAGCTGTTGGGGTGGCTGTCGTGTGTCGTCACCGCTTACTTTATGCTCGAGACCAACACGAAATTTGCCATTCTACGTACTCGCACTCAGATGACAGCCGTATTATATCTGATTATGATGGCCGTGTGTGGCTTCCTGCATCCCGTCAGCAACGGCACATTGTGTCAACTATGCCTCATCATCGCGTTCTTCTGCCTGCTGCACACCTATCAGCGATTCCATACTGAGCTTCACACTTTCCATGCTGCCCTCGCTCTCTCCATCGGAAGCCTGTTCTGGCCTCCCCTCCTCTGGCTGATGCCTGTCATGTTGTGGTGCCAGGGTGGCTATCTGCGGGCTTTGGACCTACGCCACTTCGGTGCCGCCCTCGGGGGCTATCTACTCCCTTATATAGCGTGGAGCACAGGCCTTGCAATTAGGATGTACTATGCCATTCTCACCACTTCCATAGTAGATCAGCTCTCCGCCCAAGAATATTTCCAGCCACTCCTACAACACGCTGAGGGTATCATTGCGCCCTTCCATGAGCCCATCATCGACCTCTCCCCTACCCTCCATGACCAACTCCTCAGCCATCCAGTCGAGTGTACCGCCCTCGTCGTGATGGGGTTGATAGGCATGACGGGATTCATACATTATCTACGCAAGAGTTACGATGATAAGATACAAGTGCGGATGTACCACTACTCCTATATGACCGTTCAAGCCGTTGTGGCTGTCTGGCTCGTGCTCCAGCCGCATTATTTCCACCAACTCTTCCCACTGTTCATCGCAGCTTCGGTTCCGGCTGCAGCTCATTTCATCGCATTAACGCACACTTGGCTGACGAACGCTTGGGTCGTTCTGGGCGCCCTGGCCCTCGTCACTGTCGCCATCATTAATATTAGTTTAGGGTTTAATGTTTAAAAATTAAAGTAAATGGCAACCTTCCTCGCCTTGCTTGAATCCTGGGGCTACTGGGGTATGCTCTTCGCCGCTTTCATCGCCGGCAGTGTCTTCCCTCTCAGCAGCGAGGTGGTGCTGACGGCTCTTATGCTGGCCGGCCTTAACCCCTTGTACTTATTCATTGCGGCCAGCATAGGCAATATCGGTGGTTCCATGTTTAACTATGGCATCGGCACGCTCGGCAAGATGGAATGGATTGAGAGATATCTCCATGTAGAGCGCGAAAAGATGGAGCGAGCCCAGGTATGGATCCAGCGCTATGGCGTGTGGATGGGGCTCTTTTGTTCGCTTCCATTCATTGGCAGCGTGATTGCTGTCACCCTCGGTTTCATGCGCGCCAATCCCTGGCTCTCTTTCCTCACCATCACCCTCGGAAAGGTTACCCGCTATGCCGTCCTCATTTTCGTCCTCGAACAATTATAAGTTACACTTTTTACTCTGCAAGGACGGTGAATTCGGCACCACTGGCGAAGTCGAGACCATTCTGTGAAGAGAGGGCGGTAAAGCGGAGGTAACGGGCGCGCTGGGGCTTGGCAAAGGTGATGCGCTTGAGAGCTGCACCACGTTCGAACTCGCCTTCAGCGACAGGGTCGCTCCAGGTCTTGCCGTCTTCGGAGAGTTGTACGCGGTAGGCTTTGATATTACCGTTGTTGCCTCCATCCTGACGGGGCAG
>Ga0310690_10003208_pt1 | contig 24972 bp, 41 predicted proteins | sample AusTroGonzalo_MG_2_FD_207661 | JGI IMG/M metagenome (GOLD analysis project Ga0310690, IMG submission 207661) | Bovine rumen microbial communities from tropical cattle in Woodstock, Queensland, Australia - Gonzalo_04 (v2) (version 2) | ecosystem: Host-associated > Mammals > Digestive system >... | reverse complement strand
GAACTCGGGGACGTTCTCGATGGTGATGCGGCGGACGTGCTTGTTGTCCACGAACTTCCAGATCTCGTTCGGCTGCGACCGGAGCTGGTTCGACCTCGGCTTGCCTCCCTTCGCCCTGGAGTGGTGCGTACAGGACGGCGAGGCGTGAAGGTGGTCTATCACGTCCGCGTCGATGTCGTCCGGCGTGATCGCCTCGATGTCGGCCTGCATAGCGATCACGTTCGGGTGGTTAGCCCGCATGGTTTCGATCGCCCGCAGCCAATGGTTGATGGCGATTTCACGGTACGGCAGACGGAGTTCTTGGAACGCTTCATGGAAGCCGGTTGACATTCCGCCACATCCGCAGTACATATCGACAAAGACGATCATTCCTGTTCCTCCGTGCTGGACTTGGGAGCGCGTTTCTTCCATCCGTACTTGCGGCGGTTGTATGCGGCGTGTTGCGAGAACGGGAATCTGGACAACCCACATGGTGTCGTGTCCAGGCGTGCGCGGAGGCTCGCCGGCGATGAACACGGAATCCTCGGTAGTGAGATTCTCCACGATCTGCTTTGCGTGGTTGGCGTCGCGGACCTCTGACGGCGTTTCGCGTCCGTCGCTCATGGTGTAGACGAACGGACGGATTTCGCGCATTCCGTCTTTTGCCGGCATGGCTACTGCTTCAATGGTGACTAGCATTTCAAGGCTCCCCGTACTCGTCAAGGTTCAGCCCCATCGCAACATACTTGTTGGCTATGTCGCTCGTCGGGGAATTTGCCTTGCCCATGTCGCGCTGGATAGCCACGTTCCGGCGCGCAAAGTACATCCTCATTCCCTTGCCGAGAATGTCCCTGTTGAGAAAATGGTCGCCGATTCGCATCTTCCCGACGCTTCGCGCCGTCTCGACGGCCTCAAACGCGAACATCATCCGCTTCATGCCGTTGCGCGAAAGCGCGTAGCACCCGAGCGAGTAGAGCGCATCGAACTCCGCCCATTGCTCGTTGACCTTGCGCTCGTCACGCCACTTCGCCATGACTTCGGCGTTGACTGTTCCTTCCTTCCAATACTTGAAGAACGAATCGAGCAGGGCAACGTCGTAGTCATCCGGCAGCGCCCGCACGATCTTGTCAACTTCTGTCAGGTCCTTCAGGAAGCGCATATCGTCCTCCATGATAAGCGCGTGTTCGCACCCGAGGTGATACGCCGTCGCGATCGCACGGTAGTGGCCCATAGACGAATTGAGCCACCCGCCATGCTCCAGGCACGGAATATGGGTTATGTGCCGAAGAAACGTCTTGTAAAGCGGCGACGGAAACTGCCACAGTCTATCCGCATCGGCAAGCCCGACACGCGCAAGCTCCTGTTCCATCGAAGGGACGCGCGTGTCTTTGTTGCCCGTGAAGTAAAGCACGGTCTTTCGGTCGAACCTGCCCCAGCATGTCAGTTCTCGTGACATAGATCACCTCTTTCCTCTGGCCGTCCAAGCGGCTGGTTGCCCTCCAGCACGTCGATCACGCGCAGAAGGACGGCTATTGAGTCGTAGCATTCTTCTATGGCTTGTGCCTTGTTGCCGTCTGAAATCGCACAAAGCACCTCCCATTTCTCTTCGTCGAGCAAGTTGCTCCACAATACATTGCCACGGCTGGCGTCATTCGAATTGTTGTTGCGAATGTCCCGCAAGAAGTCGTTTAACAACGCGCGGTCTAAATCTTCGTCAATCGAATTGTTTGGCAACTGGCTTGCAATAAGCCCATCGCAGAAGTACGGATGCTTCTCGCGTGCGTGGAAGTAATGGCGCTCGATTGCGCCGACGGTCTTTCCGTCTAGGTCAGTCTCAATTCGCATTGGTTGAATCCTTGTTGGTTGTTTGGGGTGAAAATTTTTGAAAGGCATTCCAGGCGTTCGGCCGTTATCCATTCCTCGCGCAGCTCGTCGTCCTTGCCCCATTCAAGAAGATACTCGATCTGGCCGGACGCGCGGACGGTGATTGCGGTGCAGACGGTTTTCCATTTCGGATCGCCGAACAGGAGAACGGTGTCGCCGATGGAGATTTTAGTCGTGATTGTCATGGTGGAAATGCCCTGCCGCCGCGCTAGGACACGACGGCAGGGCGTGATTGCTATTCGAAGATGATCCAGTCATTCGAGGCCAAGTCAGCCTGCGACGCAAGCCAACCGATCTGAATGCCAGTCTCGCCGGTCTTGCGATTGGTGTAATGGAACACGAATGCGTGGGATGTGCTTTCGATCATGATGTCGCCGGAACCATTGTCGGGGAACAGGACGGCGCATTCCCTATATTCGACATACTGGCCTGCGCCGTTCCAGTTCTGGCGTTGAATCTTCTTGCCTTGGTATCGGCAAGCTTCAATCGCCTGTCCGAATGTCAGAGTACCCATTACTTCGCTCCCTTCTTGACTAGCTGCGCGACGTTCTTGTTTGTGAGGCCGTTGATCGCCCACTGGAGCATGAAGCCGAGGTTCTGCCACAGCTTGACATCGAGCCGCTTGGCGCACGTCTCGGCACCGATGACCGGGGAGTAGTTCTTCGGGTCAACGCATGTGGACGTGTCGATCGCTGTGAATCCTGTCGGGTATTCGCGCGCCAGGACGGTGACAGGCTTTTCGTTATGGACCGCGATGGTCTTGACACACTTGAAGCTCATGTCAACAAACTTCTTCACGTCGCCTTCCGTGATCCGTGTGCCGTTCTCAAGCTGGAATCCCTGCTTCTCGAACTGCGCCTTGGGGCACCACGAAATGTAGCCGTCCGGGTATTTCACCAGATAGCCCTTGTCCTTCGGGTTCTCGTTGGCCGGATTCTCCCAGCCACGCTTCTTGTTGTACGCGCCTCGCGTCATCGGCATCGCCTCGACGAGGTGGCATCGAATGTACTTCTTCATTTGATTACTCCTTGTTTATCCTCCGTCACCGTGACGGAGAAATCGTTATTCGACGGAGTGTCCGCCGTCGGACAGGACGAGGCAGACGGTCGCATCGCCGCTATCTCGCCCGAGGCACAGCGTGTCGATACGCGCATTCCAGAGGCCGTGATTATCGCAACGCGGATTCCACGGGGCGGTAGTAAGCTGCTCGATCGGCAGCGTGACCGGCTCGGACTTGGGCCAGTTCATCTTCTCCGGCTTCTTGGCCGGTTCCTTCTGTGCTTTCTTTTTCATTTGTGGTTTTTCCTTTTCAGGGTTTACAAGTAGTCATCATCGGATAGCGGCTTCTCGGCGTATTGCGGACACGCCGAATATCCGCGCTGCGGGTACCATGCCGCGTTGCGATTCTTGCAATCGCTGGCGAACGGCGGCGGCAAGGGTTCCTGCTCGTAGTGTGCGCACGTCTTGCATGAGCGTATCGCCTCCCAACTATAAATCTTTTTCTTCATCTTCCTTGTCGAAGAACTCGCCCAGATCGAAGCGGAACGCCTTGATGATTCGGGCGACGATGAACGGCGTCAAAAGGCCGATGTAGAACATGACGATTCCGGTAAAGACGATCAACAGGACCGCAAGCCCGGCATCCATCTTGGTCGAAAGCTCCTGTGCAATCTGTTCCATCATGCACGACCTTTCATGCGGCGGCGTTCCATGCCTACGGCAAAGGAGGTCACGCCGTTTGCAATGTTGAACGCATTGTAGCGCAAGCTGCCTTTCATGCAGTCCTCGCTGATGTGGTGTTCTTCGTCCTTGATCACACGTCCGTCGAGATATACGACAACCTCAACAACGTGGTCGGTGTCACACTTGCGCTTGAACCGCGCAAGGATCCATTTTATGATGTTCAACTTCTTCATGTGCTTTCTCCGTTTTCGGGTAGTTCAGTAATGGAAATCAAAACACCGTGTTTCTCTTCGGGTGCGAGCCAGACCTTCTCCAAGACTTCGCGGCAAGAAAGCGCATCGTCCTTCCAGAATCCGCAACGTGTCATACAGTCTTCAAGGGTCTTTATCATGTTCGTCAAGTCCGGCCTTGTGGTCTTGAACAAGCCCTTCGCGCCCTTGGGCTTGCAGAAAATCCACTTCGTCATAAGGCAGACAGGGCAATCCCACGGCTCTTTAGGGGCAAAACGCTTAAGGCGAGAAATGTATTTCGCCTCCAGGTCGCGGAGTTCCGGGGACTTGTAAATTTGCGCATGTCCGTTTACAACACGTGCCTTTATTCCGTTCTGGTGCGTGATCGTCGGCGGGTTAGGCTCGAAGTTCAGAAAGAACGCGATACGCTTCATTTCTCTTCTACCTTCTCGGTGAGGATTACGCCGTGCTTCACTTCCCAGCCGATCTTCTTGCACCAACGGAGAATCGTGCGCTCGGACTTCTTCGTGAGGTTCGCCGCCTTGTCCATCGTCCATGTGACGTTCGGATCGAAAAGCACCTGCTGGCGGAATGTCTCAAACGGCGTCATCTTCTCCTTCTTCTCCTTGCGGTATGAAGTCCGGCGCCCGGAGAACTCTTCACCTTCGGGTGCGCAATCGTCGAGAAGTCCGTCGTCGTCGAGAAGGTGGACGGGGAAGCGAAACCACATGTTCTGCTCCTTCATGGCGGGGAACTCGCGGAGCGTGAAGGATGCTCGCCAGCCGGAAATCCGTTCAAGCTCCGTGCGAACCTTCGCCCTTGCCTCGCGGATGTGCATGAGCGCGTCCTCGTCGAAGTCGCATTTCTGGACGGCGGCGATGAAGCGGTCTGCCACAAGCTGATCGTCCTCGCCGATCCTGTCCAGCCATTCGTTGTCGTAGGCGTACTGCTTGGCCGTCTCGCGGATGGCGTCGCATTCGGCGTTGTTGGAGAACACCTTGCGGGCTGATTCCGATTCAAGCAGCAGAAGGTCGATGAGCGCGTCCGGGTCGCGCGCGAACACTCCGGAGCCGGACGCGCGGTCCATCGAGCGCTTTCCGCCCTGCGCTCCCTTGGAATGGTGGTGGCAGAAGACTAGCGTTGCGTTGCAGTCCCTGGCGATGCGGTCGAGGTGGCGGCAGAACTCCGACATTTCGGCTGCGCTGTTCTCGTCTCCCGTGAGAACCTTGTAGGCAGGGTCGAGGATGATGAGCGAATATCCTCCGGCAGCGACGCAACGGCGGATGAGACGCGGGGAAAGCTTGTCGAGCGGCATTGTCCGTCCGCGCAGATGCCAGAACGAAAGCATGTCCGAATGTGCGGGGGCGACGCCGAGCGCCTTGTAAACGTCGAAGAATCGGTTGATGCACGAATTGCGGTCAACCTCGAAGTTGCAGTAGAGGACGCGCCCAGGGCGGCACTTGTGCCCGAGCCATTGCGCACCTTCGGCGACGGCGATTGCAAGCTCAATGAGAAGGTAGGATTTTCCGGCCTTGGACGGACCGGCTATGCACATCTTGTGGCCCACGCGCAAGATTCCCTCGATCTGCTCCGGCGCAAGGGCTGGGCGTTCCTTGAAGTCGCAGAGGGTTTCAAACTCCGGCAGATCGTCGTTGAGGTCGCGAATCCAGTCCTCCCATTCCTCCCACGACGCCTTGCCGCATGTGCGGTCAATGATAAACTGCTTCTTGCCCTTGCGCATGAGGCCGGGCATACGCGAATAGCGGGACGGATTGCGGTTCTGCCTGTCAACAGGCAATCCGTTCTTCGCGCAGACCTCAAACAGGAAGTCCACTCGCTTGTGGTACTCGTCGAGATCGGACGCGAACACCTTTACGATGGCGTGGGCGGATTTGCCGCCGCTGTGGACGATGCAGGCGCACGGCAGTTCGAGCTTGTGGTAGATTGCCACCTGCTTTTCGATGTCCATGCCGTCCGATTCGACGAGCGCATAGCGGAAGTCCGTCACGTTCACGTCCTTCACGCCCTTGCCGTCGAGCGGGTTTATGCGGATGTAGCCGCCGGATTCCTCGTTCGGCGTTCCGAGCGCGTTGTCGAGCCGTCCCTTTTTCAGCTCCTTCAGGATTTCGGCAACGGTTCTGTCGTACACGCCGCGCGACGGAATCCAGCGGTCATCCTTCTGGAACGGGTTGACGCAGTAGCCGATAACGTCCTCCGGCGTGAAGAGGATGTTCAAATATTCCGTCAGCTCCTTGCATGGATCCCACTTGGACGGCTCTTCGACTACCTCATCTTCAAGCCATTCGGGGTTCACAACCTTAAGGTCATCTTCCGCGATCTGGGAATCCCACGAAAGCGGGACGGAATCGACAACGCCAAGATGCGCGGAAGATTCCTCCCAATGAAGGGGTGAACGCTGGCCGAAGGATATTGCCTCCGCCCATTTGCGCCGGGCTTCGGCCTTGTTGATCGAAAGCGAGACGGCAACCTGTCCCAGACGGTCGCATTCGTCGGATGTGAGCGCACCCGTGGCGAGATGCCCGCCGGCGCGGCGTCCGATGTCGCGCAGGCACTTGTGCATCTGCCCTTGCACCATTCCGTCCACGAGGTTCTTCTCTACTGATTCATAGCATGTCATGGCACGTAAGTTTCTGGATTGATTCCGGCGGGTATGCGCCATTGACAGACGATGATGCGCTGGGTCATCTTTTGCGCCTGCGCTTTCGTCCACTTGGCGACGTTGCGGAATCCCTTGGATTCAAGGAAACGAATCTGCTTGGGCGTCGAAAGCCCGGCAGCGCGTCTGGCGTCGTGCTGCTTTATGAGCAGTTCCGCTTCGCCGAACGTGGCGGGTGCGCCGAATCCGAGACGCTCCAGCTGGTCAAGCTGCTGCATCGTCGGGTTTCCGGCATCGCGGTCGGTAAGCGGCTGGTAGTTGGTGAGGTTCACATCCTGCACGGAGTAGGCATACTGGAGCGGATCAACAAGCCCGGCCTTGCGGCGGCGCATCTTCTCCAGCCGTTCGGCAAGCGCCTTTTCGCGCTTCTGGACGGTTTCGGATTCCGCGTCGGCGAGAGCTTCCGCGCTGATGTCCACTTCGCCCTGTGCCTTCTCCTGTTTCTCCGTCATGATGGCGGCGACTTCGTCATCGTCCGTCAAGAGGCAAGCGGGGCGGCACAGGTCGTGCGTCTGCGTCATCCATAGGAAGTCGAGCAGAAGAAGGTTGTTCTTGTCGTGACATAGACGCGTTCCTCTACCAACCATCTGGACAAACAGCGCACGAACCTTTGTTGCCCGGAGAACAACAATGCAATCACAAGACGGCTCGTCATATCCTTCCGTAAGGAGCATGGAATTGAGAAGCACACATCCTTTCGGCGCACGCGAAAACCAATCCAAGGTCTCTCGCCTGTCTTCGGATTCCCCGTTGACTTCTTTAACATCGTGAAATCCCTGTTCAGCAAAGATCGCAAGTATCTTCTTTGAAGTGGCGATAAGCGGAGTGAATACGATTGTCTTTCTCTCACGGCAACGCTCCATTATCTCGCGGCAAATCTGGCGAAGGTATGGTTCGAGCGCAGAGCCAAGCCCTGCAAGCTGATAGTCGCCGCCCTGCTTGGCGACGCCGGAAAGGTCGATCTGCAACGGAACGGTCTGGGCGCGGATCGGGCACAGATACCCGTCTTGGATAGCCTGGACGATGCTGTACTCAAAAGCGATCTTCTCAAAAACCTCTCCAAGGGAACGGAGGTCGCCGCGATCGGGCGTGGCGGTGACGCCGAGGAGGTGGGCGTCGGGGAAGTGGTCGATGACGGCGCGGTAGGTGTCGGCAAGTGCATGATGAGCCTCGTCTATTACCACTAGGGAAAATTCGTTATGAGCAAAACGCTTAAGACGGGCGGGTGACTTCATCGACTGGACGGAGCCGACAACGACCGTGTAGGGCGGCTCGTCGTAGTTCACGTCGGAAGTCTCTTCGGCCTTTTCAAGCCCCGCCACGATTCCAGTTGCGGTGCGGAGCTTGTCAATCGCCTGCTGGAGCAGTTCGCCGCGATGGGCGAGGATGAGAACGCGGCCGCCGCGTTTCACCTCGCGCGCGGCGAGGTGCGAGAAGATGATGGTCTTCCCGCAATTGTGCGTGACCGTAAAATCGTCAAGAAGATAGCGGTTGTCTCCGTCAACCGTGAAACCGAAATACTCCCTGACCCCTACGGGGCGGACAGAGAATCCAGTACGCAGCACGGATTTCTTCTGAAGCCTTGCCGGAAACCTGCGCCTTGCAACGCGAGTCGGAACAATAGACAGGTCTCCGCTTATAGAGATTCTGTAGTACGTTCCTCTGAATCCAATGCTCTTGATTGACTTTTCGCAAGCATGAGAATACGCAGCCAGACCTAATGACCTGCAAAGAAAGCAAATGTCGTCTGCGAGACGGAGTGATTTTGTGATGTAATCACAACTTCCCCTGCTTGACTTCGATCCGTCTGTGTCAATTAGCCCCGCCAACAACTCAAGGCGATAAAATGCAGAAGCCGTCAAGTACTGATGCGGAATATGCTTGTCGCCGCTGCCGCAACCTAAAAGACCTATCTGCGCAAGCATCCTGCGTAAACGCGACCCGTTGCATCCGATCTCTCCCGTTTGGAATATCCACGTATTAGCAAGACCGGCGGGTTCCGCACGAAGCGTATAACCAAGAGAGGTCGCATACGAACGCAATTCAGCAAGCACTTCCGGTTCTGCGGTCGTGACATTTATGGAGTGCTTCAACCCCCCATCGCCCAACAACACGCCGACAACGTACGGCGGTATTGGCAACAACGCCTTTTCCACCGGGAAGTCAAGCATGTCAGCACGAAACAACTTGTGCTGGTGCTTAAATGTCCTCGACTTGCGAACGTAATCCCTCACGGAAACATCCACGACCTTACCGCCAGCCTTCGAGGGAAAGCTGTCGCGTTTTACGGTCGTTTTCACAAGCGACAATAGATGATCTTCCGTAACGACAAAAGGCGAGCCCTTTGTCGGCATGACTTCATAGCAATTCTTCTCGCCATGATGTACTGCGAGAACGCACCGAGGTTTTCCGTCTGCTCCAAGCAGGCTGTCGCCTACGCGAACGTTCTCGACGCGAACGGGGCGACCGTCGGCGGAAAGAACTCTTCCGCCGACGGCGTGGCACCCCGTCGCAAGGACGATCAGACAGGAGCTGACTTCCGAGAAAGCCTGCTCTACTGCCTGAACGGCCTCTGTCTGATAGGGGCGGAGCGTCATTCGTAATCGTCCTCGTCGCCCGGTTCGCCGTCGCCTCCCGTGGACTCTGGAGCGGGGTCAAGCCACTTCTTTACGGCGTTGGTGGTCCTTTCCTCGCCGTCGCTGGCCTTGTACTTGCGCTTGCCGATGAGCGCACGGCCAGTCGCGCCCTCCACGCTGTCCCAAGGCATCTTCTTCGTGCCGTCGCCGTGCTTGCGCAAGCCAAGGCATGTGAAGAACTGGAACAGCTGCCACTTGTTCCCCGCGTGCAGGAACAGGCTTTCGCGGAAGTATGCCGCATCGCCATCGTCCGTCTTGACGAGAAGCTGGAGTTTTGCGACAGGGCACGACGGCATTGTGCCGTTCGGCTTCGCCACATACTGATCCTTCTCGAACTTCTTGATGGTGAAAGTGTATTCACCTTCCGGCAGCAGAATGAAATCGTTTTCCTTCTGCTGTTCCGTAGCCTCGGTTTCGTCGAGGTCGGCATCCCATGAGAGCTTTTCGTTAGCCATTTTGGTTTTTCCTTTCTTTGTGTTTACTTCTTGAGAACCTGCGCGATCCTGTCCATGCCCTTCAAGAGCCATTCCACGAAAGCGTCAGACCATTCGGAGAGGGACGAAACCTCGCCGTAGCGGTCGGCATGCTTCGGGTTGTACTTGTCGAACATCTGCTTCTCGGTGAGGTCGTATGCCGCCATCGCCTTGCGGAGCTTGACGATGATCGGGCGTTCGGTCGAATCGTCCTCCAGTTCCGGCGGCAGATCGTCCGTCGGCTCGGGCTCGGGCTTGGGCGCGGCTTTCGGCTTCTCGGCCTTGGGCTTCGCTTCGACTGGCGCCGGCTTCGGCTTCTCGGGCTTGGGCGCGGTCTTGTCGGTCGAAACCTCGATGATTCCCTGAAGGTTCTTCTGGAACGCATCGAGCGTCATCTTCTTCTTCATGGGCGAACCGTCGGGCATGGTTATGTAGTTGCGGCATTTTCCGTCCCATGTTGAGGAGTGTTCGGTGTAGATCATGCGCGTCTCGTCAACGGCAATCGTCACCTTGGAGCGTTCCTTGCCCTTCGTCTCGGTGAGAACATCGTAGATGCCTGTCACATAGAGGTCGGACGCTTCAAGGACGGTGGCCGCGCACTTGGGCGGCATACGCATCGCCCAGCGGTTCCAAGTCTTGCCGGAGGTTTTCTCCGTGAAGGTCTTGTTGCCGTCGATGTGGACGGACACGAACACATCAATGCCGCAGCCACGGGCGATGTCTGTCTTGAGGATGTCCCAAATCTTCTCCCATTCGGGCTTGAAGATGTTCCAGCACTTGCCGTAGTCGAACTCTTCCATGCTCTTCCACTTCTCGCGCTGACAGAGGTCGGCGGACAGCACGGACACCAGCTTGTCGGCGGTGTCGATGCAGAGGGATTTCATATCGTCCGGGCCTTTGCCGCTCTTGATCTCCTGCAACACCATGAGCAGTCCGGCGACCGTGCCGTCAAACTCGATGCAGGGAACGTCAAGGCCGAAACTGCCCTCGTCCACGTCAAGGAAGTACGCGCCTGGCATCTTCGCCATGGTGGTTGACTTTCCGAAACCTTCGACGGCGGCAATCGCCGCGACGATGCCGCGCGGCTTCTTGTTCTCTCGTCTGATGATCATTCCGTCACCTCGCCTTCCATCGCCTTTGCGATAATGTCGGCAATCTCGGCGTCATCGCGCTCTTGGAAGATATGCGCGAATCCCATCATGCTGCGGACCTTCTCCTTGCGGCTCCTCACAAGGTCGATGACAGCATCTGCGCCATAGGGCTTGTCCCACGGTGTGACCGTGATACTTGCGCCTTTTTCGACGCCGAACGTCATGCCGTAGCGCGTCAGCCGGATCGCGTAGCAGAAGTAGCCGTTCCTGTTGAAAGCGACTCCTTCTTTCGCAATCTCCGTTTTAAGCGGCAACGCCACGACGCCGATCATGATAGTGTGGCTTTGCAACACTTCCTTGACTTTCGCATCGTCGATGCTTCCGCTGATGAAGCGCGATACCTTCTTGAAGGAATCCTGTTCATCCTTCTGGAAAAGTATCTCTTCAAGGTACTTCTCCTGTTCCTCGGTAACAACGCCAACCTTGTTCGTGAAGTTGACCTTGTTGTCGGGCGGCAACTGTGCGCTTGCCGGCTTCTCGCCTTTGAGCGCAGCGACAATCTCTTCTTTTGTCATTGTGCTTTCCTTTCGGGGTTTTACTCGTAGTCATCATCGCCAAGTTCCTTCGGCTCGGGCTTCGGCTCGGCCTTGGGCTTGGAAACATTCTTCTTGGGCATCGGGATCTTCACCTTCTCGCCCTGCGCTTCGCCGTCCTCGATGACAAGGGCGCATTCCTCGCCTGTCGATACGCGGGTGGCGATGCACTGCAAATCGTTCTCCTTGAGCCAGTTGTCGAACTCGGCAAGGGTTTCCAAGTCCAACTGCTCCAGCTTGTCGAGCAGAACGAACTTGCAATTGGGGTTGAGGCGCGACGCGATGGCGCAACCGACAATCATCTGCTGTGCGCCCGACATGCAATCCCACGCCTTGCCGTCGAGAAGGAGCGTGCCGTCCTCAACGGTGAGTCCGGGATAGGGCAGGTCGCAACCGTCGAGAAGCGCAAGCCGTTTCTTGCGGATTTCCTCAATCTCCTTGGTGAGCGTGTCGTACTGGTCGCTCAAATCGTCGGCCTCTTCCTCGCGCAGACGCTTGGCCTCGTTCTCGGCGATCTTGCGGTTGGTTTCCTCGAAGTCGGCGATCTGCGCCTCAAGTTCCGAAGTGTCCTCCATTTCAAGATCTGCGGATTCGGCCTCGGCGATGTTCGCCTCAAGCCGCTTGACGGCTTCGGTGATCTCCTTCAACTGCGCCTTGTAGGTGGCAAGATGCCGCTTGTTCGCCTCCAGATCGTCGGCCAACTTCTGCTTCACGCCGTTGCGGCCAAGAATCTCCTGTTGCTGGGCGATCAGTTCCTTGACGGAAACCTTCTCGTCCGGCACATCGTCGTGATACGGCATGTCGGCAGCGGCCTTTTTCTTCTGCTCGGCCATGCGTCCGACAGTCGTTCGCGTGTCGTACTTCGCCTTTTCCTCGCGCTCCAACTTCGCCAGTTCATCGCCGATGCCAAGGATCTGCAAGAGGATGTCGGCTTTCTCCTTGTCCTTGGCAAGAAGGAACTTTGGCAGGTCGATTGCCAACTTGCTGATGACCGCATCAAGGATGGCTTGGCCGTGCCGCTTGCCGTCCTTGTCGGTGACGGTGAGGTTGGAGTTTTTGCCTTTGCGTTCGATGACAAGCCCATCGTCCGTCTCGATGTGGATAACGGTGTCCGCAACCGCACCTTCGCGCCGGAGATTCGATGGCTTGTACTTCTCGCCGCCCAATGCGTAGGCGATTCCGTCCAAAACGGAAGTCTTGCCTTGCGCGTTCTTTCCTCCGATGACAGTCAAGCCGTCGGCGGAAGGTTCAAGGCGAATCGCTCGGATTCGCTTGACATTCTCCATCTGGAGTGATGTTATCTTCATTTGTGCTTTCCTTTCGTGTAGTAGGCGGCTTCGTACCGCCCATAAAAGTTCTTTACGCGCGTTTTCCAGATCCAACCCTTCGACACCATGCGGTTGAGCGTCCACCATTTCACATTGCGGCTCCTGGTCGTGCGCAACACGATGTCACGCGCACGGAGCGGCTTGCCTGCCTTGCGGAGGATGGTGAGTATCTCGCGGTATCTGGCCTTGAGGGAATATGGGTCTTTGGGCTTGTCGATCAGCATTGCGTGGCGCATTCCGATTTCATCCTTGCGCTTGAGCAGGGCTTTCGCAGTCGCAATGTCGCAGTTGGGACAGTTGTATGTCCGCAAGCACCCGCTGCAATGGTTCGCAAGGGTGCGCATGTAGGCTACGCAATCGCGTTCCCAGTTTGCCTGTTCGACTGTACTCATGATTGGCGTTCGACCTTTGAGTTCTTGGCAAGCCAGCCGATGAAAAGGGCGCGTGGGATTCTGCGAGTGTGTCCGTTCAGACGGAAGTGCGGACAGACGTTGCGCTTCCGGCGCATCCATGCGCGGAGTTTGCGCACAGTTATACCGCTTTCTGCAAGTTCGGGGGTTGCGATCAGTTCATCTTCGGTCATTATGTCGCTGGGGACAAATGTGAACGGATCGTTGATTCCTCGCCGTGCGCGATTCAGCAAACGCACTATTTCATCTGACGAAACAAGTCCGCTTCTGCTCGGTTTTATAAGCCGATAACTCTGCCTCAAGTTGAGACGGAGCCGGTTCGTAAGAAACGATCTGTCAAAAAAGTAATTCACTAGCGTTGTGCCTTCTGTTGCAGCGCCTCTTCGACTGTCCACCCACTCTTCAACCTTGCGTGGATGGTTTTTGGCTGAACGCCAATTTCACGCGCCCATTGAGACACTGTTTGATGCTTGCCGAATGCAGTAAGGAACACATTGCTTGTCTTGTTGTTTTGCTGGTCACACATTGTCACCCAACGGCAATTCGACGGTTCGTAATCCCCAATCGGGTTAATTCTGTCAATGCTCAAGTTGTCGGCATATCCATGCGCCAAGGCCCACGACATGAAAGACTTGAAGCTGTTACGCCATTCATCACAAACTTTTATCCCGTGTTTTGCGTACGAGGCGTTTCGTGGTGAAGTCAATCGCCCGTTGCACCGTCTAATCATGTTTCCCCAGATCGTATAAAGCCGAGTGCCTGTGCAACCGTGCGTCTTCTTGGCCGCTACCCTCATTTCATGGCGCAAACAGCCACATGAGTTGTGGTGGCCTCTTCTCAGGTTGTTGTTCAAGATGGTCTTTATCGCACCACAGTCACAGCGAACAACGGATGTTTCGGCATGGTGAATGCTACCATCTTTTCGCTGAAACTCAACAGGCTCTCCCTTGTCGATCACAACAAGGCGACCAAATCGCGTTCCGGTCTTTATGGGTTTGGGCGTTCCCATTGTTTTCAATCCTTATTCTGCGGCTTTCCCCTCGTTGATGGCCTGTGCCGCCTTGAGCGTGTAGAAACGCGCAAACGATGCGGCGGAGCGGCTCGTCTTCTCTGCGGCAGACTTGATAGCCTGCGCATCTTCCTCGGCGCAGAAGAACTGCACCGCAACCTTCTTCCCCTCTGCGGGGCTTGTCTCGTTCTCTTCATCAGACATTTTGTTATCCTTTGTGACTTTCTGTTATCGCTCTGGACAAAAGTAGTGGCGTTTATAGTCAAACTGTGATATAATGTCGCTACCTTGCCTTTGAACGGCATGTAGTTTATCACAATCTGTCATAGAGGTCAATAACAGAATGTCAAAAAAGTTGACAAAATTTGCGGAGCGGCTTCGGGCCCTTCGCGGAACGCGCAGCCAGATGGAAATGGCGGCGTTCGTCGGCGGCATCACCCAAGCGGCATGGGCGCAATGGGAGATGGGCGCACGACAGCCGAAACTGGATGTGTTCGCGCATCTCTGCAAGCGGCTCGGCGTACACGCCGACTGGCTTCTGGGGATGGACGATTTGCCACAGCCAGCCAAGCCGACAATCAACGAGCAACTTGCCTTGCTCAAGGCTCAACTCGGCGAGACATCGAAAAGCATGGAGGGAATCATGGCGCAGATAAGCCGTCTGGAACAGGAGCGCGGGAAATGAAAACGGATACAGAAGGGAAGAATGGTGGCGGATCGCTTCTCCGTTGGATTGGGGCGATTATATTACCGTTTGTTTTAATGTTGATTATATCGCTAATTGGATTGGTGTTGGCAAACTCACCAATACCGACACCGTGGCACGATCCAGAATCAGGGCAAGACGGAATAACCTTGCTAGGCTCAGCGTTCTTTGCAGGGTGTATTTTCTCTGCGTCCGCCCATGCTCTAGCACCACGAAACAAAAACGTGATGACGGTTATCCTGGCTTCTGTCTGGATTATCTATGTTGTTTACGGGATGTTTACAGCATACGAACTTGTTGGAAAGCTTGGTGTGTTGCGTCATGCTATTGGAATAGCTGGTATCATAGCTACAATGGTTTCATTATGGCAAAAATCTAAACAATAACGCCGCCGGACGAATCCGACGGCGCGTGGCTCAGTCAACCCAAGTCTCGGGCTTTAGGTCTGGGTGGTTTTTTAGCAACGACTTTGCCAATCGGTGTGTCGCTTCTGCGATTGTGATGTTATTCACAAAAGCATACTTTCGGAACACCAGATAATCCGGCTCACGCACAGTGAGGGAGCGAGTTGGAACAACTTTCATTGACGGATCCTTTTGCGATCCAGCCGGTCTTCCACCTCGGTTATGCTTACGGCTTCTTGCTGCCAGACTTCTTGCTGCCGATAATTCGGCTGCGTTCTTTGTCTTTCTTACGTATGGCATTTTACTTGGTTTCTCCTTTATGAGTATGAATACGACTGAACGACATCGTGTAGCCATTCAGAAGGTGTTTTGTTTACGTCGTTCGCCAACTGCTCAATGGTTTTCTTATCCTCGGCCGAAAGTCGAATCCACCACAGCGATTTGTGCATGGTGAAACTTTGCTGTTGAAGTTTTGCAATGCGTCCTTTGAACCTTTTGAAAACATTTTCAAAGACGGAATTGTATACCGAATCGTCGAGGTCGCGCCGGTCTTTTTTTAGGTCTTTGGCAATATCGTCAATTGCCCTCCAGAAAGTGCGCTTGTCACAACCGCTTGATTCTAATGCCTTGTTGACGGTCATTTTTAAGCCGTTAAAAGTGACGTAGCGTATCGGCGGCAACCTCTCTGCATAGATTTGTTCTACGCTTTTTGATTTCAACGCCGTCTGCAAATCGTCAAGATTCAAGTGCAAGAGCTTGCTCCATCCCAACAGATTCAGGTCGAGGCCAAAGCCAACGATTCCTTTCGGGTTTAGAACCTGCTTCCAAACGAGTTTACCATCTTCTTCGACCCGCTTGCCGACAGTTGGCGTAAACCTAAAAACAAGTTCATCGAGAAAAACACTTTTCTGCTCCTTGCCCTTGTCGTTGGATATGGCAACCTTCTGTCCGAGAAGGTAATCTTGGCTCTTTGCGTGTGCAAAAAAGGCGTCAAACGATTCAACGTCTGGAGAGACGATCAATCCTCGCATTTTGCAACGCTTGATAAAGAACCGATGTTCGCTCAAGAGGAACGCTTTTTCGGTCTTATTGTAGTATTCTTGAAAGCCTGCTGGTTTTTCCATTGAATAATCCTTTGTTTTGGATGATTGGTATTATAGCACACCAATTACCCTTGGCGCAATCCCAAGGGTAATTGGTGTGCTTCTTGAAACGAGACACCTCACACAATTTGCTTCTCTTCAATCCATGCACAATGAACGCCAATTACGTTCTCAGCATCATCCACAACAAGACAATAGCCATTATTGCGTTCCTGTGTTATAGCAGTCACGTCAAACTTGTCGGACGAATAATCGGCGTCAATACAATCCTTTTTCCAGTCGATGTATTCTTTGCAAATGGCATTTGCCTTATTATAGTCTGAATACACGCCTAAACACTTTGCTTGATGACTGTTTGAATTATCAAGCAAAGTTCCGGGGCTAATGTGATCGCAATCGTCTGCCTCTGACGAGTACACTCCAAAACCCGATGAAACGATTTCGTACATTGCAACATACACTTTCATTGTCATTATTCCTTTCGGTTTAGTTTTTTGTTTGGATTCGATTCTCGGACACTCGCCCGAAATCGTCGATTACGGCGATGTCGAACGGCGCGGTCGTGCGCAGACCTTCGCCCAACATCTGCGTGAGGGCATGATATGCCGCTCTAGTGACGTGCGGCTCGTCTATCTTGTCCGTGGGACGGCTCACAACAACCTTGCGGGAGCGTTTGCCGTCCGCCGAACAGATTTCAGCCTGCACGATTCCGACGCCGCACAGGGCGTTTATCGCGGCTTCTCGCTTGCGGTCGAGTTCTTCCGCCGTGTGCGTGAGGTCTGTCAAGAGCGACACGAATTGCGGCAGTTCCGTCGTGGTCGTGCCGCTCTCCCCTGCGGCACGACGATAGGCAGTCCAGAAGTTCTGCGCCGACGCAACCTTGAGGTAGCACTCGCGCACAAGTTCCAGTTGTTCGCTGATGTCTTTGATGTTCATCACGCCACTCCTTCAAGTTTCGCGCCGCCTTGGATGTCGCGCACGACACTCTCGAACGCAACACCTTCGACGATCCACGACAAGCGCACCTTCAGGACACGGGGATAGCAGCTGCCATCCTCCTGTTCCTTCGGGTAGTCCGCGACCTTGCCGGCGACCTTGGCCGCGCTTTTGGCATCGTCGAACAACCTTACTTGTTCCGGCAACGTTGTTTCGCCTCCGTCTTGCGCAAGGAACGACGTATCAACGCTCCCGTTATACTCCGTGAATAGCCGTGTCTGCACGACATAGCCTATTGACTGAACCACCTCGAACGGGTAGTGTTCAGGTCTGTAGATGAAATCACCGTCATCGGTGAATCGTTTGTTGTTTGTGCTTGTCATTGTTAGTCTCCTATCCAGTTGGGACACTTCTCGTTGTCGCGATACCGCCAGTCCCTGTGCGGATCGTCAATCTCGCATTCGCAAGTGTCGGTCGCTTCGTCCACGCCGGAGCAACGGCGGCATGTGCCGCAGTAGCCGATCTCCTCTTCCAGATATTCCATGCTCATGCCTCCTTCGCTTCCCAGTAGGTCGTTTTCATGTTGCATTGCCGTCCGGCAAGCCGATAGCGGATGTTCGCTATTGCTTTCTTCGGGCTTGTCGCGACGGTCTCGAACTTGCCGAGGTGGGTATAGACTACGTATCTCTTCATTGTCTGGTTTCCTTTCGTTTTATTCGCCAAGCGGCAAACCGTCTGCCGCCTCTGGCTTGAAGAGTTTTGGATGATTGCGCACAAGCCGCGCGTTTAGGTCGTCAGCCCACGCAAAGAGCCAGCGAGTCCATGCCGCAAAGTCCTCGCGGGTGGGTAGTGCTATGTCGAAGTATTCAGCCGTTGTCATTGTTTCGCTCCTTACTACCTGAATGGCGAATAGGCCAGCGCGCAGACATGCGCGTCCGGCATTGCGGACAATGCAGCGGCGGCGGTCACGCCGGACGCGATCACGTTGTCGATGATAAACACATCGCCTTTCGGCTTCGCGCCTTTAACGCGCATCTTGATCTCACATGGCGCGAAGCCGTGCTTCTTCTGCGTGTAGTTGCTTTCGTGCGGTTCGCAACGGAGGCAGTCTACAACCTTGTGGCCTGTCGCCTCGGCAACGTCGAGCATCACGTCCGCGCGACCCTTGTGCGACGGCATGGGCACGACCACGGCGTCTGACGGCAACATGATGCCGAACAGTTGCGCGGCCTTCTGTACACATTCGGCGTCCATGTCTCTCACGCCTCGCGCCAGATGGCGCAACCAACCTTCGTACCTGCCAAACCAAATAAGCCTGTCGGTATTCATTGTTTCATTCTCCTTGTTTCATCGCGTTGTTGACATACCAACGCCAAGCGGCGATGGCTTTTTCACGGTCGCAACCGTAGAAAAGTTTTCCGTGCTTCGGCGTGAAAATCCAATATCCGCCGTCGATCTCGGCTAGGATGTGCCCAGCCTTGCATTTCAAGAGTTGCATGGCGTTTTCTCCTTTATGCCTAGGAAAATGTTGAGAGTGCGTCCGCTTTGAACGCTCGGAAACACATACCGCACGGCCTGTGCTTTCATGATGTTTTCATCGTCCGTTTCTGGCACGGCGAAAACATGGACATTCCCTGCGCCTTTGTCGCGATATTCAACAAGCGCATCTACAAGTTCGTTCAAAGTCATGACCTCACCTCCAGTCTTGAAGGAAGTCCGGCAGTACAAAAAGCCTCTGCGCCGATCACCACATTGTCACACGCGCCCCAGTTCATCACGTCTTGGTTGCGGTAGTTTGCGGCTATCGCGTTCGCCTGGACAATCGACATTGCGCCCCATGGGCATCCCTCACTCTCGCAAGAGACGGAATAGCCGAAATCTCCAGTTTCATGGATAATCCAGACATTGCCGATATGCGCGATTACTTCCTTCTGCCGGAATTCGGAACGCGAATGTACGCGCCTCTTGCGCCTGTCGGCGAACGCGCTCTTGAGTTGCGGTCTGCTCTTCTGGTAGTAAGGCCTGCCGTCCTTTGTGCGCCTGTATGGGTTGATGTACAACATTGTTCACCTCCTAGAGCATCTTGCGAAAGTTGTCCATCGCTTCAACGGCGTTGGCGTATGTGCCGAACAGCTGTTCGTGCGCTCCTACGCCTCTCTGGTAGGTGCGCAACCGATAGGTTACGGCGTTCGTGTCCGTGTCGATCTCGGCTGTAAGCATAGCGTTGTCCCATCCGCAAATGCGCGAGACTTCAACTGTGAGTGTCTTTCGGTTCATGGTCGTGTCCTTTCAGTCGGTGATTCTGTAGAAGTGTGTCCGGGCTTCCTCCGGCCATTGCAGCGCAAGGTCGTCGATCTGCCTGTACATTTTCTCGTAGGCCTTGTAAATCTTCCCTGCGCGTGAATTGGGCGGCGGCAGTTCGCCTCCGATTCGCGCAACAAGTTCGTTCATGAGGTAGTTCAAGGCAATGTAGAGTTCCGTCACTTCGTAGGGATCGCGTTCCTTGAGGTCTCCGCAACGCCTCAAGGTTTCCCATGTTGCGCGAAGTCCGAATCTCTGCGCAATCTCAATGTCGAAGTAGAAGAGCGTGGACGGACGCTTGCCGTCATCGTTGAACGAGGGAAAGCGGTCGCGGTCTGGAATTGCTTTTGGCAAGTAGTACATGGTTTGTTCCTTTCTGCCCATGCCGCCGGATTCGACGGCATGGGCGATTGTCGGTCTACTCGTTCACCATCGGGATTCCGAACGCCACATAAAGCAGGGCGTTGGAGATGACTTCCGCAAGCGCGAACGCCTCAGCCGTGCGGAGCGCGAACCAGATACGCTCAACATCGCCGTCAAAAGGCTTGCGCGAAACATCGAGCACATAGCACGGCACGGGCTCAATGCGGTGTTCAAACCTGACTACCGTGTTCCCCTTGATTGTGCGGTGGAATAGTCCCTTGCCGTCCTCTATTGATTCTGCGCAACCTCTCAAGACTTGGAGAATCTGCGCCAGTTCGATGATTTCAAACTTGACGGAGATAGCCTTGTCCCAGTCCATCGAGGGATAGGGTTCGGATTCGGTTGTCTTCTGCGGCGCAATAGCCGCGAAGATACTGCCGTCCGTCTGGTCGTGTGCGGGATGCAGTTCAAGGCGCAGGGCTGTCCCTGTCCCCTTGCCGTTCGGGTGATACATTGTCCATGTCGGTCTTTTCATTGTCTGTTCTCCTGTTGGTTGGTTTGAGTTGTCGATCTGCCTTTTCAGCGCGTGGTCGATCAGGCCGCGCGGACGGCGGACGAATCCGCCGTTTCGGCTTCTACTCCTTCCCTGCGCAGAACGCGACGCATCCGGCTGTGCCGCCAACAAGAGCGACGATGCCGGAAATGCCGCCTAGCGTCGCGCCTGTCCTGTCGGAGACTTCGCAAAGTCCCAGATAGGCAAGCGCGAACGCAAACCATGCCAGTCCGGCAAGCCAGACGCACAATGCGATTCTCGCCAGTCTGCTCATGCGTACCTCCATTTCACGCCAAGGGCCTTCTCGGCTTCCTGTGCGCTGTTGGCGGTGAAGTCCCCGACAATCTCCTTGCCGTGGTAAATCCATCCCCAGTAGCGCATTCTGCCGTCACTCCAGAAGAGTTGCGGGACGCTGTGCCGCTTCGGATCGTAGGTCGCGCCGTCGTACATGTCGATAATCATGCTGCCAACTCCTTCCTCGCCATTTCCCATCCGTAGATTTCGCACACATGGGGCGCAAGCGAACGGGTCACGCGCTCCATGTCCGCATCCGATACCTTTCCGCTCGTCAAGCGGTCGAGAAATGCGTCGAGCGCATCGTCGCTTATGTCCTCGCGGATTTCCCTGAAGGTGTAGCAGTTCGTGCCGTCGTGGTGTCCGTCGGCGGCTCGGATGTCCTCGCCGTCAAAATAGACGCGATAGGTTTGCGAATCGCGGCAAGCCTGGTCGAGGACGGCGTTGAGGTTGCGCTCGTCGATTATCCTGTAGCCTGTCGGACGTCCCCACCACAAGCCAAGCGATCCGTAGCACAGTATGCGCCCGTCGAGCGGCTTGTCGAGGTTCATCTTCTCGGCTTCGTACTGGATGCGCGTTTCGTCGGCTATGTAGTCCCATACGGCGGTGTCGCTCACCTCGTCCGGGGATTCGCCCAACTCCTCTGCACAGTTGCGCCTTGCCTTGTCGAAGTCGTAGGCGCAAGCGTCGTTGTCGTAGATTGTCCGTTCGTTCGCGTTCATGGTTCAGTTCCTTTCGTTCTTAAGGTCGATGATTCGATAGTCGCAGTTGAGCCACATGGCACAACTGGCGCGAGCGGCCTTGATCGCTCCTGTCCAATTCGCCTCTTCCCTCGTCGGGTAGGTGTCGGCAAGCCGTGTCCAGCCGTTGCCGTAGTTGATTTCGATCTGGAACATGGCTTAAAACCTCCTTTCCACGATGTAGGCTACGGCGGCGGCGATTGCGCAGAATGCCGCCCATCCCCAGAATCCCCAGACGGCTACTGCCGTCCAGAATGCCACAGATACCACTATTCCTGTTTTCATTGTCATTTTCCTTTCCGGCTTTCGCCTAGTTTGTCGTTGCGCAGATAGTTTATCAAATAATCTGATGTTGCGCAATACCAAAAAACAACAATTTTTTACATGCGTCTTTCCCCTTGTTTTATTGGGCGAAATCGACTTCGCGCCCACTTGTGACAAATGACAATGACAAAAATTTTTGTCACAAAAACTGTCATGACAAATGACAACATGCCTTTTGTCATTGTCATAAATCCCTGACATGACAACGCCAACGCGCACGCGCGTAAAAGAAAGGTTACAAGCCATCCATTACGCGCGTGTAAGAGCGTTTCGTGCGGCTACAACTTCCCTACACGTGCGCGCACGGTGCGGCGTAACAATGACAACGGATGCTTACGCAATGTGACGTGCGGTTGTCACCGCGCAAGTCATATCGCAGGGCGGATAGCGATATGCCATGCAACCACAACCGGCACGCACATTGCCAGTCGTAAGCCTTTCCCGATTGTCACGCAATGGTCTAGCACCACCCCGACAATGCGACAATACAACCATGAGCAAAAACAAGATTCTTTCGCCACAGGAGTTGGCAGACCTAGAGACGCTTTGCAGTCTTGCACACCACCCCAACAAACAACTGCAACTGACCGACGATGGACAGATTCCGGCCAAGGGCCCACCTTTGCGTTTGCAAAATCTCGCGCTTCCTATGCGCGTGTGCGCGTGCAGGGTGCTGTTGGCGGTTGCCAATGGGGCGCACTACAAGCAAGCGTTGGCCGATCAAGGCTTGACACACCTCCAGTTTACCGCGATCCGGCACAAGGATCACGATTTCGCGCTGGTCTTTGAGGCGGCGAAACGCGCAAGCCTCGCCCTGACTGCAGCAAACGCCAAGACTGGCCTTGATAGACTCGTCACCGAGGACGGATGCGGTCTAAACGCCAAGGCTGTCATGTTCGCGGCTGAACGCCTAGACCCAGAAAGGTTCGGCAAGGCGGCAGACGAGCAGGGCGGCGGTGGTCGATCTGGCGCAAAGACGGTGTACAACATCGTCATCAACGCCGGATCTGGGGCTAGACCTTGCGGCAACCTTGCGGAAAACCCCACACAGACGCCTGTAATAGACGCAGAATCCCATGAATAGGCGGTTAGACAAGGCAAAGGCTTCGGGTGTCACACCCCAAAAGGGCGCAAAAGGGCGTTCTGTCCCGCCTGTCGGCAAGCCGGAAGGCAAGCGCGGACGCTCGACGGCAGACGAAAGCGATGTCGAAGGACGCATCACCGACGAACGCACACCTTCACGAAGGATGCGAACGCCGAAAAGCGGTGGCGGTTCGACCTGCTGCGCGGTCGCTGGCGGCGCCGGCCGGGGTGTGGGGGGTAGCGTCGCGTCGCTCGCCGCCCGCCGAGGAACCGCGCGGGGGGCCCCCGCGTGTTCATTCGTGGGCAGGGTTCGGAATCTTGGGCGAGGGGTATGGGGGTTTGGTTCCATCGTCGGCTGGATTCCTGCGGACGTGCGTCCGTGGTGGTGGTGTCGGCGGATGGGCTTGAAGCAGATATTCAGTCGGCAGACTGGGCCGCTTGTGAGGGCCAGGCCGTATGTGCTTGGCGATGACGGGCGGTATCACCTGCCGGAGAGGTGGGAGGAGGTCTGATGGAGAAGCCGAGGGTGTTTGACTACAGGGCTAGTCCGACGTGCGCAGCGTTCCATACTGCGCCGGTCGGCAGCTGGAAGTACAAGGGGATTCGCGGGCCGATAGGGTCTGGGAAGTCGGTTGCGTGCTGCTTTGACATTTTCCTGTTTGCCAACGATCAGATCCCGGTCAATGTCAATGGGAGGAAGATTCGTTGGATAAAGTGCCTCGTCGCGCGAAACACGTTTTCGATGCTTAAGAACACGACGATAGAAACATGGCTTGAGTGGTTTCCCGATACGAAGATGCACATGTCGTCGCCGATAAAGGGGCGGCTGGAGATGCCGTCTATCCACAACGACGGGACGTGGATACGCATCGACTTGATTTTCTATGCCTTTGACAGTCCCACTATCAAGACGGACGTGATGGGGCTGGAGATTTCGTGCGCATGGATGAACGAGGCGCACCAGATGGACTGGGACACGATACATCTTGCCTCGTCGCGCATCGGGCGATTCCAGCCCGTGAAGGGTACGATGATCAAGTCCTACGGCACGATCATGGACACGAACGCGCCGAACGATTCGAACTGGTGGTACTTCAAGGAGCAGGTTGAGCGCCCGGACAAGATGCTGTGGTATGTCCAGCCGCCGGCGCTGATCTTGACGAAGGGGAAGGACGGGAGCGACCTGTACCTAGACAACAACCAGGAGAACGCGAAGAAGTACGGGATATTGCCTGCGGAGAACGTAGAACATCACAGTGCAAAATTCTGGTATTGGCGGGACATGCTCATAGGCGGCAAGCCTGATATGATCAAGCGTCTCATCCTGAACCAGTACGGGACGAGCTGGGATGGCCTCCCGATCTACCACGAATGGAACTGCGACATCCATGTGAAACACGGTTTGCCGTTCATGAGGGGGTTGCCGCTGCACATCGGGTGGGACTTCGGACGGACGCCGGCTGCGGTGTTCTTGCAGCTGGGGCGGGACGGGGTTTTGCGCGTCCTCGGGGAATGCACCTGCAAGGGGATGTCGATACAGCAGTTCTTCGTGGAAGTGGTGCGTCCGTACATGCAGCGGCGCTTCGAGTGGCCTAACTGCAAGGTCATGGGGTGGGCGGACCCGTCGGGCGCGAACATGGGCAACGAGTTCAACATCTCGTGCATACAGGTGTTGAATGCCTACGCCATCCCTGTGCTGCCGGCGCCGGGGCTGAAGAACAACGACTTCAACGTGCGTCGCGACGCGGTGGGCGAGTTCATGCGGCAGATGTGCGGCGGACAGCCGGCGTTTCAGGTTGACGGTGACGAGTGCCCGGAGCTGGTGGCTGGATTCAACGGCGGGTACTGTTACAAGAAGATGCGGACGGTGACGGGGCTTGGGGAGGAGCGGTACGCGGACGCGCCGGACAAGACCAGCCCCTTCACGCATCCGCAGGACGCGTTGCAGTATGGCGTCTTGGGCTCGACGAGGGGGGACATGAGCGGGTTCACGGCGATGCAGGGGGCTGCGGGCGTGCAGGGGTTCATGAACCTCGCGGTCGGGGAGGATCTCGAATGCGTCTAGCGGCCCGAAAATGGCGATGTCCTGTTTCGCTAGGTTTTACGGGCTATTTCGGATGCGAACGTCCAGCGGGTTGACCGTTTTTGTCTGTTTCGTACATTATTTGACGT
>Ga0310690_10003207_pt1 | contig 24972 bp, 26 predicted proteins | sample AusTroGonzalo_MG_2_FD_207661 | JGI IMG/M metagenome (GOLD analysis project Ga0310690, IMG submission 207661) | Bovine rumen microbial communities from tropical cattle in Woodstock, Queensland, Australia - Gonzalo_04 (v2) (version 2) | ecosystem: Host-associated > Mammals > Digestive system >... | reverse complement strand
TTTCCTGCTGCTCAGTTTTCAATGACCTCTCAAAAAAGCGTTGCGGACTTTAGTCATTTCCAACCAAATGTCAAATTATTTTTTTCACTTTTTTTGTTTTTTTTAACAACTATCGATTTTTATTGGTAAATTTTTTTGCCGCCGCCGCACTTTTTTTGTCGTCGTGACGACGCAACGACGTGACGACCGGCGGCAGAAAACAGCGGCGGCGAAAAGCGGCGGCTAAACAATGATTTGATTTCAGGAAGACGATCGTCTTCAGTTATTTGTGTGGATTTTTGTGATTAAAAGACTTACGAATTAGTTATTAAGGCAAGCATTGGTTTGACTATAACAATTGGTATTAACACAATTTGAAAAGTCGCTAGAATCGAAACAACCGTTCTGATCCCAGCAATTATACATTGTCATAAATGCTGACTGACCATCGGCTGTGCCGCTGTTGAAGCAGGCATTGGCGCAGTTGCTGTCCGAACATTGAGAATAACACTGATATATATCTGCACAAGATCCCGGTGTAGCACTATTGCCGCCGTTGCCGCCGCTGCCGCCGTTGTTCTTCCCTTCACAAGTGGAAATATCATAACCTGAGCAGTCGTATTTGCACTCAGCGAAACCGGCCAGATTTGAATTGAGAGTGTTGCATTCTACCGCGCCGCCGTCGCAAGCTTCGTCATAATCGACAACGTTATTGCCGCAGTATGGAAAATCTTCATCATCATCGCCGGAAGGAATGCCAGGTTTGCATTCTGCGACATCGGTATAGCGGCAACCGTATTCGCATTCTTCATATAATTCCCAGGATTCATCACGACATATTAAAACAAAGTCGCCGTCACACTTGAGCTCCCCTTCATCTGAACAGCTACCGTCGGAATCTTCATAATATGAATCATCATAATTTTGAGAACCACCTCTTACACAGCGGACGAACTTTCTCGCTTTTTTTGCCTCATCATACACTTCCATATATTTTTCTTCGTCGAAACCATATGCTCTCTCACAATCTGAATCGTCACAGAGACCTCCGAACGGGATGAACCATGCATAATCCGAATCTCCAGAGATAGAGGAAGAAGACCACAGATAGATATTTTCGTCATCTCCAAGTTTGCTGTAATAACCGCCGGTTTTCCAGTTGCAGTAACAGTCATCATCCAGATAATAGTAAGAAAGCTTATTGGGAGCTTTCAGCCTGCACGCACCTCCTGTTTCTGCACCAGAACAATTTTTGATAAGCGTTCTCAGTTTGTTCAGATCAGGCAGATACCAGTCGGAATAGCCGCATTCGTTCAAACTTTCACAGTAATCTTTCGCGTCATACCAATCCATTTTTCTGGATGCAAGCGACGACCATGTATTGCCGTCAATCGTCCTGCACGAATCACTTGAACCGCCGCCGTTATTACTCGGAATGACTTTTAAAGACGAATCGCCACCGCATGAAAACATCAGAAAAATCACCGTAAAAACAGCAAAAAACAAGAATTTTTTCTTCATTTTTTCCTCCTCAAGAACACTGCCTCACAGCACTTGCGAACAAATGCCGTTAAACAAGCGGACTATTATTAAAATTGAATTTTAAATCAATATTTCAGGGAATTTTTCAATTGATTTCAGGAAGACGAATCGTCTTCAACTATTTACGTGGATTTTTGTGATTCGGAAAATTAGACGGTTTAAAGATTTTACATAAGACCTTCGCAGCCTTGAATTTCAGAAGCGCAATTCTGGTTAGCACAGTTACTGAATTCTGCATCAGATACACTACCACATGCTGCATCGAAACAGTCAAGCATAGCATCCAATTGTGCTCTGCCAGTATCGGAAGCATTGTTATAGCACTGCTGCTGGCAGTTTCCATCAGCACAGCTAGCCATGCAGTTGTAGGTAGCTCCGCAGTTTGTGTTGGTTGCACCGCCGCCGTTGCCACCGCCGTTGCCACTGTTCATGCAGGTGTTGTATTCATTTTTACACGGATCACACTGATTTATATATTGACAGCCATTAGTGTTTGCACATTGTCCCAAAGCGTTAATTTGCGCTTGCGCTTCCTGACTTCCGCTCTGTATGCATGTCTGCTGATTATTACCCTGCTGCATACAATTTATAATATCTGCGCAAGTTCCGCCAGTGCTGCCACCGCCGTTACCACCGTTACCGCCGTTGCCGCCGCCGTTGCCGCCGCCGTTGCCGCCGGATGTCTGGCAAGTGGATGTATCAAAATCGGAGCAGTCAGGTTTACATGTAGCAAAACCGGTCATATTTGCACCGAGATATTTGCATTCTACCGTGTTGCTGTCGCATTTTTCGCCTTCATCTTTTACGCCGTTGCCACAAGCTGCGGTGTTATCACCTTCGTTATTTTCTTCGTTGTTTCCTTCCTCGGTCTTGCCGCATTTTCCTGCTTTTGCATCACATTTCTGATTTTCTTCGCATTCTTCGAACAATTCCCATTTTGAGTCTTTGCACTGGAAAAGCTTGTTTTCTTCGCAGTTGAATTCTTCCTTTTCCTTGTCGCATGCAGAACCCTGAATGCCGCCTTCACCCTGCGAATCAGTCTTGTCGCCGTCTCCGCCGCAGCAGATCATAAAAAACATTGCAGCAAAAACTGCCGCACAAACAAAAAACTTTTTCATTTTCCTCTCCTAAAAAATAAAAATAATAAAAGGGTTTTCCCAAAAAATTCAGATAACAAAAAACAAAAAAACGCAGTATTTTAGACAAACATCTGTTAATTGCAAGAATTTTGTTTTTGATGCGACTAAAGAGCGCCCAAGTGTTTAATAAGTTTATAAGTATTGAGAATTACTACAAGAACTCCGACCATTCCAAGCATGAGCTTGACCGGAATCTTTTTGCAGAGATAAGCACCGAGCGGTGCCGCGATCATTCCGCCGATGATGAGACCGAGAATGATTTCGGTGTAGTTTTTGAAATCGCCGATCATCGCGACAAAAGTAGTGGTTTCCGCGATCGTTACGAAAAATTCAGCCGTGTTAACTGTGCCAATCGTTCTGCGTGCGTCGTGTCCTGATGCAAGAAGCGTGCTTGTTACGACCGGACCCCAGCCGCCGCCGCCCATCGCGTCAGTGAAGCCGCCAGCGAAACCGAGCGGGATCGTGTAGTTGCCGTATTCACGCGGTTTGCCGAGTTTTCTGAATATCTTCGAGAAAATGAATACGCCCATGACAAGAAGATATATGTCGATCACGATATCAAGTTCCCTGCTTTCAAAGTTGACAAGGAGATATGCGCCGACTATCCCGCCTAAAATTCCGGTGAAAAGAAGGCGGAGAAAAAGCCCTTTGTGGACATTCTTCATTTTGAGGTGCGAAAGCCCCGAAACGAGAGTCGTGAAGATCTCCGAAACATGGACACATGCGCTTGAAATCGCGCTCGGAACGCCGGCTGTCCTCAAAAAAGTGTTGGAACTTACGCCATAACCCATGCCGAGCGAACCGTCAATCATTTCCGCGGCGAAACCGAGAAGAATGTAAATGATGATTTGAGCCGTGAACATCTGAACTCCTTAAAACTATGCTTTTTTAGCCGCGCCGATTTTCTTGCAGCCTTCAATAATCATAAGCACTGCAAGGACGACAAGGACGACAGCGACCGAACCGAGGAAATAGTTGGGAGCGGTGACAAAATACTTCCAGATCATCCAGCAGAGAGCGAAAATAGTCATTGTAAGCATGAAAACCGTTGCCCAGAGCGTGTATTTGATCGGTTTGTTTTTCGAATAGAAGTAAGCAGTAAGAATGATGAAAACGAGTGCAGCAACAAGCTGGTTGGCCGCGCCGAAAAGAGGCCATACGCTTGCCCACGAATCGGTGATGCCGAGCAGGAACGCGGGAATTATCGCAACTACCGTGTAGAAGAACTTGTTCTGAAGTTTTGCCGGAAGTTTCTCGCCGATCATCTCGTTCGTGAGGAATCTCGCAAGTCTGACGCTCGTATCGAGAGTCGTCATAATGAAGACGTTGACTATCGTGATGCCGATGACGACACCCACTTCGTTACCGAAAATAAAGGATGTCAGCCTGCCGAAGCCGTTTCCGTAAACGCCGAGCGCGCCGCCAGAATTTTTGAAGATCCACTGAAGTTCGTTTTCAGCCGTTCCCCACTTTATTGCAGCACCTGCAATGATGACGCAGACGATACCGATGATCGTTTCCATGAGCATTCCGCCGAAACCGACGAACATCGCGTCTTTCTCCTTGTCAAGCTGCTTGGATGTGGTTCCCGAAGCGATGATGCTGTGGAAACCCGAAACCGCGCCGCACGCGATGACGATGAAAAGGAAAGGAACAAGAGGTCCCTGCGATGAATCCTTGAAAGTTTCTGCAATAACGAAAGGAGCGTTCATGTCGGGGTGGACTATGAAAATTCCGATGAAAGCGAGCGTTATTCCGAGGATCAGTACCCAGCTTGAAATGTAGTCACGCGGCTGAAGAAGTATCCAGACAGGCGTTACAGAAGCTGCGAATCCGTAGACCATGAGCAGCGTGAACCAGATCGAATAAGCGGTTTCTTTTGTTCCGATCGTGATCGGGAACTGGAAACCGAGCCAGATAAGGAAAATAAGCCCTGCGATCGCGATTATCGTATTTGCCCAGAGCGGAAGCCATCTGTTTTTATTGATGACACCGAAAAGCATCGCAAGCGGAATGAGGGCGAATGTCGGAATGACGAGTTCCGGCTTCGTTATCATCGAAGTTGCAGCCAGGTTACCGAAGACCGCGATGACAAGGACGATCGTGAGCCAGACGAAGACCAGAAAAAGGAATTTCGCCTTTTTCGAGACGTATTTTTCAGCCGTATCGGGAATACTTACTCCCTGATGGCGGACAGAGATCATAAGCGAAAGATAGTCATGCACCGCACCGATGAAAACACCTGCCACAAGCAGCCATATCGCGGCGGGACCCCAGCCGAAGCACGTTACCGCTACTATTGGCCCTACAATGGGACCTGCACCTGCAATTGACGAAAAATGGTGTCCGAAAAGGACAATCGAAGGCGCCGGATAGAAATCGACACCGTCATTCATTGCATGCGACGGAGTCGGATTCTCGTCAACAGGATCAATGAGTTTCTTTTTAATTACGCTGTTGCCGTACCAGAAATAGGCGACAACGACCCACAAAAGCGAAAAAACAAGAATGTAGATACTGTTCATTTTCCACCTCACAAAAGAAAAAACCGGGGAATTTTACTCTGAATTGAATTGATTTCAATAAAATTAACCTTGACAACAACTGCCGCAAAAGCTTAAATCCAGCGTTTTATTTATGTTCAATGGAGCAAAAAATGGCAGAAGAAATGCTAAAGAAATCGACTTTCAAATCACCTTTCGTTGCCGAAATGAAAAAAATCCTGCGTCTTCACCACCTGCATTCGGTCTGCGAGTCGGCTCACTGCCCGAATATCGGCGACTGCTTCAAAAAAAGGACGGCGACATTCCTGATCCTCGGAAACAGCTGCACGAGAAACTGCCGTTTCTGCAATATAATCCACAATGAAAACATTCCCCTTCCCGATCCTGATGAGCCCATGAATCTCGCCCGCGCCGTCAAGGATCTCGGCCTGCTTTACACCGTAATCACTTCGGTAACAAGAGACGACCTGCCTGACTGCGGAGCAGCGCATTTCGCCGAAACAGTCCGGAAAGTCAAAGAGCTCTCCCCTGAAACGCTGGTCGAAGTCCTGACTCCCGATTTTCTCGGAATAAAGGAAAATCTCGACATCGTTGCCGATTCTCCGATCGACGTTTTCAACCACAATGTAGAAACGATCTCATCGCTTTATCCGAAAGTTCGTCCGCAGGCTGACTACAAGCGCTCGCTCGATGTTCTCTGCTACATGAAGCGCAGGGGTCTTATAACGAAATCGGGGATCATGCTCGGTGTCGGCGAAACCGTTGACGAAGTCCACGCTCTGATGCGCGATCTGCGCGACGTCGGCTGCGACATAATGACTATCGGCCAGTATTTCCGCCCTACCCTGCAGCACATTCCTGTTGAAAAAGACTACACCCAGGCGGAATTCGACGCTCTGCGCGACTACGGTCTGGAAATCGGATTCAAGGAAGTTTACTCCGGCCGTTTCGTCAGAAGTTCTTTCAACGCCAAGGAAATTCACCAGAATATGCTTGAAAATCAGGCTAAAAATTAGCGAAATCCGCCGGGATCCTTCCGTATTTCAGGAAAACTCCTTTAAGAAAATCCTCTGTTTTTTCCTTGTCTTCAAGATCCAGCTCGGTGAGAACCGGTGTGTCGGGAAAAAGCGCCAGGACCCTTTCTGCAAAAAAGCCGTTTGCATCGGCAGAAATAAGTTCGTCGCTTTTTCCGCGGTAGAGTTTCGTGTTTCCGACTCCGCAGCTGGGGCTTTTCGCCTTAAGAAAAAACCCGTCGATATTTTCAAGTGTTTTCAGGTAATTATCTGAAAATTCGATCATTTTTTCAGTCCAGAACATTCCCGTTTCAGGCTGAAAAAGCTGATTTTTTCCGTCAATTCTCACTACTCTGATTTTTTCCCGCGGGCAGCCGAGACCTATCGCGATTTCGGGACACCAGTGAACGATTTCCGCATGCTTTTTGAGTTTTTCGGCGAATTCGCAGAAAAAATCCTTTGCATCGTAGCGGCATTTGTCGAAACCGAAGCAGCGGCTCATGTAAACTGAAGGTTTTCTGATCATTTTATATGTGCAGCAGTTACTTTATTTCGAAAGAAGCTTTGTGGTTTTTGCCTTCGTAATTGATTTCGATTGCCTTGACTGATTCGATTTCTTCTGCGGTCGAAGCCGTGTATTCTATCGGCATAAGATAACAGCAATCGTCACATCCTGCTGCCAAATCAAGGTCGGTGTCGCGTTCCAGAATGCTTACTTTCAGAACATTTTCCTCGATTCCTTCAACTTTGTAGCCGTATTCCCAGTCATAACCGCAGTGCATCTCGCCGAACCAGTTGAATTTAATGGTTTTCTCTTTTGTTTCAGTGACTTCGACATACTCTTTGCAGGAAAATTCGTCTTTTTGTTCTGTATAGATCCTGTCCCTGAAAGAAATCGTAGGTTCATCGAAGCGGCACTCGCCGACATCAACAGCTTCGAAACCAGTCTCGTTTTCAGAACCGTTTTCATTTTCAGAACCGTTTCCGTTTTCAGAACCGTTGTCGCTGCCTCCGCAGCTAAAAAGCATAAAAACAACAGAAAATGCAAGCAGCAGAAATATTTTTTTCATGGCACATTCCGTCAGATTAAAGTTTGTATTCGACTCTGATGTCGATCGGTATCTCTACAAGTTTGTCGAGTGCGTCAAGGATGTCGCGTCCGGGTTCCGCGTATTTCTTGAGGAATGCTTCAGCCTCTTCCGGCGTAGCCTCGGCTTCGATTCTGCAAAGCTCGTAAAGAAGTGATTCGGCTGCTTCTACCAGATTGGTCGAATCGGTTTCGAAATCGCCGTTCGGGAGAACTTTGATAACACCCTTTTCCTTGAGCCAGTTGTATTCGACAACATTTGCCGCGCCGTGAGCTTCGTGAACGCCGAATCTCATCGAGCGGAAAAGTCCTGCAAAGAAGCTGTTGAGGATCCTCTCTTTGTCGAATCCCGGGATTCCGTATTTTCCGCCGCATTTAAGAAGCGAGTAAAGGCTTCCGGTGTCGGCTTTCGCCTCTTCGACAGCGGTGTAGTTCTTGCCTATCGCCTTTGCGACCGGTGTGCCGTCCTTTCTGTATGCCGGGCCGAGGCCGTGGCTGACTTCGTGCATGAGAACGAAGTAGAAGTAAGGATCGAAATCGGCGTGGATCTTGCCGTGGGAAACTTCTTCCGCGATTTTTACTGTGCAGGTGTCGAACTTAGCCTTCATGATGTTGTAGATCATGATCTGTTTCCAGCCGACATTTCCGCGGACCCATGCGTCGTTCGGAAGGTTGAAAGCGCTTGCCATGATGCCCTGAGCAGCTTCGCCGCCGGTGTAGATCTGGTGAACGACGATCATCGGAGCCATGCCGCCGACAGCCGCTTTAGATTCAGCAGGAAGCGGGAAAATCTCCGAAATTTTGTTAAGATTCTGCTCGATTTCGTGCAGTCTTGCACCTTTTTCGTGGTCAACGACCATGAGGAAAGCCTCGTAAGTCGCCTTGATTCCCATGAAATCGTCTGCATATACTTCAAACGGGCCGATAACAGGGTCGATCGGAACGTTTTTCATGCGGACCCATGTCGCGTCGGAATCACGGTAGTTGCCCGTTACAAGACCTTCGGCTCTTGCAAGCAAGTATTCTTTAAGTTTCTGATTTTCCACAGCATTTGCAGCAGCTTCCATATTGTCGAATATGTCAGCGAGCTCTTCGGCATAGTAAACATGGTAAGGAATAGCCTTGAGTTTGCCGTTTTCGCGGACAACGACCGAATAGTTGTCCATCATAAGCTCCTTCTCCTCTTCACTCATTTCCGAAAGAGCCTTTTCCCACTCTTCCTTCGTGATATCTACCGGGTAGAAAGCGCATGTGCGCGGCCTGTCGTTGTATTCCGGGAAAAGCGATTTGTAGTTTTCAAGCTGTCCCCACGGACCCATGAAAAGTTTGAAGAAATCTTTCTTTTCCTCGTCATTTCCCGCCATGACTTCGTCGTAAACATCGGGAAGACCTTCGCTCTGCTGGCGGAGAAAGATCCTCGTGATGCCGTCCATCGCCTTTTTAAGGTAAGGAAGGGCGTTTTTAACGTCATCCGTGAGAGTAGAATGATCGTAATCGATCGAAACTTTTTTGAATTTTGCTACTGCTTCTGCAACCTTTGACATGATTTCCTCCAAAAAATCTGTTGTTAAAGAAACGAACGCAAAAGTCTATTCAAAGCCGGTTTTATGTCAAAAATATGCCGTTTTCCGGCAAAAAATTCCGCAAATCGCAAAAAAAATAAAAAAAAGTTAAAAAAATGCACTATTTGTGCAAAAAAATATTTGACAAGAAAAAAGCGACTTATAAAATCGCCGCGTTTTTTGTTAACTTTTTTGCAAGGAGATTGTTATGGCAAAAGCAGCAAAGAAAAAAAGAGAGTATCTCGTAGCAACCACGAAGACCGATTTCGTTAAGAAGATCAAAGAGGTTGTTAAGTTTGATCTTACCAACGATCAGGCTAAGGAACTTTACGATGCTTTCACCGCTATTCTCAGAGACACCGTTATTTCCGAGAAAAGACTCAGCCTTAACGGCGTTGGCACTTTCAAAGTAAACGAAAGAAAAGCTCGCAAAGGCATCAACCCGAAGACCCGCGAAGAAATCAAAATCCCGGCTTCGAAGACTGTTTCTTTCAAACCGACACCTGTTTTCAAGAACGAACTTTAATCTTCGTTTCGAATTGAATTTTAAACGGTCACCTTCGGGTGACCGTTTTTTTTGCTCTGATTTCAGAATTACTGCTGGATCTTCCTTACGCACCTGAATTGAGCGGGATAACTCATCTCATAGTTGCTTACTGCAGCGTTGCTGAAATCCACAAACCATGCAAGATCAGCTTCACTATAATTTGAAACCGCAGAAGAAGACCACAACATGTCTTTGTCTCCGAATTTGCTGTATTGCGGTAATGTTAAATTTGGACAGTGGCAGTCGTTCCAATCCCCGCAGGAAAGAGAAAGACAACTTTCTTTGACTTTGCATGGACCGCCTGGTTTTGTGTTGGCACAGTTGTTTGTGATCAATGTCCTGAGTTCGTCAACTGTCGGCAAATGCCATCCGCTGCTGAAACCGCCGTAATTTAATGAATTCAGATTACTGCAATAGTTTTTCGCCTCCTGCCAGGTCATCTTTTTATAAAGTTCAGACCAGACATAATCAGCATAATCAGTTGAATCCTTGCACGGGAACGATAACGATGTTATGTCTTCAGTGTTGCATTCCGAGAATGTTGTCGGGATCTGTCTGCACAGTAAATCATTCTCATTCCATAAGTAACCCTGTTTGCAACCGCAGATATAGACTGTTTTAATCAGGTAACCCCACTCCTCATCATATATTTTTTGTTCTGTGCATTCCCCTGTCGAATTGTCGATACTGTCGCAAGGATTATTCGGATAACACAATGTCGGTCTCACACACTCCGATCCGGTCCACACCTTGTCGTCTTTGCACGTGTAACGGCAGGAGTTACCGTCGGGAGTCTCGTTGTAAACCGTTATCGCTTCCGGCTGCCATGAAACGCCGGTCCACTCCTGTAATACATGTGAAGCGTAGTTCCAGCTTGCAGTCTCAGGTTTGTCAGGGCAGTCTGCATTTCTCAAACACCCAAGATCCTCCTCCCAGTAAGCCCCCCCTCTGTCATCTGACATGATGAATTCGCGGCATACTTTTATGGCTGTATCAATATTGCTTTCATAAAAATCCAGGCTTAGGTTGGCAAGCAGATCCATAAAACTCTTAACGTCTTCCTTCATATTGCCATTTATGTATTCGGCATTACTGGTACCGAAATCGAGGAGGAACATTACCTGCGTGCTGTACCTTTTTTCGAAAACATTAGAATGATCGAATACCGGCTCTTTCTCCCATTTGCCTGGACTCGTCTCTTTTGCAAGCATTGCCCTGCTGAGGTCAGTATTGGACAAAGGAGTTGTTCCGTCTTCATATTTAAGATCTTTAAACACGAAATGGTGAAAATCTCCATCCGGAGAACCGGTAACGATCGGGGTGTTGCCGGCAATACCGTAGTATTCGATATCCTCGAGAGTTCTTTCACCGGTGCGGCGGTATGTCGCTTCTATATAGAGGTCGGATTTCTCATAATAAGTATCGAACACTAAACGCAGACGCTGTCCGTCCTGGTATTCGTCAGGTATCGAGACATCAAGTTTTGACATTTTGGTGTCAGCATAAATTTTTTCTGCTATCTTCATCAAATTGTCATGCATTTCGTCAGCGGAGGAAGCAATGAAGACATAGTCGTCGCAATTCTCACTGCTTTCGTCGCAGCTTGACATTTTTTTCATGTCTGCCCGAACCTCTGCTTTTATCTGATCTTTGTAAATATAATCTACATACCATTCCTCTTCTTCTTCCGGTTCCGGCCTCAGTTTATAGATATTGACTGAATCCCATCCTATCGCGTAGGCTTCCACTTTTTTCCCGTGTATCTTTTCGTTGACGATCATGTCATGAATAGCATTCTTGTATTCATCAGGGTTGTAGTAGTCAGGATCATCGTTATCCTGACGACCATAGTGTTCAGGGTCGTAGTGGTCAGGATCAAAGAGGTCGCAGTCATCCCGGGAATCGTAGAGATTACAACCTATTATAAAGGATCTCAGCAAGTCAGTTCTCGGAGGAACCATTGTGATCAGAACTACCTTTTCCAGATCAGAGGGAACCAGATAGTCGCGCATCATTCCAAGCGCGGTGTAATCGGCATAGTAGAGAGCAGACTCATGAAAATACCCGCTGTCATCATAAATAAGGTTATCAACAAAAGTGTTGTAATCGTTTAAAGTCGAATTATCGAGAAGACCGATCTCTTTGACAGAGAGTTCTTCGTTGAATGCCATGAGACCGACATAAAAATTTTTCTCCGGAAGATCTTTATTGACGCCGTCCCCATCGTCATCGGAAACCGTATCAGCCGTGTCGGTATCATCATCCGAATCGGGTGTCGTGTCAGCATCGTCATGCGTAGTATCAGCGTCATCTTCCGAATCGGTCTTGTCACCGGAATCGGTTTTGTCCTCGGAATCAGTGTCAGTTGAACCTGTGTCTTCTTCAGACTCATCCGTGTCGGTCGAACCGGTATCGGCACTATCTTCGTCAGCCACGTTTTTTTCAGTGTCCGGATTGTCGGTTATCTTGTCTTTTTTCGAACCGCCGCCGCAACTGACTACAAAAATCAAAGCGGTAAAAAATGCAACAAACAAAAGGAATTTTTTCATGGTCTTCCCCATTATTTAATCCTTGAAAGAAACTCTTCCGCAAGCTCAATATATTTTTTCGCACCGATAGATGCGACATCGTAAAGGAGTATCGGCATTCCGAAGCTCGGAGACTCGCTCAGTTTGACGTTGCGCGGAATGACGGTCTGAAAAACGAGATCCTTGAAGTATTCGCGGACGTCGTTTTCGACTTCGTAGGTGAGTTTGACGCGTTTGTCGTACATCGTGAGGAGGATTCCGTAAATTTCGAGTTTCGGATTTATATTCTTGATGCTTTTCTGCGTTTTGACGATTCTGCTCAGACCTTCGAGGGCGAAGTATTCGCACTGGATCGGAATTATTATGCCGTCGGAGGCGACCATGTTGTTGACAGTGAGAATATTGAGCGTCGGCGGCGAATCGATGATGATGAAATCGAACTTGCTTTTCAGCTTTGAAATAGTCTCTTTCAGCACGAATTCGCGGTTTTCGACTTCCAGAAGCTCTATTTCCGCGCCGGTAAGGTCGGAATTGCACGGAATGACCTTCAGAAACGGCATTTTTGTCGGATAGACCGCCGAAATTTTCGGATCGGCCATCATATCGTAAATCGTGTGGAAGTTTTCTTCCTTTATCGAACTCATCGAGGTCGCGTTTCCCTGCGGATCCATATCGATGAGCAGCACCTTTTTTTCAAGAACGCTGAGCGATGCCGCAAGATTCACGGCCGTCGTGGTCTTGCCGACTCCCCCTTTCTGGTTGATTACGGAAATCACTTTTCCCATTATTTATCTCCGTTAAGGCATTGAATATTTCATTATTTTCTGTCTTTTCATAAGATTCTTCTTCCAGTCTTCCAGAGCTTTTTTCTTCTCCTCGTCGGAAACTTTTCTTCCGTGCGGGAATTTCTGATCAAGAAAACGCTCCGTCATCTTATCGGTCAGAAGTCTCATTTTTATTATGGTCTTGAACTCGAAATCGGAGAGTTCGTATTTGTCGATGAAAGCTTTCATGCTGACATTCTTTTTATAGGTTTCAGTCTTCTGCCGCACAAGTTTTTCGTCGACCGTGATCTCGTGTTCGCGCGCTTCCTCGAAGATGATTATTCTGAAAAATATCAGATCGAGAATCGTCTCTTTCATCTCTTTCGAAAGCGGGGTCTCAGGCGGAAAGTTGTTTTCGATGTTGAGAAGCTCCCCTTCCTGAAGTATTTCGGAGTATGTTATCGCGCGGTTGTTCATGCTTGCTACAACGGCTTCAAGCGGAACCGCCTGCGAAAAAAGAAGCATTGAAAGCACTATCCCGAAAATCATTCCGCAGCCTCTTTTTTAAGGATCTCATCAATGTAACCGAGCAACCTCTCTCTTCCGTCACCTGTAACGGCGCTTGCGAAAAAAGAGCCGGGATATTTCTGTTTCATCAGGGAAAGTTCCGTTTTCGTGAGCTTGTCCGTCTTTGTAAAAACCGGAGTATAGCCTATTTGAAAATGGTCAAGGAACTCGATCATCTGCAGGTCGTTCGGCAGAAACGGATGGCGGGAATCGACAAGAAGGAAAATGTCGGCAAGAGTCTGTCTCGTTTTCAGATACTTTTCGATCAGAACACGCCACAGATCCTGCTCCGATTTCGATCTCGACGCGAAACCGTAACCCGGCAGATCGACGAAATAAAACGAATCGTTTACGTTGAAATAGTTGAGAAGCACCGTTTTTCCGGGCTTTTTCGAAGTTTTCACAAGATTTTTCCGCCCGAGCAGCATATTCATCAGGCTCGATTTTCCGACATTCGAGCGTCCGATGAAGGCGAACTCCGCTTTTCCGTCGTCCGGAAGACCGTTTGCGGAAGAAACGCTTTTTATAAACTCGGCGGTTTTTATTATCATTTTTTCATCCTTTCGATTTCGCGGTGCGCAATGTCGTGCCTGAAATACGCTTTGTCGAAGCTTATTTTTTCAACATTTTTATAAGTGTTTTCAACGGCCTGCGCGATCGAACCGCCGCGTGATGTCACCATCAGGACCCTGCCGCCGTCGGTTAAAATGTTTCCGGATTTGTCCGATTTCGTTCCGGCATGAAATACAACGCAGTTTTCGTCAACATCGTCAAGCCCGGAAATGACTTTCCCTTTTTCGTAAGCCTCCGGATAACCGCCGCTCGCCATGACGACGCACATTCCGTAACCGCTTCTCCAGACGAGTTCAGGCATCGCTTCAAGCGAAGTGAAGGGCGGAAGCGGAGTTCCGTTTTTGCTTTTTTCGCAGCTTTCCTTCCCTGAAACAGCCCAGAAATACGGGATTACGTCGCTTACGAGCATGAACATCAGAGGCTCGGTTTCGGGATCACCGAAACGGACGTTGTATTCGAGAACGAACGGATCTCCGTCAACGATCATAAGGCCGATATAAAGTATTCCGCGGTAGTTTATCCCGCGTTTCTTCAGCTCGTTCAGAAGCGGTAATGTTACTGATTTATCGACTTTTTCATAAAGCTCGTCAGTTCCGGACTTGACCGGCGTGTAAGCTCCCATGCCGCCCGTGTTGAGACCGGTGTCGCCGTCGTTAAGCGCCTTGTGGTCCTGCGAAAAAAGAAGCCGTTTTACGTTTGTTCCGTCAGTAAGAAGCAGAAGCGAAAGTTCCTCGCCTTTCAGAAACTCTTCTATTACGACTTTCGCTCCGGCCGACTTGAATTTGCCGCCGAGCATCTGCGAAAGTTCCGATTTCGCTTCATCGTAAGAAGCGCAGATTATAACGCCTTTTCCGGCAGCCAGGCCGTCGGCCTTGAGAACAACCGGATATTTTGAATCTTTCAGTATTTTGTCGCCGCTTTCAAAGTCTGTGACGACTGAATACGCCGCCGTCGGAATACCCGCCGCCTTCATCACCTCTTTTGCAAAAGCCTTGCTCGATTCAAGGCGCGCGGCATCCTTGTTGACGCCGAAAATGCGCAGTCCCTTCGCCTCAAACGCGTCTACGATCCCTTTTGCCAGATATTCTTCCGGGCCGACGATCGTGAGATCGATTTCTTCCCTGAGTGCGAAATCGAGAAGCGATTCAACGGAATCGTCAGCGATTTCAGGTATTTTTGCCACTTTTGCGATACCCGCGTTCCCCGGGAAGCAGAACAGCTCGTCGACATAAAAACTTTGCGCCGCTTTCCATGCAAGTGCGTGTTCGCGGCCGCCTTTTCCTATAACCAAGACTTTCATTTTCCCTCTTTTTACTTCTCAAAATCAGTAAAACGCAATATTTTAAGGAAAATCTCACCTATGTCAATTTCATTAAAAAACTACAAATCTTGCCTTTTTTCAATTCTGACTATAATTTTCGCCGTTTTAAGTTTTTTCAACTATTTTTACGGAGTGAGAAATGACAGTAAGTTACAAAGAACTGGGTCTTGTCAACACGAAAGAGCTTTTCGCAAAGGCTGTTAGAGGCGGTTACGCGATCCCTGCCTACAACTTCAACAACATGGAGCAGCTCCAGGCAATAATCATGGCCTGTGTTGAGACAAAATCTCCTGTAATTCTGCAGGTTTCAAAAGGTGCAAGAGATTATGCGAACGCAACACTTCTCAGAAACATGGCACGCGGCGCGGTCGAATACGCGAAAGAACTCGGTTATCCGATCCCCGTCGTTCTCCACCTTGACCACGGCGGCGACTTCGAGATCTGCAAGCAGTGCATCGACAACGGCTTCAGCTCGGTAATGATCGACGGTTCACACCTTCCCTACGAAGAAAACGTCGCACTCACCAAAAAAGTCGTCGAATATGCCCACTCGCAGAAGGATTATGTCACGGTCGAAGGCGAACTCGGTGTTCTCGCAGGCATCGAGGACGAAGTTTCCGCCGAGCATTCTTCCTACACTCCGCCCGAAGAAGTCATCGATTTCGTAGGCAAAACAGGCGTTGACTCCCTTGCGATTTCGATCGGAACGAGCCACGGCGCGAACAAGTTCAAACCGGAGCAGTGCACAAGAAACGAAGACGGCATCCTTCTTCCGCCGCCTCTCAGATTCGACATTCTCGAAGAAGTCGAAAAGAAGCTTCCGGGCTTCCCGATAGTCCTTCACGGCTCATCTTCAGTTCCGCAGGATCTGGTAAAGATAATCAATACTTACGGCGGGAAACTCAAAGATGCGATAGGCATTCCCGAAGAACAGCTCAGACGTGCTGCTGCAAGCGCTGTCTGCAAAATCAATATCGATAGCGACGGCCGCTTGGCTATGACTGCCGCAGTCAGAAAAGTTCTTGCCGAGAAACCGGCTGAATTTGACCCGAGAAAATACCTTGGACCTGCGCGTGAAGCGCTGAAAGAGCTTTACAAACACAAAAACATCAACGTTCTGGGAAGCGCAGGAAAAGCGTAATGGCATAACAAAATCTGTTATATTGTTGCCGAGATAAAAAACGCCTGATTTTATTGGAGAATAATTTGAAAAAACTATTCCTTGCAATATTTTTGCTCCTTTCGACGCTTTCTTTTCTTTACGCAGAAAATCCGCAGGCAGACAACAAACTGTTTTATGCCGTTCAGTCGATGAACGTGAACAGGGCGCTTGATGCGATCAAGGCCGGAGCTAATGTCAACGGCGTTGACGAAGACGGCTGGCCGTTTTTCATCACTGTGGCAAACAGCGGAAATATCGCGATGCTTGATGTTTTTTTAAGAAAAGGGGTAAAAATCAACATTTCCGGCCCTGACGGGAAAACAGCACTCATGCACGCGCTTTCCAACAAAAACAAAAAGGTTATCGCGATCCTGCTCCGGTCGAAAGCATCGCTTTTGTCCAAGGACAAGTCAGGAAAATCGGTTCTCATGTATGCGGCGGAAGCCGGGAACGCCGAAATCGTCAACAGGGCGATCGCAGCAAAAGCAAACCCGCTGGAAGCCGATAACAAGGGAATGAACGCCCTGAACTACGCGATGACCGGTAAAAACAAGCAGATCATACAGATGCTCGGAAAATACGAGACGCAGCCGCACGATTTTATAGTAGCAGTTGAAACAGGAAACACGTCTAAGGCAAGAAAACTCCTGAAAAGCGGCGTCGATCCGAACCTCAAGAACGAGTCTGGTGAACCTCCGATCTTTGTCGCGATAAGAAACAACGACAAGGCGATGCTCAAACTTCTGCTTGAAAGCAACGCCGACGTCAACTTCAAAAACAGCAAAGGCTACACGATCCTTATGTTCTGCCTCGCTTCGAACAAGATAAATCTTGCGAAAGAGCTGCTTAAAAACGGTGCGCTCGGCGATTTCAACTTCAAATACAGCGGCGGAAAAACGGCTCTCATGCTTGCGATAGAGTCGAAAGACAGGCGTTTCGTGAAGTCGATAATCAAGTTCAGACAGGATCTGAACGCCGTCGACGATGCCGGCAGGACCGCTCTGATGTATGCAGTCGCCGCCAATATGAGCGATGTCGTCCGCGAACTTCTTCAGAAAGGTGCGGACAAATCGATAGAAGCCAAAAACGGTATGACCGCTCTCGACATAGCGACAAAGAAAAATTCAGACTATCTGATCATGATTCTTAAAAAATGATGCTTGACATTGAAGAAATCAAAAAAATCATTCCGCACCGAGAACCCTTTCTTCTGATCGACGGTGCTGAAATAGTTGAACCCGAAAAATCGGCGAGAGGTTTCAAAAAACTTACAGGGGAAGAAGATTTTTTCCGCGGTCATTTCCCCGGTGAGCCTGTAATGCCGGGCGTTCTGATTATCGAATCGATGGCGCAGCTCGGCGCCGTCCTCGCATTAAGTATCGAAAAATACAAAGGGAAAAAGATCTATTTCACTTCGATCGACAACGCCAGATTCCGGAAAAAAGTTGTTCCCGGCGACACTCTTGAGCTTTTTGTCGAATTTGTTTCGTTCCGCCATTCAGTCGGGCGCGGCAAGGCTACGGCTTCTGTCAACGGAGTCGAAGTCAGCTCGGCCGAACTTGGTTTTGTTTTCGGATAATTGTCTGGAATTATTTATTTTTCTGTAATTTTTCTATCATCGCCCGAAACGCGTCGGCAGGATTTTCAGGCACTCCGCCGTATTTTTCGCCGGCAAGCCCCGCCTCTTTGACAAAAACCGATTTTTCGGTCTTTTTCGTGTTGCCGCGGAATGAAACGCTTTCGGGTATCGTGACCGTGAGGACCTTTTTCGCCCTCGTGAAAGCGACGTATGCAAGCCTCCGTTCCTCGTCGATATTGAATTCCTCGAGCGCGAGACGGTTGGGAAAGCCGCCCTGATAAAAACCGGGAATGAAAACCCTTTCGAATTCAAGCCCTTTCGCGCTGTGGGCAGTGATTATCGTGACTTTTCCGTTCACGCTTTCCTCTTCGCCGCTGCCCAGAAGCGAGACGTTGTTCACGAAACCTGAGAAAAACGCCCGCGCGGTCCTGCAGTCCGGCAAAGACGCATCTGTCGCGACCGCGTCGAAAAAAGCTGAAATGTTGTCGAGCCTTATCCTTGCGACTTCCTCGTTTTCGGCACTTTTTCTTATTTCATTTTCAATGCCGATCGTTTTGATCAGAAAGGCTGTGAATTCCATCGCGCCGGCTTCCGAAAACTTTTCTTCAAGCTCCTTGAACATCGTGACAAAAGCGTTCAGAGCTGTGATCTGAGCCGGTTCGAAAAGGGTTTGGTATATCCCGAAATCGTCGATCAGGTTTCCCGGCACGATTTTGAGCGAAGCCGCCGTGTCGAAAAATTTTTCGATCGTCGCGTTTCCTATTCCGCGCGGCGGATAGTTGATTATCCTGCGCAGATTTATTTCGTCGTTAGGATTTAGAAGGATCCTGATGTAGGCCAGAATATCCTTGATCTCCTTGTTTTCAAAAAAGCGGCTGCCGCCGACGACGACGAACGGGATCCCGTATTGAGAAAAGGCGACTTCAAAGAATTTGGTCTGGAAGTTCGCACGAACGATCACGGCAATGTCGTTGAGTTTTTCGCCTGAATTGCGCAGAGCGGTGATTTCCTGCGCGACAAAATCTGCTTCCTCCTTTTCATTCTGCTTCGTAAAAACACGGATCCCTTCGTTTTCAGCCCCTTTTTTCGAGGCGAAACACTTCTTTTCGCTCCGTTTCGTGTTGTTTGCGATAAGTTTGCCGGCGGCATCGACTATTTCAAAAACCGAACGGTAGTTTTCCTCAAGTTTTACGACGGTGACGTTCTCGAAATCATGTTCGAAGTTGAGGATGTTTTCGACATTCGCGCCGCGCCAGCTGTAGATGCTCTGGTCGTCGTCGCCGACAACGCAGATGTTTTTATGGACGGATGAAAGGAGTTTTACGAACTCGAACTGCGCCGAATTCGTGTCCTGATATTCATCGACCATTATATATCTGTATTTTGAAGCGTATTTCTGACGGATCCCGGCATCGTTTTTCAAAAGGGAAACCGGAATCGCGATCAGATCGTCGAAATCGAATGCCGCGCGCGCTCTCATTGCTTCTGCGTAAGGTTCGAACAGCCTGTTCGCGACGGCATTCGTGAGATTCGATACCAGAAACGAACTTTTTTCACGAAGCGACGGGTCGTTTTTCATCTTTGAAATCGCCGAAACGATCATCTGCGGCGAAAAACGCTCGGCCGGAATTTTTGCATCCGCCATCACTTTTTTCATAAGTTCGCTCTGTTCGTAAGGCGAATAGATCGTGAAATTCGCCGGATAGCCCGTTTTCGCGCACTCTGCTCTCAGAATTTTCAACCCCAGAGCGTGGAAAGTGCAGATCGTCAGCTTTTCGGTTTTTTCATCCGAATCAAGCAGAACGCCAAGCCTTTCGCGCATTTCGCGGGCGGCCTTGTTCGTGAAAGTCACGGCGAGAATGTTCTCTGGCGGCACATTCAGATCATCGACCAGATGGGCTATCCTGTGGGTTATGACGCGTGTTTTTCCGGAACCCGCTCCGGCAAAAACGAGGACTGCTCCCTCTGTCGTTTCGACCGCTTTTTTTTGCGGAGCGCTGAGATTTTTATCCACTTTATTCAAACTAAGCCCCAATTAACAATAATTAACTGAAAAACAGGCAAAATATGATGGTTTTTCCACATTTTTTCAACATTATTGAGATTTTTGTTTAGTTATATGATTTTTCCACAAAAAAACCTTAGAGACAAAATATAACTCTTCGGTTTTGTTAACTAAAATCGATGCACATTTTTTTGTGCAAACCCATAAAAGCGTTGAAATTTCAGAATATTTCAGACGAAACAGGCAGGGTTCACAACAAAATTGTGGAAAACTCGGAAAAAGGGTGGAAAACCGGTTAATAATCTGAAATTGCGCCATATTATTGCGTCCGTCTGGTAAACGAGCGGATAACAACTTTTTTTTCTCCGTCATCCAGTCTCAGAACCGAAAAAACAACGACAGAAAGCTCCGGCTTTTCCGGCGATTCAAGAAAGAGAAGCTGCGGACGGAGATTTTTTTCTTTCGTGTCGGAATATTTCCCGGTAAGGATCAGGTTGACTGCGTTTTTCTGAATGTTCAGCAAAGCGTCGTCAAGCTCTTCCTTAGAAGAATCAGGGTTATTATAGAGGTAATAAATCACAAAATCGCTGTCTTTGTCAGGTGAGACTGCGGTTTTTCCGGTCAAATCGCTTTCAGCCGCTTTCTTGTCGTCCGGATGCTGTTCCGAAAGGGTGATCGCGGGATCTTCCGCCCTCTTTTCAGGAATAACGGCCGAAACAAAAAAGGATATCCCGCCGAGTTTTTTAGTGAGCGGCTTCACAAACTCCAGAGTCTCCTTCCCTTCAAGAGTATTAAGGATCAATGTATTGTTCTTATTGCATTTTTCAGCGTGATCAGACTCTTTAAAAACCAGATCGTCAAACGAAAGACCGCTTTTGAAAGAGTTCAGGACGACGACGCAGCCCTCATCTTCCGAATACGCGGAAAACGAGAAAAAGAAAACCGCGGAAGCAATAAAAACAACCGAAAAAAGTGCAAGGATTAATTTCTTCACGACATTCAAAAAAAAGTGGTCGGGATGACTGGGTTCGAACCAGCGACTTCTGCGTCCCGAACGCAGCACTCTACCAGGCTGAGCTACATCCCGACCCAAAAAACGGACGCTTTATAGCAACTTATTTTTAAATAGCAACTTTTTTTTGATTTTATTTCCCGAATTCGAAAACACCGGGGAAAATATCGGATAAAAGAAGATCCTGCTCGACTTGTTTGGTTTCGCTGTTGACCATAATCACGCGCATTTTAGGGTTGAAATCGGCTAAAACCTGGCGGCAGATCCCGCACGGGAAGACCGCTTTGCCGTTGAGATTTGATGCAATGAAAATCGCTTCGAAATCGCGGTATCCTGCCGTAACTGCCGAGAAAAGTGCCGTTCTTTCCGCGCAGTTGGTCGCCCCGAAAGAGGAGTTTTCGACGTTGACTCCGGCGAAAACCGTTCCGTCGTCAGTGACGATCGCCGCTCCGACAGCGAAATTTGAATAAGGCGCGTAGGCGTTTTTCCTCACTTCAAGCGCAGTTGCGATGGCTTTTTCAAATATTTCCTTTTTCATTTGTCCTCTAAAACCAGAGAGATAAAGCGTTTCATGAAGGCCGAGAATTGCTTTTCCGCCTTTGCCGCGTTTTCGCTGACTTCCTCGTGTGAAAGCGGGTTAAGCGAAAGTCCCGCAGCCTTGTTCGAGATGAAGCTTATGCCTGAAACTTCGATACCGGCGTGTTTTGCCGCGATGACTTCGGGGACTGTCGACATTCCGACAGCGTCCGCGCCGAGCGCCGCGAGCATCCTTACTTCCGCCGGTGTTTCGTAAGTCGGTCCGGTAAGCGCGATGTAAACGCCTTCTTTGAGCGAAATTCCGTGTTCCATCGCCGCTTTCTGCATCAGCATCGCCATTTTTCGGCTGTAAGCGCTCGACATATCGGGGAAACGCGGACCAAGATCATCTTTGTTCCTGCCGATGAGCGGGTTCGTCCCCATCATGTTTATGTGGTCGCGGATTATCATGAAATCGCCCGCGTCAAAGTTCCTGTTTATGCCGCCCGCAGCGTTCGTGACGACGAATTTTCTGATTCCGAGAAGTATCAGGGTGCGAAGCGGAAAAACGACAGCTTCCATCGGATAACCTTCGTAATAGTGGATCCGCCCCTGCATTATCCAGAAGTTTTTGCCGGAATCTTTGTCGAAAGCGAGGATCAGCCTCCCTTTGTGTCCCGCGACGGTAGATGACGGAAAATCGGGAATTTCGCTGTAAGGAATGACGAGTTTCTGCTCGGCGTTTTCGGCGAAAGCGCCGAGTCCGCTCCCCAGAGTTATGAGCAGTTCCGGCATTTCGAGGTTTTTCTCTTTGACTTTCCCGGCGATGTATGAAGCCGCGTTTTTCAGTTTTTCCATTGTTCCCTCCATAAAAAATCCGCAAAATTCTATTGAAAGCGGAAAAAGAGTCAAACTTAAAAACCGGCTCAGGCAGTTTGCGATTCAATTTGTGAAAAGTTTAAATCCGGATATAATTGCCCGTTTTTGATTTTTCAGAGGTAAAAATGGAAAGAATCAAGGTCCACACCGAGAATCCCGAAAAAAGAGTCATCGACAAGGCTGTCAGCGTGCTGGAAAGCGGCGGTGTCGTGCTTCTTCCGGGCGATACGTCCTATCTTCTGGCGGTAAAGATCGGCAAAAAGGGGGCGCTGGAAAAGCTCAACCGCATAAAACAGACGAAAAAACGGAAGTTCTATTCCCTCGTTTTCAAGGATCTGAGCGACATTTCGCGCTATGCAGACATCGACAACCGTCATTTCAACCTGCTGAAACGCTGCCTTCCCGGCGCATACACATTCATTCTTTCGGCAAGCCGCGAAATTCCGAAAATCATGCTTGAAAACCGTAAGGAGATCGGAATAAGGATCCCGGAAAGCCGCTTCATCAGCGCACTTGTCGATGAGATCGGCGAACCGCTCGTAGTTTCGACCGCTTCCTGCGACGAAGGCGAAGAATTCTGCGATCCGGAAGAAGACAGCCCCGACTGGCTCGGCTTTGTCGACCTTCTTGTCGACGGCGGATACCTCGCGATGGAACTGACCACGATCGTCCAGCTTTCGGGCGACGAATACGAGATCGTCCGCGAAGGAAAAGGCGATACCGATATTTTTTAAGGAGGAAACATGGATTTCATCGAACTCGCGAAAAAACGCTACTCTGTCAGGAGTTATTCGGACAAAAAAGTTGAAAAGGATATCCTCGACAAAATTCTCGAAGCGGGAAACATCGCTCCGACCGCGAAAAACCAGCAGCCGCAGAGGATCTACGTTGTCGAAGACGCCGCCATGCTCGCAAAACTCGACACTCTGACACCGTGCCGCTACAACGCGCCGACAGTTCTCATTTTCACCTACAACACCGACGAGGACTGGAAGAACCCGAATGAAGCTGGTATCCACGCCGGGATCGAGGATGTCAGCATTGTCGCGACCCACATCATGCTTCAGGCGGCTGAACTCGGGCTCGGCACGACCTGGTGCAACATGTTCGGAAACACTGCGCTCGAAAAGGCGTTCGACCTCCCGGCAAATGAAAGATCGGTCCTTTTCATGGATCTCGGCTACGCTGCCGCTGATGCGGAACCCTCGCCCAGACACACCGAAAAGAAACCGCTGGAAGCGACAGTCAAATATCTGAAACAGGAGGCATAAATGAAAAACTCATCAATTATTGCGGTTTTCATTCTTTTGTTCTCGCTTCTTCTCGTTTCCTGCGAAAAAAAAGTTCCCACACCCGCAACTGAAGCGCAGAAAATGATCGAAATGAAGCAGGAAGCCGAAAAGAAACTCAACGACGCCGTCAAAACAGTCGAAGAAAAGGAAAAGAAAGTCCTGGAAGATCTGTAAACCGCAAAGTATAAATTATAATTAAAAAATAGAAGAATTTCGAAATAAATTTTCTTGATTAAATTCCAAATATTATAATAATTATATCGTTAAAAATTTGTTTATTGTTATCAGAAATGCAGAATAAAATTATCATTCACAGTGACAATCAACCCCAAATCGATATTGAAAGCAAAATTCTGGTCATTCGCGGGCAGCAGGTGATGCTCGACCGGGACTTGGCTGAACTTTATGGAGTTGAAACCAGACTCTTAAATCAAGCGGTTAAAAGAAATTTAGAAAGATTTCCGGAACGCTTTATGTTTCAACTTACTAAAGAAGAAATGTTATTGCTTGATGAATCACGTTCAAGATCACAAATTGTGATCTTGAACGATAAAAAAAGTCGAGGAAGCAATGTTAAATATCTGCCTTATGCCTTTACGGAACAGGGTGTGGCGATGCTTGCATCTGTTCTTAAAAGCGATACAGCTGTGCAGACAAGCATAATGATTATAGATGCTTTTATCGCTTTGAGACGGTTTGTGCAGGCAAATTCCCAAATTTTTCAAAGACTGGACTTTATGGAAAAACGGCAGATAACCAGCGAAATTCACTTATTGGAACACGGCAAAAAAATCGACGAACTTTTCGACAAAATGGACAGATACAAAATCGAAGACAGGCAGGGAATCTTCTTTCAAGGTCAGATTTTCGATGCCTACGCAAAATTCGAGTCATTTATCGCCGAGGCTGAAAAAGAGATCGTCCTGATAGACAATTATGTCGATTTGACGGTTCTGGAACGCTTCGCGAAGAAGAAAAACGGTGTGAAAGTCACGATATACACCTATCCAAAGACAAAAATCGCACCTCTTGACGTTCAAAAATTCAATGAACAATATCCAACACTTGAGCTGAAACATACAGAGAAAATCCACGACCGCTTTTTGATTATTGACGGAAAAATCCTTTACCACATCGGGGCTTCACTTAAGGATTTAGGCAAAAAATGTTTCGCTTTCGAAATCTTGGGTTCATCGTGGATTCCGGAAATTATGAGGAATTTGTAGCCGCCGCGCGGCGCACCTTCCCTCCCCGCCGTCTGAGACAATAACAGCCGGGGAATTTTGATACTTATAGTCTGTTAACAGAACAAGAGCTTTTATATCTGGAAAAAATCGAATTTTTGCTAACTTCAGATTGATTTCCGTGTAAAAAACGATATGTTTTCAGGCTTTTGTTCAA
>Ga0310690_10003206_pt1 | contig 24978 bp, 34 predicted proteins | sample AusTroGonzalo_MG_2_FD_207661 | JGI IMG/M metagenome (GOLD analysis project Ga0310690, IMG submission 207661) | Bovine rumen microbial communities from tropical cattle in Woodstock, Queensland, Australia - Gonzalo_04 (v2) (version 2) | ecosystem: Host-associated > Mammals > Digestive system >... | reverse complement strand
CAAGCGGCACTCGAGGCGCAGAAGAGCGGTGATGCGCTCGCGGCGGAGATGGCGCAGATTGATGCGGAGGCACTGGAGGCAACGGCACAGTCTGTGACCGTCAAGACTGAGGATGCGAAGGCAAGCGGTATGAGTCGGCGAAAGGCATGGAAGATTACCGGGATTGATTCCAGTAAGGTTCCGATTTCGATTGCGGGAGCGGAGATTCGCCCGGTCGATGAAAGGGCTGTGATGGCACTGATTAAGGCTACCGGGGGAACGATTCAAATTCCCGGCATTGCCTATGAAGAAACTGAAATTCTTTCAATTCGATAAGGAGGTAACAGAATGGATACGAAGGTTTTTGAGACTCTTTCTGCTCTTAACGTGAACGAGCATACGGAAAAGCGGCGCGACAATTCTGGCAACGAGCTTACTTACCTTTCGTGGCCTTGGGCGGTTCAGATGATGACGAAGGCATACCCGGACTGGAGCTATGAGGTAGTTCGGAATGAGAACGGACTTCCATATGTGTATGACCCGTTGACTGGATACATGGTGTGGACTCGCGTTACTGCGGGAGGGGAAACCAAGGAGATGTGGCTCCCTGTTATGGATGGCGGGAACCGTGCCATGAAAGCTGAACCGTATGTGGTGCATACGAAGTACAAGGAGATTACGGTACAGGCCGCGACTATGTTCGACATTAACAAGGCTGTTATGAGATGCTTGGTTAAAAACCTCGCTATGTTCGGACTTGGGCTGTACATTTACGCAGGAGAAGACCTCCCGGATGTGGAGCAGACTGAAGAAACGGTTGCTCCCGCGAAGAAGGAAGCGAAGAAGTCTGCCAAGAAGGAAGACCCCGGAGAAATTCCGTTCATGAACGATGATAAGATTTCGATGGATGAGCGCAAGAGCATGTTCGCTTTTGCCGGGGAAGTTCTCGGGGATGCCCGCGATACGACCATTAAGCAGTGGTTCGCGGAGATGGGAATTGTTTCGAGCGCGACTATGACTAGAGCGCAGTATAACGATGTTCTCGAGAAACTGCGTGAGGTTTCTGGAAAGACGGCGTAAGGGGAGGAAACTCCCCTTTTCCCAGTTTATATGCGGAGGTTTTCATGGAGTCGGACGAGTACAAGGTTAAGTGGATTAAGATCGTTACGGATATTTTCGATGACGATAAGATCAAGATTATCGAATCGCTTCCAGAAGGATATGCGCTGATTGTTTGTTGGTTCAAGGTTTTATGTCTTGCGGGGAAAAGCAACGTATACGGGATGTTGATGCTGAACGATCGAATTGCATATACGGACGAGATGCTCGCGGCAATTTTCCGTATGCCGATTAATACGGTTCGATATGCACTTGATACTTTCGAGCGCATGGAGATGATTGAGCGAACAGATGTCGGTGCGGTTGCGGTTGTGAATTGGGAAAAGCATCAGAACACGAAAACGCTTGATGATATGCGCCAGAAGGGAAGGGAAAGAGTCCGCAGATTTAGGGAGCGTCAGAAACAGGCGTTATTGGAGTCAGGGTCACAGGGTGATACCGAATGTAACGTTACGGGAAACGTTAATGCTAATGTTACTGGTAACGGATGTAACGCCGATGTAACGAACAAGAATAAAGATATAGAGAATATAGAGAATATAGATATATCTAAAGAAAAAATAATAAAAAAGAAAGGTTACACGAAAACAGATTATTCGGAAGAGTTTGAGGGGTTCTGGAAAATATATCCTCGTCCAGATGGAAAGCTCGCCGCTTATAAAGCGTGGAATGCCCGGTTAAAGGACGGATTCTCTGCTGAAGAGATGATTGAAGGGGCGAAGGTATATGCGCAACAGATGAAGAAGAAGCGGACAGAGAAAGAATACATCAAGATGCCTTCAACGTTTCTTGGGCCGAATCTGTGGTTCGCTGAAAGCAAGGAGAATGGCACGAAGCGGTCAACTGTATCGGACGAAGATGATACCGATCGGATTATGCGCGAGTATTTTGATGGCAACTGATTGCAAATTGGCACTATAATTGACACAGAATTAACGCAGAAACGATTTTATATGATTCCGAATGGAATTCATCATAAGAGAGAAAAATCGCCCAGAACGCAAAATTTTGACAAATAGGAGTATAGACATGACGATTCGCGAAACAACGGAAGAGTGGGCGGCACGTTCAAGAGAACGTGTTGTAGTAAACGAGGGTGATTACCGGGATGAGAACGGGTTTCTGATATGCGGTGTATGCGGGAAACCGAAAGAGAGCGTAACGACATATACGTTTGACGGGGAGCCTGTAGATATTGTATGGGGCAAGATGTGCGACTGCGAGCGTGAGGCACTGGAGAAGGCCGAGAGAGAAGAGGCAATTAGAGAGGCGAAGTACAGAGCGGAGCGCATGCGGGAAGCGGCATTGATGGATAAGCGGTTGATGGACGCTACATTCGAGAATTCAGAGATCAATTCGGATAACGAGAAAGCGTTCCAGATTGCCCGGAGATATGTAGACAAATGGGAAAAGATGGAAGAGATCAATCAGGGACTGCTGTTCTACGGGGAACCCGGAACCGGGAAGAGCCATTTGGCGGCATGCATCGCAAATGCTCTGATTGACAAGGGAGTCAGAACCGTGATGACTTCGTGTATCCGACTGACGGACATGATTTTTAACAGCGAGTTGGGCGAGACGGAAGTTCTCGGAAGGATTAACAAGGCGAGGCTTTTGATACTGGATGATGTAGGAACCGAGAGATTGACGGAGTATTCGCTTGAGCGGCTGTATTCGATTATCGATTCAAGATACCGCGCATGCAAGCCGTTGATTGTTACGACTAACTTAACGTTGGACGAGATGAAAAATACCAACGGGGATATGCAGATGAGCAGGATATACAGCCGGGTGCTTGAGATGTGCAGTTTCCCGGTGAAGTGTACAGGGAAAGGATATAGGCGGAAAGCAACAGCGGAGCGATATATGACCGCGAAGAAGCTGTTGGAGGAGGATTGATGGTCAAAGTCGAATTGGCGGAGATACTTGGAAACCCAGATGAAATCATAGAAAGAGAGTTTTATCCGAACATGGAGGAGAAGTGCGGGGAGATTAATAAGCAGACACTGCTTGCGGTGTATGCGTACTATCCGACCCCGACCGGGACGATGCGGGAACTGAAGGATATGATGCTTGCGGGAGAGAATAGACCATTTTCAATCATGTCCGTTTCGGATATCGGAGACTGGGGATATCAGGCAGTACGGCGTTCCGGGATTGATGAGGATCAGATCGTATCGCTTCAGGTTGACAAGTTTTACTCCACCAAGCCCCGGCTTGAATTGGTTGCTTACGAATACGAGGATTGATGTATGGCTACATTCACAGTTCCGGGAGAACCGACAGGGAAGGCAAGACCGATTGTAACCAAGAGCGGATATGCGTTCACGCCGCAGAAGACTGTTCTGTATGAGAATCTGATTAAGTTGGAGTTTGAGCGGCAGTGCGGGAGTTCGATGATTCCGAAACCGATACCAGTGGAACTGGAGGTGTTTGCGTATTATTCGATTCCGAAGAGCGCGAGCCTGAAGAAGCAGAAGCTGATGCGGCAAGGGGTGATCCGACCGATACGGAAACCCGATACGGACAATATTTTAAAAATTGTGGCTGATTCTCTGAATAAAATCGCCTATGACGATGATTCGCAGATTGTGCGGTGCAGTATAGAGAAGTATTACGGGGAAGAGCCGAGAATTATTGTTGGAGTGCGCGAGTGGAGAGATGAAAAGCCCTGTTGATGTTGTAAAAGGACAGATTGTGGATTTTAACGAGTATACTGGCGAGGTAACGATCAAGGCGCATTACGATGACATTTACACGCTTTTGAAACGTTCGTACAAGGATTGTCTGGTGCAGATGATTGATTCCAGACCGTTATCCGACAAGCAACGGGCGGCATGTTATGCGATGCTTCGGGAGATTGCGGATTATACCGGGAACAGCATTGATCTCACCAAGCAGTATATGAAGCTGAAATTTATGTCTGACGATATGCAGGAGACATACGATAAGATTTTCAGTTTGTCAAATGCATCGATGAGTTTGGTGTGTGCGTTTCAGAGATATATTGTGCGGTTTATCGTGGAGTGGGATATTCCGACCAAAAGACCGATGTTGGAGTATGTCGATGATGTAGCGGATTATGTTTACTCGTGCCTGATTAACAAGAAGTGCTGTATTTGCGGGAAGCCCGCAGATTTGCACCATGTCCATGCGATCGGAGCGGGCCGGGATCGAGAGGAAATTATTCATGAGGGGATGGAGGTGCTTCCGCTGTGCAGAGAACATCACATGGAAGCGCATAACATCGGGAGGATGTCGTTTAACGACAAGTATCATCTGGACGGAGGAGTGAAACTGGACAAAACACTCTGTCGAATATATAAGTTAAAGCAGAAGAAGGTAACGAAGGAGGAAGAACAAAATGCTTAACAAAATCGTAATTCAAGGAAGACTGACGAAAGACCTTACACCGAGGTCGATGCCGAACGGGAAAAGCACGGTTGGATTTTCAATCGCATGCGACAGGGACTACAAGGACGATAACGGAGACCGCGTAACGGATTTTGTGGACTGCGTTGCGTTCGGGCCGACAGCAGATTTTCTGTGTCGGTATTTCGGCAAGGGTAAGATGGTGCTTCTGGAGGGGCGCATTCAGTCGCGGAAGTTTACCAACAAGGACGGTATCGAGAAGAATGTACATGAGATATACGCCGAGAAGGTTCATTTCTGCGACAATAAGAAAGACAGCGATGCTCTCGCACAGAAGAACGACAGTTTTGCTAAACGGGAAATAGAGAAAGCGGCTATGGATGACATGGTAAATATAGACTTGAACGATATTCCGTTTTGAGCTATATTCTAATAGAAGTAGCTTTTTCATGAACAATCTCCGTTTTGTGCCGCCCGGGTTGTAGCTGAACCCGGACGGGCTTTTTTATTTAAAGATATTTCCAAATGGTAAACTATATCTTGTGTAATCTTGCATTAATAAAACACAACGTGCTATGATTTTCGGAGAATCGAGTATCCATTGGTCAGGCTTGTGAGAGCCGAGGAGGATCATGACCACATGAAGGAGAGAACGGAAAGTTTCGTGATTACCGGGGAAGATACACGATTAGCGTATCTTCATGCGTGGAAACCCAAGGTTGTAATGGGCGGAGAGGCGAAGTACAGCGCGATTATCATTATTCCGAAGGAAAACGAGGAGATGATCGGGACGCTGAACAGAGCGGTTGAAGCCGCATATGCGGAAGGGCGCGAGCGGCTGAAGGACGATGATGGCAACGTTCCCGCACTGTCGGATATCGAGATTCCGCTGAAGGACGGAGACGAGGAGAGCTACGGATCAACAAAGTTTGAAGGCTGTGTGTTTTTCAGAGCAAGCACGACAATTGCCCCGGGGATTGTTGATAAGGATTTTAAGCCGATTACAGATCATTCACTTGTGTACAGCGGCATATATGCGAAGGTTAGTCTTTCGTTCTACGCTTACAACAAAGGGCGCAAGGGTATCGCGGTATCGATGCATAACATCATGAAAATCAAGGACGGGGAACCGATGTGGAGAAACCGAACCCCGGAGTCTGATTTCAGGCAATGAAAAGCGAGCCGTTGTATGATACCAACACGGTAAAGGAATGGCTTATCACTTATCGTGAGAAGTCAAGAGAACTGTTCTGTCAGAATGAGCGTCTGGAACGACTGGAAGTTCGGATGGTCGGGGTCGGTGCTATGACGATAACAGATATGCCGAAAGCACCGAGCATACAGGGAGACAGACTTGCGGACTTGGTTTCGCTGAAGATTGAGTTGGAAGAGAGCATCGGTCACGGGGCGGAAGAACAAAAGCTGATGCGCGATCGGCTCGAGTATGTACTTGGACAGATTCGATCGGCGAACGAACGTGCCGTGATTCGGATGCGGTATATAGACGGAGAGCATTGGGACAAGATTTCGGAGCTTCTGTATGCGAACCGGGATGATTATACGGATCACGCGGAAAGTTATCTGCGTCAGGTATACCGGGAACACGGATATGCATTGTACCATTTGGCAAGGTATTTTGCGGAAAGCGATGATGAGAAGATCAAGTGGTACAAGGAAGTCAGCAGAGACATTAAAGAGCGTCAGAAACGGATCAGAAGATACAAGAAGATTGTAGATAAGGGTCAGAACGATCCTTCAGATATAGGGAAACCACAAGACAACAGTCATTGATAACCTCCTTTCTTTTCTGGTGTTACGGCCCATGTATAGTACAACGGTTTCCCTATAAAAGAAGACCGCACCGATGAATTCCAAGTCGGTGCGGTTTCTCGTGTTCACCACGATATTCAGTTTTGAAGAGCCTTGTAACGTTATTGTAGATGAAGCACTTCTATCCCGCAAGGGAAAATTTCCCCAAACAGCAAAATATATTATTTTTCTTATTGCATTCTGTAGCGCAATGTGATACCATAATGGTGCGGGGCGGATGAACCCCGTGGGAATTCTGGTTTTTAGGAGGTTCGCTGATGAAGAAGTTTGAGGTGATTTCTGTTTCTGCTTCTGAGCTTTCTTTCAAGAACAAGATTCCGAACGAGGAGTTTTTCGGGGTTCTCCCGGGCCTGATGCATGGGTGGCAGTTCGAGTTCACCCGCAATGGCGAGATTGGTTACAACAGCGTTTATTATTCCTATTCTTCCCCGGAGGAGAATGCCGAGATTGAGCAGTGGAACTTCGAGTCCGAGAGGATGTTCGGTTGGACACCGACTGGTCGGGTTGTGTTCCGTGGGTACGGCGCGGAGGGTGAGTGGATTCCAGAAGAGCGTGAGTACAGCGTCCGTGAGGCCACGAAGTGGGAGATTCAGGAAGGCATTAACTACGTTCTGGAGGCGGAGCGCGAGATTGAGGCCGCTACACCGGGCAAGTACGAGGAGTATGAAGAGTACGGTCTGAAGTGGGCGTGAGGAGGTGCTGATATGAGTTGCAATGGTTGCCCGTACTACGCCATTGAGGGCGAATGGGGGACTTGCCTGTTCAACGGGAACGGCAAGGAGATTCCGAACTGCGAGCAGGAGTTCGAGGAAATGATGGGAGAGTTCTCCCGGGAACTGGACGAGGCTGTATGGAAGGAGGTTGCGTGATGTATTCTGAGTATTTCGACAAGATGCGGAAGAAGTACGATTCATACCGCAAGAAGGATACGGAGTGGAGGGAAAAGCTGAACAAGGTTCTGAACGAGAAATTCGATAAAGAAACTGGTTTGGTTCGCGCAGACGGGTGCGCGAGGAGACTGGCAATTGATACTTGGATGGAAAACAACCCGGAGCCGAAGAGTCCGTACTATAGCGGAGAGATTCTTGCTATGGAGGCATACGAGTGGTCTGCCGATATTGGAGCGGACACGGTTATTCTTGACGAGGATGTCGGGTCGCATTTTGTTCCGAAGTTTGTCGGTGCGCTGAGAAAGGCCGGGTTCGACAGTTTTGTGCTGACGCATTCGGATGTGAACACGCTTGACAGACTGGACGATTTTGTTCTGGAAGGTTGCAAGCTTGGGGAGTTGGTTCAGATTCTGACTGCAAAGAATGAGCCGGGGAAGCGGAGCTTTGCGCGGACTGGGATTGAGATAATTCTGTGAGGAGGTAACAGTATGGAGATTTGGCAGTTCAAACGTTTGTATTACCAGAAGAACCCGAGCGGGCATTGGTTTGACCCGCAGACGCTGAAGTTCTTCGGGGAGCGCGAGAGTGAAATGCGTGTGCTGAAGGGAACTTGCAAGGTGAAGGATTACCGAGGAGAGGAGCATGAGGCGTATTGCGTTTCCTCCCGGCAGAGACCGCCGTTTGGAAAGCCGTTTCGGAAGTACACATATTTTGATGTGGAAACACTGGAAGACATTATGATGGGCTGAGATTGCAAAACGGGAAAATATATTATTTAAACGGGCAGATATATGTTGCAATTCTCTACACATTGTGATAAGATACTGTTGTGGGGTGAATGACCGCACCCCGCGAGAGGAGGTAACGAGATGAAGAGTGAGATGATGCGGCGTGTGATGCTCCGTGCGTGGGGTAACTTCCGCAAGGGCGCGGGCGAGATTTCGTTTGCCGAAGCACTTCTTCGTGCGTGGATTTCCGAGAAAGCCGCCCCTGTGAATGCGGCTCGGATTGCGGAGGCGAAAGCGGCGGCGGGCGTGACCGAGGAGACCAAGACTTGGCACGAGTGGTACGAGTCAGGGTTCGAGGTGCTTCATGGAAGCAAGGCCATGTTCGGCGCGGAACTGATTTGGGGTTCCAAGGGCGCGGGCGCGACCTATAAGGCCCGGTTTTTCGGTGCGTCTCAGGTTGTCCCGGTCGGGACTCAGCCGCCGAAAGAAGTTGCGTGAGGAGGTAACGGTATGACGATTCAGACTGCGAGGGCAATTCTTGGGACGCAGGACAAGAGGGTTCGTGCGCTGAATGGGAAGAGGTTCGTAATTAACGGGTACGAGTACCGACTGACATACTGCGGTGGATTCGCAACGACTGTGAAGGTTGACCGCAGGAAGGTCGGGAGAAGGAATTTTGGTTGGTATATTACTGTTGGATGCCATGACTGCTATGGAGCGGATGATGCGTTCGAGAAGATTCAGAAGTTGCTAGACGATAGACTGCATAATGCAACGGCGAGTCTTGGAGGATATAAGTAATTTTTGACTTGCGTTTGCCAAACGGGAAAGTATACGGAGCCATTACAAGAGAGCGGAGGTAACGGATGTACACGTTGACGGACAGGCTGTTGGTGGTTTCGATTTCAGTGCTGTTCATTATGGTCGTGATTATATGCGTGTTCTCGGCAAATATTGCGGCGATGTGGTTGGAAAACAAGCGGGAAGAGCGAAAGCGGATTAAAAACGAGTATATGACCAGAACGCAGAAACGGGCGGACGCTGACCGGGAACAGTGGATGGGTTGGTTGGAGGAGAAGGATAAGAAGTACGAAGCGAAGGAGAAGGAGTACACCAAGCTAAAGCTTGAGTACGAAGAGTCACAGCGGAGATTGGCAAGGGTTATAGACTTGCTCGATGCTTCGGAACGAGAACGGCAAAAGCTTATGAAGGGGGAGTAAGCGGATTATGAAGAGGCTTGTAATACTGATGCTGTTGTTGGCTGTTCTGATGGCGATTCTGATTTCGGCTCCAGTGTCTGCTGATTATGACGATGTGGTCATGACAGACAACGGGGAAGTGGTTCAAGTGTTTTACATAGAACCAGTGGAGAAGATGGCACTTGTCCCGGTTCAGCGAAAAATACAGCCTTTACAGGAATATGAGTGGGACTCGGAGTTGATTGATGTACTGGCACAGATTTATTGGGCTGAGACCGGGGCGAACGGGCCGAGGACGGCGGTAGAGAAGTTATGCATAACGCAGTTGATATGGAACCGGGCGCATTACGGGAACCCGTTTCCGAGCGATTTACTGGAGGTATGCAAGCAACGAGGAGAGTTCAACCGTGGGAGGATAAGCGATAGAAACAGGCAGACTGCACGGGATAACTTAAATAAAGTCAGAAGTCAGGCGGAAGGGTACTGGCAAGGAATAGATGTGAACCTGACCGATGCGATTTATATGACCCGAGAAGGCGGAAGTGGAATATTGACCTTTCAGGATTCTAAGTGGGTAACGATTTACAGAGTCGAATAACTCCGTGAGGAGAAAAATAAGAAAAGGAGAATAGGTAAATGACACTTACAGAGAGGTATGCCGTAAAGTACGGTAAGAACAAGAAGGAAGCCGCGATTGATGTAGCTATGATGATTGGCGTGATTCAGGATGCGCTTCTGGAGGATGGAGATGCCAAGCTGAATAACCTTGGTACGCTGAAGGTTGTGGAACGTGCGGGCAGGAAGCAGAGAAACCCGAGGACTGGAGAAGAGATTCAGTGTCCCGCATACAAGACCGTAAGGTTTAACGTGTACAAGGGGTTCAAAGAGGCCCTCAAATAAGGGTTTGACTGTCATTGAATGTCAGTCGGAAGCCGTTGTATGCTGTACGTTGAGCGGAGCGGCTATATGGGTTGCTCCGCTTAATTGTTACAATGAGGTTGATCCCGATGACGGATATTGAACGGTTCAGAAGGCGGAGAGCTAAACGGGTTTCGGCTCGGTTCGATGGTGGGTTCATAACCTATGTATTCGGATGGTTGCGCGGAAACGGCGTTGATACGAAGGGCATGTCTACAGATGAGGCGATAGCTCTGTTCAATGAGAAGCGTTCCGAGGGTGCAGAAGGAAGTGTTCCGAAGGCGAAGGTAGTGAAACCGAAGGAAGTGAAGGTTCGGCAGTTTATCGGGGCATTGAAACAGGCGAAGAAGATGACAGACCCGGAGGACGCATGGAGGGTGAGTCTTGCTACTCAGAAGGAGTATGACGAGGATCATCCCGGGGCTAAGTTCTATACTGCAAAGGACGGTGCAACGGTTGCGGTCGATCGGGAAGGTGACATTATAAGCGCATGTGCTATAGCCGGGAAGAAAGGCGGAGAGACGAGAGGGAAGCAGATTCTGGATTTTGCGGTGAAGCACGGCGGGAAGAAACTGGACAGCTATTCGGGGAATCACGGATTCTATGTCAGATGCGGATTTGAACCGATCAGTTGGTGCGAGTGGGATGACGAGTACAAGCCCGGAGACTGGAATGAGTCGCGGGATAACCGGGAGCCTGTTATATTCTATAAGTATGTCGGGAAAGGTAATGTCAAGGCTACAGAAAACTGGAGAGATTTCGTTGATTCGGTGAAACCGTCCAAGGATTATGGTGCGGCAAAAGCCGAGAGGGACAGGAGAGTAAGATGAACAAGCCAACATACGAAGAGTTTGAATCTGCTGTTCGGAAGAGGTATCGGGAGCTTTGTTCGGATAAGGACTATAACGACTTCTATCTGAAGGAAGAGAAGAAAGGCACAGTCCGGGACGAGTACGAGAATAATCTGTATGCCGTAGATCATGGTTGGGCAACATACGAGACCATGATGAATGGCGGCGTTAACGGGTGCGCTTACAATCTCATGATGTTAACGGAATAACCAGTCTGAAAAGGGGTGCTGATTTCTTGCAAACAGCAAGAGGTTAGCAAGGCGAAAACGGGATGTTTATGATCCTGATTTGCAAAATGGGGAAATATGGAGAGGAGTGGTAGAAAAATGACGCAGAAAGAAAGAGTTTTACGGCACATCGATGATTACGGAAGCATCACTTCGATGGAAGCGTTTAATGAGTACGGGATCACGAGGCTTGCGGCGAGAGTGAGCGAGCTTCGGAGAGACGGAGTTCAGATTGATTCCGTGAGGGAGAGTACCAAGAATCGGTACGGAGAGGCTGTGAGCTACGCGAGGTATTCCCGGGCATCGTAAGGGATGGTCATTATCAAACATTAGGGCATCGGAAGATGCTCTTTTTTATTTGGGAGATGTTGCAAAATGGCGAAGAAAAAAAGCAGTGAAAACAAGAAGACCTTTGCAGACCGAACGAAGGAAGAGCGGAAGGAGATTTCCCAGAAGGGGAATAAAAAGTCGCAGGAAGTCAAGAAGAAGAAGAAAGAGTATCTGGAACAGAATATCGCGATTGAGGATTTTGTTGACGGGCTGTTGAAAAAGACTGCGGTCGGTTCGGATAAAGAGTTTCTGAAAGAGATGGGATATGAGGATGGGCAGTGCATTAATCTGAATGTCCTGTTGAATCGGTTGTATAAGTTGGGGAACAGAGGAAGCCTGAAAGCGATGGAGCTTCTTCTGACCCTTGGTGGATATACGGGTGAAGAGAAGAGAAGGAACGCAGAGGAAGATCGGAAGAACCTTGAGAGCAAAGCCCGGATCAAGATGATGGAAATAAACGGCGGGAAGGGGATGGATTTGACTTCCGGGGACGATGAAGGCTCGGTCGTGATATATCTACCAGAAATCGAGAGTGAAGAAGAAGCGGAAGCGGAACCTTCCAAGTGAAGGGCGGGATCATAAGTGCCACAAGTGATACTGAAGCCGCAGAAAGGCCCGCAGGAGAGGTTTTTAGCAACAGCCGCAGATATATGCATATTTGGGGGAAGCGCGGGTTCTGGAAAGACATTTGCGGAACTGTTGGTTCCTCTGAGGTTCAAGAATGTAAGAGGGTTCAACTGCGTTATTTTCCGTCATAACGCAAACCAGATATTCAGTGCGGGTGGACTGTGGGATGAAGCGTTGAGCATGTACGCCCCGATCACGGGAGCGTCCGTCCACAAGGGAGACTCTGCTTGGACTTTCTCGAATTCCAGTGGAGAAGTATTATCAAAAGTTTCTTTCCGTCATATCGAACGTGATGTCGAGGTGCATAACTACCAAGGAAGTCAGATTTGCTGTATCGAGTATGACGAGCTTACACATTTCACAAAGTATCAATTTTTCTACATGCTTTCCCGTAACAGATCGAAGTGTGGGATTAAGCCTTTTGTCCGTGCAACGTGCAACCCGGACGCGGACAGTTGGGTTGCGGAGTTTATAGCGTGGTGGATCGATCAGGACACGGGATATCCGATACCAGAGCGGAGCGGGAAGATTCGGTATTTTATCCGCAGAGGCGATGAGATCACATGGGCTTTCAAGCGTGAGGAACTTTGGGAGAAGTTTAATCTGGTAACGGATGAGGAGAAAGCGGAGCCGAAGTCGGTAACGTTTATCGGATCATCCATCTATGACAACCAAGAGTTGTTGAAGGTTAACCCTCAGTATCTGGCGAACCTGAAAGCTCTACCAGAAGTAGAGAGGGAGCGGCTGTTAAACGGTAACTGGAAGATCAAACCGTCAGCAGGAAAGTATTTCAAGCGTACGCAAGTCGAGATGACAGACATGATTCCCGCAGACCTTGTTAGTGTGTGCAGAGGTTGGGATATTGCGGCAACCGAAGACAAGAAGGACGGGAACCCGGACTATACTTCCGGGGTGCTGATTGGGAAGCGGAAAGACGGAACGTTTGTCGTGTTGGATGTTATTAACATGCGGATCAAGGCGGGCGAGGTCGAGAAGCTCATTATCAATACTGCGATGTCCGACAGATCGAAATATGGGATGAAGTGCAAGATCAGAATCCCGCAAGACCCCGGAGCGGCAGGAAAGATTGTGGCGCATTCGTTCGTGAAAAAGCTGTCCGGGTTTTCGGTGAGGGCGGTTCCCGTAACCGGGAGCAAGGAGAACAGGGCGATGCCGTTTGCGGCACAGTGGCAGAACGGGAATGTGAATGTCATGGTTGGGTCGTGGAATGAGTCGTATTTCTCTCAGTTGGAGTCGTTCCCGGAGTCTGCACACGATGACATGGTTGATGCCAGTTCGGATGCGTTCAACGAGATCGCGGAAGCGGCATTTTCATTAAAGAATTTAATTTAGGTGATGGGTATGGATGCGGTAGAAAGATATAGAAAGCGGAGAGCCAGAAGGTTGGCTACAAGGTTTGACGAAGAGATTTGGCGCACGACAGATCGGGGTAAGCATTACGCACTGGAGACCGAGACCGGGGAGATAACCAAGGGTAATATCGGTCAGAAGTCCGGGACGGCAAAGACTGGCGGAGCAAAACCTGTTTCCGATAGGTTGCAGGAAGGCGAGAAGTATGATCGTGCGAGAAAGATCGAGTATGCCAGATCAATGCTTGAAAACTTTAAGGATTCTGGGAGTGAGTATACAGTTAAAAAGCTTTCGACCAGACTAAAGAGGGCGTTCAACAAGCAGATGCGAGAAATCCCGGACGGGACTCGAATCGAGATAGAGGACAGAGGGATATATGGGGTCACAGAGAACAAGTATGTGTTCGAGAAGCACGGCGATAAGTTTGACGGGCATTACATTGAACAGTATGCGGACTATAACGACAAGGACTATGAAGGGATTGGCCTGAAAGACCTTTACAATATCTATTGCAATACGAAAGGGAAGAATCCGAGCATATCGTTCAGAAATAAGTCGGCAACAAAGGAAACGGTAAGCAGTGCCAAGAAGGAATGTGACAGTCTGGGACTGAAGACAGAGACGATTGGCGGGAATGTATATGTCGAGATTCCGATGCGCAATATCAATGAGGCGGCATTGAAAGGCGATATGATCTGGGCAAGAATAACGGATGACCATATCGGCGGATACATGGGCAAGATCGGAGATTTTAATATTTACGGTTCTATCAGAAATCCCAAGAAGGGTGATCCGTTTGGATATGAATTGGCATTCGACAAAATGCGGCGGAAATAATTCTTGCAATTATTAACACACAGTGTTATTATATAGGAGAGTAAACAGTATGAAGGTAGATCGCAAAGCGGTAGAGGCGTTCAGGAAACGCAGAGCGATGCGGCTTGATGCTCGCGGATGCGACAAGCCAGATCGCGAGGACTATGGTACATCTTCCTCCGGGAACTGGGGTCATGTAGGAAGAGAGGGACTGCGCGGAGGTTCTTCACCGGGTGGCGGCGGAGCGTTCCGTTTCACGAAGGGCGGCAAACAGGGCGGATTTACTTCTAGGGCGAAGATTCGTGTAGCGGCTCAGAAGAAGATGGCGGCGGCGAATAAGGGCCTAAGTGCGGCAAAGGCAAGCGGAGATGCAAGTAAGATTGCGAAGGCTCAGAACAGAGTAAACAAGCAGAAGGCGCACAATGCTAAGATTAACATGAAGCGGAAGAGCGTCCGGGATATTAAAGCGGCGGGCAAGTATGATCCGAATTCCTCCCGCAATATTCTGAAAGAGCCGAAAGGACGCGGAAAGACTGCGCATGAGCGTCAGGTTGCGAATGTAAGCGGAACCAAGACCGCGATTTCTAAAACGTTTAAAGGGACAACCAAGCGGTATCCGAAAAAGCCGGGAAGTCCAAAAAAGAAAAAATAACGGGGGATAGCAGGATGCACAGATTCGATGCGAATGAAGACCTAGAAAAGCTTACTGAGAAGCTTGACAAGGAATGGGACGAGGCACTGGATGCGCTCGGCGGGCCAGACTCGGATGAGTACAAGGTTTATGAAACGATCTGGAGGACATTTTCCCCGGAAGACCCGGATGAACCGAAAGTAGATTATCCAGAAGATTTCTTTGAGAAGTCTGTTGAGGAACTGAATGAGCATTTCGGCGGAAGCGGCAAGAACGCAATTACGGAGAAGGTTCGTAAGGCGTTAGATTTGGCGCATAAGTGGGATATGGCGGACGATGATATGTGGGAGCCATACGAGGGCGAAGAAGAAGAGGAAGAATAAGTAGAATTTCGGTAGAGTTTAAAGGGGTATCGCGGATGCGGTATCCCTTTTTCGTGTTATTGAAAATAATCTGGTGGTGAACAGCTATGACATACAGCGAGGCGAAGAAGATTGCAGTCTACATGCTTAAAAGAGCGGAGAGGCTTGCAAGGCGCGGTATGCGAATGGATTCGTCAGATGCCCGGTTTGATGCCAGTGCGAGACTTGCCTATGGAATTGCCAAAGGCATGGGGATTGATACGGAAGGCATGGAGCCGCAGGAAGTCTGGGAAGCTATTCGTAAGGAAGGTGGGATTGGAAAGACTGCCAAGAACAAGGTAGGAAACGGAGCTACGGCGAGCCGCAAGACGGTTACGGCGAAAGGCTACACCCACGCAGAGACGCAGAAGTTTATCAGAGGCGCGAAGAAAGCAACAAAGAGCCATTACGATCATGCGACTGATATCGCGAATGAAGAGAAGAATTCGAGCCTTTGGACATATACGAGTCACGGGCAGGATCATGTTGACCAAGTGATTGAGAAGACGAATCAAGCCGCTGATGTGCTTGACAGAATTCCGAGCAGTTATGCGCTTCCGACTACCAAGGTTGACAGAAAACTGCTTCTTGTGACCGCGCAGTTCCATGATACAGGCATGGATGGTGGGGATAAGGATTATCCGAACGGAGACAAGCTCAGAAGGGAGCATGCGGCGAATTCGGCGATTCATGTGCTTGAGCATTCCAAGGAACTGGAAGACATGGGTGTGAATCCGAGCAAGGCGGCACTGCTTGCGCTTGCGCATACCAAGAGCATGTCTGGTGTTCGTGATCTTGCAGACCCGGAAGACTGGGAGCTTGCGCTTGAGAAGATCGAGAGCAACGTGAAGGAGTACAACGACAGTCATCCAGATAAGAAGATCATTTTCAATCGAGATGATGTGTTCAAGGGCGGAAAACCGAATAAGGACAATATTGCTGAGATGGCAACCGGGACTGCGGCGTTGAGGCTCGGAGATGCGAACCGGGAAGCGAACATTCCGCTGAAGTCGCAGACGGGCGGAGAGTATAAGATTGATAAGATGCCTCCTCGTGGATGCAAGAGTAAGGAAGAAGAGATTGCTCAGTCTACGATCAGTATCACGGATAAAGACGGTCGGCATGTGCTGAGCGATGATGATCCGAAGATGTCGAAAGTGGTCGGGCATGCGTTCAGCAAAGGCGTTGTGCTTGGTGAGCGCAACATGGTTAAAGTCGATACGGATTTCCGAAAGAGTGACAGTACGCTGAGAGAGGTTGTAACGTTACGGAACGGAAATGATGTCCCGTACAGCACTGCTGAAGCATTGGCAGAGCGTCTCGGAGAGTTGAACACGATTAATGGCGTTCCCCGTGGCATGAAACTCAAGATGAGCGGAGTCAAGAACTGGGACGAACTGGATGGTCAGGCCAAGAGAGCGTACACCGATCTGTGGGATAAGACCGTATCGAGGATGGAAGGAATTAATGATATCGTTCTTGAATTCGATGATGGCACAAAGAAACGGTTCAAACGATAAAAATATAGAAAAACTTACGCCACAATGTGGCATTTTACTTGAAAGCATGGTATAATTGCCTTGGAGGTTGATGGTATGAAATGGGGTAAAAAGGATGCAGAAAATGGACTGACCCGGTATTGGTTTGACTGGGAAGGAAAGATTTCACTGCAAGATTGTTGGAATGCAGTAACGCTTCTTTCCAAGATGGGCGAGCTTGATTCGATTTTGGTGGTCGAACTGCATGACGCAAGTGATGCGAGCGTGGCGGGGAAGTCTTTCGAGAGCGCAGAAGATTTTTCAAAGTGGGCGAAAGAGCAGAATGATGCGCCAGAGTATGATGGTGGATACGAATTAGACCATGCTGAAGTTTTCACGATTATTGACAGTGAGATGCTGAAGATTGAAGTGCTTCCAAGCCCGCTTTGGGTAGGGCGAGGGAAGAGCAGGACTAAGCTGACGATTTCTTATGTTACGGATGACGAGGGAGTCGGAAGCAAGGCGGCAAAAGCGATAAAGAAATTCAAGATTGAAGAGGGGGCTTAACGGCTCCCTCTTTTGGGCGTTGAAAGCGGAAGCACCGGGAGGTGCTTTTCTTATATTTTGGAGGAATTGGTATGGTCGATATGAGAGACCGCAACAGGCGGTATGAAAAGGTTATTGGTGAATTGACCGGGGCGAAGGTGCAGTATATTCCGCCGAAGGCGTTCCATCAAGACGGATATGTCAACATGCTGAATAAGTATGGAACGAGTCAGGATACATCGGAACATTATGTTTTCGAGCGGGATGCCGATGTGCCAGACGAGCTTCTGGAACGGTTCTATGAGGGGAACGGGCTATTTTCAAGAATTATCGATGCGCCCGCAGAAGAAGCGTTGAGAACCGGGTTCAAGATGAAGAACATCGATGATGAGAAGCTGAATCTGTTTGTCGAGCGTTCCTTGGACGAGTTGAACTGGGAAGAGACCGCGATTGATGCGATTAAGTGGGCGAGGCTGTTCGGCGGTTCGATTATTGTTCTGCTCGTAAATGACGGGAGAGGGATCGAAGAGCCGTTGGACTGGAAGCATATCGAGTCCATCGATGATATGCGGCTGTATGATCGTTCGCTGATTGTCCCGGAGTACGAGAGCATGTATTCGTATGAAGGCACTGATCCGTTCAAGACCAGAGGCAGTCGGTTGGGGATGCCAGAGCATTACATGATTAATAGCCGTTACGGTTCGTTCACGGTTCACGAGAGCAGATGTCTGATATTCCAGAATGGTGTGCTTCCAGAGAATGCGTCAACGAGCATTTATCAGCTTTGGGGCATGCCAGAGTATATCCGAATCAATAAGGCAATTCGGGATGCGGAAGTTGCGGCGGGTTCGGCTACCAAGCTCCTAGACCGTGCTGTACAGGCTGTTTACAGCATGAAAGACCTATCGCTTCTTCTGTCAACGGAAGACGGCGAGAGCCAAGTTTTGCGGCGTTTGGAGGCAATTGATCTTGCCCGTGGAATGATGAACACGATCACGATTGATTCCGAAGGCGAGGATTACAGTTTCAGGCAGTTCTCGTTCACCGGGGTATCAGAGGTTATCGATTCAACTTGCAACTATCTGTCGGCGTTGACGAACATTCCGCAGACAATTCTGTTTGGGCGTTCCCCGGCAGGAATGAGCGCAACGGGTGAGTCCGATTTTGAGAACTATTACAACTATGTACAGAGAATCCAGAAGCGGATGCTGAGAAGCAATCTGCGGTATCTGTTGGGGATTATTTTCCAAGCGGGTGTTACGAATGGAGAAGTCGAGAAGGTTCCGAGGATTGATGTGGAATTCAATCCGCTATGGTCGATGTCCGACATGGAGAAGGAACAGCTTGAACAGGCCAAGATTGCGACACAGACCGCAAGAGCGCAAGCGGCGCAGATGTATGTCAGCATGAACGCGATGACGGCGGCAGAAGTTAGAAGGGCGTTGTCTAAGAAAGACACGTTCGATGTTGAGACGATGCTTGACGATGAGGAAGAGAAAGAACTGTTCCCGGACGGGATGCCGAAGTATGGCGAACAGCCGCAAGGAGAACAGGGAGCCGAAGGCGGAGAGAATCCGATGGCGGCACTGATGGGAGGCGGCGCACCGACAGAAGAGGGCGCATTATCAAACGGAGGCGAAGCTGAAGTTGAGAAACCGAAGGGACTTCCAGAAGGAAAGCCGAAGGGAAGACCGGGCGGGAAACCGAAGGGCGGAAATGCGATGCCTGATGCGCCTGACGCAACTAGACTTCCTCAAGATCAAACGCCAGATGCTCCAGAAGCTCCTGCACCACAGGGGGAAATTAAGGCCGAGACAGTAAAGCGGTTTCAGAAAGACGGCGCACCATGCGGGGTCGGGGTTGTCGTAGTTAAGGACGGCAAGATTCTAACGGGCGTTCGCAAGAGCGAGAACGGATATGGACTGCTGTGCGGGCCGGGAGGAAAGATTGAGGACGGAGAGTCCCCGAAAGAGGCGGCGGCACGGGAACTGCACGAGGAGTTCGGTGTGTATCCGAAAGACCTCATTTTCATTGGTCGCGGGAAGAAGGATGAGGAGAGCGAGTTTGATCCTCCATTCCTGTTCCTTTGCACCGAATATCATGGCGAGCCGAAGACCGATGAGTTCGAGATGACCAGACCGAGATGGAGAAGCGTTAAGGAGATTAAGGGGCTTCAGTGCTTTAAAGCGTTTGAGGACGGGGTTGATGTACTTTGCAGATTCATTGGCGAAGTACCAGACCCGGAACCCAAACGGAGAAAGAAAGCATATAATTTCGATAAAAATAAGTTGACCGAAGAAGCGCAATGTGTTAATATGGATGCGGAAGAGGACACGGGTTGGCGTACAACCGACAATAACCACAAAATCCATATTAACGAAGAGGGCGTAGCGGACAAAGGCAACCCTCATGTGTTGGAGAAGGTTAACGGCGGATATGTAAAGTCCCCGAGGCAGAAAGACATAGAGATAAGCGGTTCCGGGGAGAACGTAAGCTGTAAGTCGTTCGCGAGAGGGCCGAAAGGCGATGACCGAGGCGGACAGCATTACGCGGAACATATACTTACATTCCAAGAGCCGATTTACGATGGAATGACGAAACAGCAGTATATCGATCATGTGGAGGAGATGCTGAGAAAGCCTACCGATGATCGGATATGGGGTTTCAACGGAATTGAGGTAGACCCGGATACGGGAGAAGAAGTGGAATATATCGTGCGTTATGATTCCAAGACGCATGAATTCTGCAAGGGATATCCCGGGGTCAGAATTCTGACCGGGTTCATGGCAAAGTACACGAACGAGAGAACACTGATGCCAGACCGCGATTTTGAGAAGAAAGCGTTGCAGTATTATAACGAGAACAAGGCTGAAGCAGAAGCGAGTTTGAAGAAGAGAGGTTTGAAATGAGCGAGTATAAGGGAACAGAATGCCCGGTGTGCGGGGAAATGCGGTTTTCGAGATGCGATAACTGCGGATGGTGGAGCGATGCCTATCAGGAGAGTCATCCTGACGAGGGCAGTTTGATGAACTTTTTCTCTTTAAACCATGCGAGGGAGCTTTGGAAAGAGGAGCATAAGCCGTTGGACGAGATTGCGCGGGAGCGTGTGCTTGCGAAGCGGCGAGAGTATTTAAAAGAATAGGCGGAGGATTGCTTGATGGTTTATCCGTATTTTGTACAGGAAACGAAGTTCGGAGATCATAAGTGTTGGGTTGCGGATAGCGCAAGCTTAGAAGGGTGCATCGGACAGGGGGAGACTTGGAGAGAGGCGGTAGCAGAACTGGAGGAGAATGAGCGAATCTGGTTGGAGACCGCAAAGGAGATGGGTTTCCCCATTCCGCCGATACCGATTAAAGAAGAGGTTTGAGCCTCTTATTTTTTTACTCGAAAGGATTTGTTATGGCGAATTATTACAGAAGCGAAGACTTGCGGAGAATCGCTGAAGAACTGATTAGTTCTGAGGAGAAGTTCGAGCATCTAAAAGATACCGGGTGTAGAATCGCGTATCAGTATTCGGATCAGGCAAAAAAGTCGAACGGCAAGGATGTGTTTGCGGACACGGAGAAGGTGAAAGAGAAGTACAAGCAGTTTATGGCGTATGACTTCATCGTCACGTTCTACACGCCGAATACGGACATTCTGGACGAAGAGCATCTGTCGAGACTGATGTTCCATGAGTTGAGCCATATCGGGTATGACCCGGAGGATAATCTATTTTCAATCATTCCGCATGACTTGGAGGATTTCAGAGATGTCATTGGCAGATGGGGGATCGACTGGGTTGAAGGATAAAGTCAACCAGTTTCGCGATAGAAGGGCGGCGAGAATAGCCGCCCGTTTTGATGCTGAGCCAGATTCTTGGATTACAGTACACGGGAACCATATTCCGCTTGACGAGGACAAGAACCCGATCGGTGGTCAGCAGAAAGCATTGGGCGGCGGTTCTGAAAAGAGCGTAAAAGATTTCTTTCCGAAGAATTCGTATCAGGATACTGACGAGTTTCAATCGATGATTCAGATGCGGAGGAATGCTTTTAAGGAACAGGACGAAGTGCGTGATGAGATAAAACGTTTCGAGGATGAGATCAAAAAAGAGAGCAAGCCAAAGCCAAAGTCAGAGTGGACGGAGGAAGACGAGTATCAGTCTTTAATTGGGGGCCGACCAGTCGAGTACACGGAGAAAGGGAAGAAGCTCAAGGAAGAATACAGTAAAAAGCATGACGAGCTTTGGAGCCGCAGACGAGAAGCCGATAGAGACATTACGAAATCCAATGAGATTGAAGACAGATTAACAAGAAAAGCACGAAGCAAGCAGTTAAAGGCATACGAGCAGAGAGAACTAAAAGAATCCGAGTCGGATGATTATGAGGGGTTCACGAAGGATACAACCGGGACTTCATTTGGCGATGAATTCATTCGTAACGGAAAAGGGTTTATTGCGGAGATGTCACCGAAAGAGTATATGGAACGATGTGCTTATGAGGTGTTTCCGAGAGGGACGATGGAAACGACACTTCGAGCAATAGACGATAAGCTGTGCAGAGAGTACGCACAGAAGATGAAGGACGGCGAGAAGTTTGATATGCCGTATCTGGATTATCAATCGAATGGTCAGGAGGGTCGGCATAGAGTAGTGGCGGCATACATGAACGGGATTGAGAAAATTCCAGTGCTTGTGGTTGGGAATCCGCCGAGCAAAGAGGATTTAATGACAAAGAAGCGGAAACATGATTCTTCTGATGATATAAGTCGTTTTAGGAATAGAAGACAGGCGAGGATTGATACCCGGATGGATGAGGAACCTGATTCTTGGATTACTGTTAACGGGAATCATATTCCATTAGACGAGAACGGGAAAGCAATTGGCGGACAACCAAAAGCTCTTGGGAAGAAGATGACCAAGAAGGAAGCGAATCAGATTATCAAAAAATACACTCAGAATGGGGATATTTATAGAACAAGAGCGTATATGAGCGATATAGAAACTGATTTGAGCGTAGAAAATGTTAATCTGAGATATCTGGATCAGCTTGAAAAGAAGGGGTTAGAGTCCGAGGAAAACAAGCGGATTTATGAAAAAGAAGCACATCGTATGGGCGGGAAAGATTACATAGAGGGGAAAATAAAGAGGCTTCAAGATTCTTACGACCAGTATCAAAAAGAAATTGAAGAGTTTAGCGAGGCTGTTCATGCGAAGTTTCCGACCTATGATGATTGTAAGAAACCAGAAGATGTTTCGCTTAGAATGTTGGCGAGCGGAGGATTTGAAACGCGGGCAAAGCCAATTTATATGGAGGACGCGGATATAGAGGTTGCCAGAGATATCGGGAAAGCGTTCGATGATTTTTGTGAGAAATGTCCAGAAATGAAAGGGAAAATGGGCAATCTGATTATCAGTGATGAGTTAGATCGTGATGATTACGGATATTGCGATAACGGCGGAGATATTGGGTTTAATGTTCGGTATATGAAAAATCCGTCTTTGCTGAATATTGCGCATAACGCTGATATTGAATCCGGGTTCAGTCCGAAGGGGACAACGCCAAAACATCTTTACTATCATGAAATGACGCATTCGTTGGAAAAGATGGTTAATCGGTTGAATAGAAAAGGCGGGGATAAAGAGCCGTTTTCCGATTCTGTCATGCGGACTGTTATGGAAAAGTTAGGCATGACTGATGAGGAGTGCCAGAGGGCGGTTTCCAAATATTCAATGGCGGAAAACATAACCGGGAAATATTCCGAGTGGCTTGCTGAAGCGTATGCGGAATATCTTGGAAGCGAAAAACCAAGGGAAGTTGCGATGGTGGTTGGACAAGCAGTCGATGATGAACTGCGGAAGAGAGGGATCAGAAAATGACCAGATCGGCTCCAAGTATTGTAAAAAGTAAGTTTTTTGTTCCAGAACCAGAGTGGCATATGAAAGAAGAAGCTCCAGATCGAATGAAGGCATTGTTCGAGAAGCAGATGAATGACGAGAAGAATAAGTTCATCTGGATGCTTAAAAAGTACGAGGATATGGAGAACCCGTACATATGTTGGAACGGGGAAGTAATTAATCGGAAGTAACAGAAAAATTCATTTTCAAAGGTACAGCCTACGGGCTGTATTTTTTTGAGGTGTTGTATGGGATTTGTTGAAGAGTTCAAGAACCGTAGGCTCAAGCGGTTAGCAGACAGGGCGGCAGAGAAGCATGGGGATGCGGCAAAAGATGTGTCCGAATTTATGGTAAGAAGGGCGAGAAGGCTTGCCGAGAGATTCGATGAAACGCCAGATTCTTGGATAACGGTTAATGGGAATCACATTCCACTGGACGAAGAGAAGAATCCTATTGGTGGGCAGATGAAGTCGTTTGGGGATATTGGTGGGAAAGATTATGACCCGATGTTTAAACCGAAGAATCCTTCAGATGAGTATGATTGGGAAGGTGTGGAAAGCGTACAGGACTTCATCAAAAAGAAAGCTAATGTTGAGAAAACGAAGGCCATTTTCAAAGAAGGCGGGCTTGATGCTGTTGAGCAGGAGTTTCTTTTTGCGAGAATGGCTGAATCATCGAAGAATCTGCATGAGATAAAGCCAAAGGAAGATTTGTCAAAATATGACGATGAGCTTGACAGGATTAAGTTGACGCAAGATGCGGTATCTGATGAATTGTATGAGGATGTAAGAGAAAGTCTGATACATGGATGGACAAGAGGCGCAGATAGCGGGTATAAGCCGACTATATTACGGGCAGTTATTCGGACTGAAAAGGCAAGAAATGCGGCACTGAATCTTTCGTATTTAGCATATCAAGAATACAGTGCATTAGATAAAGCTAGAGGCGGAGAGGATCATCAGGAATTTAAATCGTTTGAAGACTTTTTGACTACTCCTATCAAAATGTATAGGGGAGAAAACGGTCAGTCAAGATTAAAGGAGGATGTTTTTTCCGCGTATTCATTTGACAAAAGGGTTGCTCAGCATTTTGCGGGGAATAGCGGGAAGGTTCACGAGATTACTGTCCGCCCGATAGATACGTTGGGGAACATTGTTCCAACTGGCGAGTATGAAGTCATGGTTCCAGACTGGTTGGAAAAGAGGGTCAGGCATGACGGAAAAGAGCGTCTGTGGCTTAGATTAGATGAGAATCCAGATTCTTGGATAACGCTTGAAAATGGCGAGCATGTGCCGCTCGATGCGAGCGGTAATGCGCTTGGCGGAGCAGGAGGTTGGGCAACCGGGAAGAACTTCTCGAACGCGAATAAGGGCGTAGAGAAAAAGCCGCAGAATTCCGATTATGACTGGGAAGGCGTTGATGATTTTCAAAGCTTCATGCACAAGAATGCCAAGAAGCTGAAGCCTATTTATGAGAACGGCGGCAGAGACTCTGTTGAAACAGAATATCGTACTGCGATGATGGAGCGATCTTCCCACAATCTGAGTGAGATCAAACCAGTTGAAACCGGGTTGAAGTCGATTGATCGGAAAGAAGCAATTAATGCGGCGATGGATACGCTTGTCGAGGAGGTCGGGGACAGTAAGCTTGCGGGTTGGTTGAGGAACGAGGACAGTTCGTATAAGCCCGCAATCATGGATGGGATACTAAGCTCGGACAAGGCGAGGAATGCGGCACTGAATATTATGTATCGTCTGTATCAGTACGAGAGAGACGATACTGTTTCG
>Ga0310690_10003204_pt1 | contig 25007 bp, 16 predicted proteins | sample AusTroGonzalo_MG_2_FD_207661 | JGI IMG/M metagenome (GOLD analysis project Ga0310690, IMG submission 207661) | Bovine rumen microbial communities from tropical cattle in Woodstock, Queensland, Australia - Gonzalo_04 (v2) (version 2) | ecosystem: Host-associated > Mammals > Digestive system >... | reverse complement strand
GCCAGCAAAGATGTTGTTCGGGAAACGACGCATGTATGTGTTATACACACGAGCAGTTTCGTTGAACTCGCGTCTTGCATTGGCGATGGCGTTTTCGCAGCTTTCGAGTTGCGATTGCAGGTCGAGGTAGTTTTGGTTGGCCTTCAAGTCGGGATACTGTTCGACAGTGACCAATAAGCGCGACAAGGCACCCGACATTTCGTCTTGTGCGGCTTGGAAAGCTTTCAAGTTTTCTTCTGTCAAATTGCTGGCATCCAAGGTAGTGGAAGTGGCTTTGGCACGAGCTTCCACAACAGCTTCCAAGGTCTTGGCCTCATATTCGGCATAGTTTTTCACTGTGGCAACAAGGTTTGGAATAAGGTCGGCGCGTTTTTGGTAGGCCGTCTGCACGTTACCGACAGCGGTTTCAACACTTTCTTCTCTGGAAACCAGTCCGTTGTAGATGCCTACGCCCCAAACAACGAGTAAGGCCACAACGGCCAATACAATGATAAGTCCTTTTTTCATAGTAATGTTAGTTTTTGTTGAACAATAATTCGGTTCGAATGGATGTTTTATGAGTGTGCAAAGGTATGCAAATTTTTTCGTAATTTTGCATTTTATATTTTTATCTAAACCAAAACAAGCAAATGTCTGAAAATCAATATAAAAGCGAAGAAACCATCCAAGACGAACAAGTATTCAACCGAGGTGGCAAGCTGACAGAGAGCTATGCTCCAGGCCAAAAAGTGTTGTGTTGTAGCCGTTGCAAGCTGAATCAATTCGATTGGTTGAAAGATTATGAGAACGAGGAAGTTACCTGCCCGATTCGTTTGGCAGAAGTGCGTTTCAAGAACGATCGTAAGGACTTTTTCACCTATCCCGAAGACCTTGAACTTGAAGTAGGGGAAATGGTGGCTGTGGAAGCTGCCATCGGTCACGACATCGGTATTATCACTCTGTTGGGCGAGATGGTGGAACGTCAGATGAAACGCAAGCGTTATCGCACGCCGCGTGAGGAGATGAAGAAAATCTATCGTCGCGCCAAGGCCAACGATGTGGAAAAATGGCTGTCGGCTATCAAGTTGGAACAAGGTACATTGGCTCGCACGCGCACCATTGCTGAAAACCTCGGTTTGGAAATGAAGCTCAACGATGTAGAGTATCAGGGCGACAAGACCAAAGCCATTTTCTACTACACTGCGGATGGTCGCGTGGACTTCCGTGAATTGATCAAGAAACTTGCGGAAGAGTTCCATGTGCGCGTGGAAATGCGTCAAATCGGTGTGCGTCAAGAATCGGCAAAATTAGGCGGTTTGGGTTCCTGCGGTCGCGAGTTGTGCTGTGCTTCTTGGATTAGCAATTTCCAGTCGGTGACGACAGGTGTGGCGCGTGTGCAGCAACTTTCGCCTAATCCGCAAAAGCTTGCAGGTCAGTGCGGTAAACTGAAATGCTGCCTTAATTTCGAGTACGAGGCCTACGTTGAAGCTCTGAAGGATTTCTCCGACCCCAACATTGTGCTGCACTTCAAGGCGGGCGATGCTGTTCACCAGAAAAACGACGTTTTCAAGGGCATCATGTGGTATGCCTACACTAACGATAAGGGCAATATCATGGCTATTCCTGTCGATAAGGTGCGTGAAATCATCGCCTTGAACAAGAAAGGCCAAAAGCCTGAGAAGCTGGAAGACTACGCCGTGACGAAGGAAACCCAAACCAACACTAACGAAGGTTACGGCGAGGCCGATCTTAAAAAGATGAGTGATTGATATGAAACGAGTTGATTATAGAATGCGGAATGCGGAATGCGGAATGCAGAATGTGGAATGCGTAATGCGGAATGGCGCGATGCGACGCTGGGCTTTGCCCCAATTCAGCATTCATAATTCAGCATTCAGCATTTTTACGCTGATTATTGGTTTGACATTGGCTTTTACGGCTTGCACCAACACCTCTTTCAACAAGCGCACCGTCATTCCCGAGGCGGAATGGGCGATGGAGAACCGTATTGCCTTCGACGTAAACATTGACGACACCATCAATGGCTACATTTTTGGAATGGAATTGCGCCATTTGGAGAATTACCGTTACAGCAATCTCTTTGTGTTTCTGCACACTACGATGCCCAATGGCAACCACATGCGCGACACGATCGAATGTACTCTTGCCACACCTGAAGGCCGTTGGATAGGGAAGAGCAGCGGCTCCATGCGCGACCTTCGTGTTCCGCTTAACACGCAGTTGCAGTTCCCCTTGAAAGGAAACTACCATTTCGAAATCGAGCAAGCCATGCGTGAACCCGTATTAAAAGGTATTTCCGATATTGGAATATTTATTGAAAAACAATAAGTTATGACAAAAAAGAAAAAATCGAAAGCCAAAAAAGCGAGCAGTTCAAACGCCATACGTGTTCTCTGGATTATTTTCGGAGTGTCGTTGGTGTTGACGGTCTTGTTCTTTTTCTGTGTTGCCAAAGGCATCTTCGGCACCATGCCAACTTTCGATGAGCTTGAAAATCCTAAAACCAATCTCGCCACCGAAATCATTTCTGCTGATGGCAAGGTGTTGGGTACCTATTATGTGGAAAATCGTTCCAACGTACGTTATTCGGAATTGTCGCATTATATGCCAGAAGCCTTGATAAGTATTGAGGATGAGCGTTTTACGGAGCATTCTGGTATTGATGAGAGGGCTTTGTTCCGTGTGGCTTTTGGTATTCTTACGGGACGAAAAAAAGGTGGAGGCTCTACCATCACGCAACAATTGGCAAAAAACCTGTTTCCTCGTGGTGAAAATTTGAGCAAGCCGCAGCTTGTCCTACGCAAGTTCCAAGAATGGATTACAGCTACCAAGTTGGAACACAATTACTCGAAAGAGGAAATTATCGCGATGTACCTCAACACTGTGCCTTTTGGACACAACGCTTATGGCATCCGCTCTGCGGCCAGCACTTTCTTCGACAAGAAACCCATAGACATGAACATTGAGGAATGTGCCTTGATGGCTGGAGTGGTGAATGCCCCTACGCGATTCAGCCCCGTCCGCAATCCTGAAAATTCTAAAAATAGACGCAATCTTGTTCTCAAGAAAATGGCCGAAAATGGTTTCATCACGCAAGCCGAATGCGACTCCATTTCAATGATTCCCATTGATATGTCGCATTTCAGCGTCAAGGATCACAACAGCGGTCAGGCGACCTATTTCCGTGAGTTTTTGCGCGGTGAGCTGACCAGATGGGCCCAAAACACGACACGTAGTGATGGCCAGCCTTACAACATTTATCGCGACGGTTTGCGCATTTATACCACTATCGATTCGCGGATGCAACATTATGCCGAAGAAGCCGTCAAAGAGTTCATGGGCAAGGAGTTGCAACCGATGTTTTACAAGCATTGGAAGGGTCAGAAAAATGCGCCGTTCTCCAATGTGACTGCGGATGAGATCGACCATATCCTTGAGACTTCGATGAAGCGCACCGAACGTTACCGTGTGCTCAAAAATGCAGGAATGCCGATGGATTCCATCAAGGTAGAGTTCAATCGGCCTGTCCCGATGACCATTTTCTCTTGGGATGGTCCTATTGATACGGTGATGTCGCCTATGGATTCCATCAGATATTACAAGTGGTTTCTGCAAGCCAGTTTGATATCCATTGAGTCGCATACGGGTCATGTGAAGGCTTATGTGGGCGGATTGGACTATCGTTTCTTCAAATACGACCACGTTACGCAAGCCCGTCGTCAGGTGGGTTCCACTTTTAAGCCTTTCCTTTATTCTTTGGCGATGCAGGAAGGCGAGTACACGCCATGCACCCGCATCCCGAATATCCAATATAACATCCAATTGGAGGATGGAAATGTTTGGTCACCAGGCAATTCAGGCAGCCATGTCGGTGAAGAGGTCACTTTGAAATGGGCTTTGGCCCAATCCAACAATTGGATTTCTGCCTACCTGATGAACCAATTTGGCCCCAATGCCGTCATTGCTCAAGCCCGTCGCATGGGCGTTGAGTCACCGATTGAAGCTGTACCAGCTATCTGCTTGGGTGTCTGTGACTTGAAGCTGATAGAAATGGTCGGTGCGATGAGCACTTTCGCCAATCAAGGTGTTTACATTAAGCCGATGTTTATTACTCGTATTGAGGACAAGAACGGTAACGTCATCGCACGTTTCAGTCCCGAGGAATCGGAAGCCATGAGCGAGCTGACGGCATACAAAATGGTGGAATTGATGAAGGGTGTTGTGCAAAGCGGCACGGGTATCCGCTTACGTTCGACATATGGCTTTAACAATCCGGTTGCAGGTAAGACAGGAACCACCCAAAAGCAAAGCGATGGTTATTTTATGGGCATTACTCCCGACTTGACGACTGGCGTGTGGGTTGGTGCCGAAGACCGTAGCGTACACTTCCGCTCAACACAATTGGGTCAAGGTTCGCATACCGCTTTGCCTATCTGGGCCATCTACATGAAAAAGGTGTATGCTGACAAGAATCTGAACATCAGCAAGGGCGACTTTCCGAAACCCAACATTCCTGGTGTGGAACTTGATTTCGACTGCGACCGCTACGATAATGATGAAGGTGTTGAATATATTGATGAGTTTTAATAGAATGCTGAATGTGGAATGCTGAATGATGAGTGGGTTTAATAATTCAGCATTCAACATTCCTAATTCATAATTAGAATATTATGACTTCCAACTTTGTAGATTACGTGAAGATATTCTGCCGCTCAGGCAAAGGTGGTGCTGGTTCGCTGCATTTCCGCCGCGAGAAGTATATTCCCAAAGGTGGTCCCGATGGTGGTGATGGCGGACGTGGCGGCAATGTCATCTTACGTGGCAACGCCCAACTTTGGACTTTGTTGCATCTGCGCTACACAAAGCACATATTTGCTGGTGATGGCGTGCCAGGTGGCAGAAACCAGCTGACTGGTGCCGCAGGTGATGATGTTTACATCGATGTACCGTTGGGTACGGTGGCTTTTCATGCCGAAGACCATACACAAATGGCTGAAATCACGGAAGATGGTCAGGAGGTGGTATTGCTTAAGGGCGGACGTGGCGGCAAAGGCAATGCTTTTTTCAAGACGGCCACTATGCAAGCACCTAAGTTTTCCCAGCCAGGTGAGCCAAGTCAGGAAGAATGGGTTGTTTTGGAACTCAAGCTGTTGGCTGATGTTGGTTTGGTTGGTTTTCCCAATGCAGGAAAATCCACATTGCTATCGGTCGTTTCAGCTGCCAAGCCAGAGATTGCAGACTATCCTTTTACTACTCTTGTGCCTAATCTCGGCATTGTCAGCTATCGCGGACATAAAAGTTTCGTCATGGCCGACATTCCGGGTATCATCGAAGGAGCAGCAGAAGGTAAAGGTTTGGGAATTAGATTTTTGCGTCATATCGAACGAAACTCCACTTTGCTGTTCATGGTGCCAGCCAATACCGAAGACGTAAAAAAAGAATATGACATTCTACTGAACGAACTGAAAAAATACAACCCTGAGCTAATGGACAAGGATCGCATTCTTGCCATCACCAAGTGCGACCTCGTGGATGAAGACGCCATTAAGGAAATCAAGAAGCACCTGCCCAAGAAGGTGCCGCATGTTTTTATCAGTTCTGTTGCTCAGCAAGGCATCGACGAACTGAAAGACTTGATTTGGCTGACGCTTAACAAAACTGACGAAGAGGAGGATTGGTGAGAATCAAATGGGGTGAAACACACAAACTAAATTTATGAACAACCTTTCCTCCATCGACTCCGACCTCTTCCTCTTCCTAAACGGCCTCCACTCCGACTGGATGGACAAAGTCATGGTGTTCATCACGGACATGTGGGTCTGGTTGCCGCTATACCTATTATTAATATATTGGGCGGTGAAGCAGTATGAAAAACGCTGCTGGTGGATTTTCTTGGTTGTCGGTTTGGTGGTGCTTTGCTCGGACCAATTGGCCTCACATGTCTGTAAGCCGCTTTTTCAACGCTTGAGACCTTGTTATAATGTTGATTTTCAAGATTTAATCTATCTTCCAAAAGGTTTGGCTGGTGGAAAATATGGCTTTGTTTCCTCCCATGCGGCCAATACTTTTGCAGTAGCGGCTTTTCTTACGCCAGTACTGCGGCGTTTTCGTCCTTGGCCAGCTATCGTGTTGTTTTTATGGGCCTTCATATCTAGTTATAGCCGCATTTACATCGGCTACCATTACCCTGGAGACATCGTTTGTGGTGCCGTTTTGGGGCTGCTGATTGGACTTGTCTTTTGGAAATTATTCCAAATGCTTATTGTTGGAAAAATCTGGAAATCAGAATAGTTTGCCTTCTGGCGCGGCAGGATTACCGGCATCGTGGAAGACGACTCTAATAGAGTTGAGCAGCTCAATGCCGCAAAGCGAAGCCACCTTGGCGCGGCACATCGCGATTTCGAGGTAGCCATGGGTGCCGAAGATGGCCACCAACTCGCCGTTAGGCACGTCAAGATAGCTGTCCGAAATCTTGTTAATGGTGTAAAGTCTGCCCTTGACCATAATGGTGAAGGTTCGGCCTCGACGGGCTTGCTCAAAATCTTCGCGACGGATATTGGTGATGAGGTTCTCGTAGCTGTCAATATGGATGACGGTACCTTCAATGGCATCATCGCGAACCACGGCGCAAAACGCAGCCCCATTAATGCTGTTGCGGCGCTGACCAATCTCGGAAAGCGTCACACCTTGGGCAATCATCACGGCGACTTTGGCAAAGCGGTCGCGTTCGCAGAAGTTGAACGATTCAGTGTCTTGATCCACATCGATGGTATAGACTTCTTCGAATTCGCTGAAGATTTGGCTAAAGACTCCATTGTCAGTGCCGATGAAATACTGCCCATGGGCTTTCACCACCACATGCGGTTTCTTGTCAGACTCCACTGTCTCAACGGCGATGATATGGATGGTGCCAGGCGGAAAACTCGGAAAACTGTTTTTCAAGGCAAAGGCGGCGCTACCTAAGTCGAAAGGCGCAATTGTATGGGTGATGTCCACGATGTTGGCGTCGGGTAGTTGCGACAAAATCACACCTTTGACAGCTGCAGCATAATAACCCGAGTTGCCCCAATCGCTTGTAAGTGTGATAATTGCCATAGCCTTTCTTGTTTTTCGTATTGGAATTGCAAAAGTAAAGCATTTCAACGGAATAGAATATGGGTTTTTGGCAAATTTTGGAAAAAAAGTTTTCACAACCATGTGCGAGCCATTCGTGCGGACAATCGAAAAATAGTCTATCTTTGCGCCATAAAAAGACGCGAGACTGCAGGACTTTTGAACTCCGTGTTGTGAAGTCACCCGTCCCGTGTCAATTGAATTGAGAGATGGCAGAACAGATTGTACAGATTGAAAACGTTGACCCCAAGGAGCTTCATGGCCCCAATGACAAATATTTAACCCTTGTAAAAGGGATGTTTCCCAAGCTGAAACTTATTGCGCGAGGCGATTTCTTGAAAATAGTGGGCGACGAGGAGGAGATAGAATATTTCGTGAGCCGTTACGAGACCTTGATCATGCAGCTGGAGCGCAAGGGCAAGATTGATGCGCAAACCGTTGAGGACATAATGATGGCCAACAGTGAAACGGAGCTGCAACAGAAAATGTCGGAGAGCGATGTGTTGGTTTTTGGCCGCAACGGGCTGCCTATCAAAGCGATAACGGCCAACCAGAAACGGATGGTCAGTGCATCGGAACAAAAAGATTTGGTTTTTGCCATCGGGCCAGCCGGTACGGGTAAGACTTACACCGCTGTAGCCTTAGCTGTGAGAGCGCTGAAGGCGCGACAAGTGCGAAGAATCATCCTGACTCGTCCCGCCGTCGAAGCGGATGAGCATCTCGGTTTCCTCCCTGGTGACTTGAAAGACAAGCTCGATCCATATCTGCAACCACTTTATGATGCCTTGCGCGATATGATACCTTCCTCAAAATTAGAAGGTTACTTAGAAGATCATACCATTGAGATTGCACCATTGGCTTTCATGCGCGGTCGCACCCTCGACCATGCTTTTGTCATCCTCGATGAGGCTCAAAACGCCACGCGCAGCCAATTGAAAATGTTTCTCACCCGCATGGGACGCTCGGCCAAGTTCATCGTTACTGGCGACATCACCCAAATCGACCTACCGCCTAAAACGCCATCAGGATTACCACAAGCCATGGAGGTTTTGAAAGATGTGAAAGGCATCGAATTCATCTATTTGGATGACAAGGATGTGGTGAGGCATAAATTGGTGACGGATATTGTGAATGCTTATAAGAGATTTCATGAGATAGAAGATAATCAAGAAACTGATAATACTATGGCCAATACCTGATGGCTTATGGCTGCTTTTTTGAAAGTTGTTAGATTCTTCAACCATGAAAATGCAGCCATAGGCTATAGGCCACAAGCCATAGTTAAACAACGATTCAACAACAAACAATTAACCATACAATGAACGCACTAACCAAAACAGATTTCCATTTTCCAGGCCAAACCAAGGTCTATCATGGCAAGGTCCGCGACTGCTATTTCATCAATGACGAATACATGGTGATGGTCGCTACCGACCGCATTTCGGCTTTCGATGTCATTCTGCCCAAGGGCATTCCCTATAAAGGACAGGTACTCAACCAGATAGCCGCCATGTTTTTAGATGCCACCGCTGACATCGTTCCCAATTGGAAGCTCGCCACTCCTGATCCGATGGTCACTATTGGTCGCCTTTGCAAGCCTTTCCCCATCGAAATGATCATTCGTGGCTACCTCACGGGCAGTTCGTGGCGCACGTACAAGAGCGGACAGCATACTATTTGTGGCGTGCGAATTCCCGATGGCATGAAGGAACACCAGCGTTTCGCTGAACCTATTATCACCCCGACCACTAAGGCTGAAGAAGGCCATGATGAGGATATTTCCCGCGAGGAAATCATTTCTCGTGGTCTCATCAGCGAGAAGGATTACGCGCAAATCGAGGATATTACGAGAAAACTTTTCCAACGCGGCACAGAAATCGCAGCAAAACAAGGTCTCATCCTTGTTGATACGAAATACGAATTTGGCAAAATCGGTGACCAAATTGTGTTGATGGACGAAATCCACACACCCGACTCATCGCGCTATTTCATCGCTGACCAGTACGAGGAACGTTTTGCCAAGGGCGAGCCACAGGTGCAGCTTTCAAAGGAATTTGTGCGCGAGTGGCTGATGGCCAACGGTTTCCAAGGCAAGGAAGGCCAACAAGTGCCCGAAATGACCCCCGAATACGTGAGCAGCGTTTCGGAGCGTTACATTGAGTTATATGAGAAAGTCACGGGACACAAGTTTGAAAAGGCTCCTGAGTCGGAAGACCTGCTGAAACGTATCGAAAATAATGTCCTAAAATTTGGATTTTAAAGGCTTTTCAGCCATTTCCACTGGAAGATGAGCATGTAGAACACACCCACCGTGATGGCCGAATCAGCGAAGTTAAAAATCGGCCTGAAGAAAATGAAATGCCCGTCGGGACCGAAGAAGAAATTCGGCAACCACGAGGCATTTTCTTTTGCCACGTCAATGATGGGGAAGTAGAGCATATCGACCACGCGACCATGCAGCCAACCGGCATAGCCACCTCCGTCGGGGAAAAGCGTGGCCACTTGATGGTACGTGCTTTCGCTGAAAATCTGGCCATAAAATACGCAGTCGATGATGTTGCCAATGGCGCCAGCCGTGATAAGGGCTAAACCAATCATTACGCCAATTTTGGTGTGTTTTTTCGACAAGTGAAACAAAACCCAAAACAAAGCGACAACGGCTACAATACGGAAAAGACTAAGTATCAGCTTCCAGCCACCGCCACTTCCAAGCCAGCCAAAAGCCATGCCGTTGTTCTCGATGAACAACAATTTGAACCAGTCCCCGATGACAGGTATCTCCTGACCGAGGGACATATTTGTCTTGACCCAAATCTTGAGGATTTGGTCGAAGAGCAACACAAGAAAAATCACCACAAATGACCAGATAAGGCCACGGTTGCTTGACTTTTTCACTTTTTCTTCAGTTTGGCGTCAAGACAACGGGTGGTAATGGGCACGCAGCGCAGTCTTTCCTTGGGGATGAGCCTTCCAGTCTCGCAGCAAATGCCGTACGTTTTGTTCTCAATGCGCATCAATGCGAGTTCCAGGTTGTGGATGTACTTTTCCTGACGAGCCACGAGACGGGCGGTTTCTTCCTTTTCGGCTACGGCATAGCCTTCTTCCAAAATCTTGAAAGTCGGAGCCGTGTCATCGGTGCTGTGCTCGCCCCCGGAGAGGTTGGCCTTCAAAATCTCCAAATTGGCACGTGCTTGTGCTAATTTCTCGAGAATCAGCGCTTTGAATTCCTCAAGGTCTTCGTCTGAATAGCGCACTTGGGGTTCTTTCTTTTCCATCGTTGTATGATTTTGTGACGCTTTCTCGTCACTGCGAGGAACGAAGCAGTCTAGGGATGTAGCTTCATGTCTGGATTGCTTCGTCGTGCCTCCTCGCAATGACGCTAACGCGTCAGTATTATTTCTTTTGTATCTTCAATTTCACATTCACGCCATCCACGAGTTCTTCGGCTTCTACGCCCTCTAAAGCCTCCACCTTCGTGATGGTGGCCAGCGTCTCGGTGCAGATGTAGTCGCCAAACTTATCGACAGCGGCTTGAATCTTATCATTCATTTCAATGAGTAGCTCAATGCGGTCGGTGACTTCAAAACCGCCAGTCTTGCGGAGGTTCTGCACGCGGTTGACGATTTCGCGGGCGAGGCCTTCGTTGAAGAGTTCCTCGGTAATGGTCGTGTCCAAGGCCACAGTAAGGTCGTCTTGTGAGGTAACGGCCCAGCCTGGGATGTCCTGCGTCGAAATCAAGGCGTCTTCGAGGGTTAGCTCGACATCAACGCCGTCCACGTTCAAGTGGGTACCGTTGTTCTTCTCGAACTGATGGATTTCCTCTTGGCTCATGTTGGCGAAGTAGGCTTGGATTTGCTTCATCTGCTTGCCGTACTTCTTGCCCAAGGTCTTGAAGTTGGGCTTCACGTTCTTCACCAAGATGTTGTTGTCGGGCGAAAGGAATTCAATCTCCTTGATGTTGACCTCGCTCTTGATGAGGTGTGACACCTTCTCGATTTGGGCTTTCATCTCCTCGTTAGCGACAGGAATCATAATCTTCGACAAGGGCTGTTTCACGCGGATGTTGGCTTTCTTACGCAGCGAGAGCACCAGCGAAGAAATCAGCTGTGCGGCTTCCATGCGCTCCTCCAGAGCCTTGTCGATAAATGACTCATTGGCCACAGGGAAGTCGGTCAGGTGGACGGATTCGGCCTTGTTGCGGCCCGTGACGTTGTTCAGGTCGCGATAGAGCTGTTCGCTGAAGAACGGCGCGATGGGCGAACTGAGTCGTGCCACGGTCTCAAGGCAGGTATAGAGGGTTTGATAGGCTGACAGCTTATCTGTGTTGTCCTCGCTCTTCCAGAAACGGCGGCGCGAGAGACGCACAAACCAGTTGCTCAAGTGAGCATCGACGAAGTCAGCGATGGCGCGACCCGCACGGGTAGGCTCATAGCTCTGATAGGCGTTGTCCACTTCGAGAATGAGGGTGTTGAGTTCCGAAAGGATCCAGCGGTCGATTTCGGGACGCTCCTTGATGTCGATGTCAGCAGCCGAATAGTCGAACTTGTCAATGTTCGCGTACAAGGCGAAGAAGGCGTAGGTATTGTACAAAGTTCCAAAGAACTTGCGGCGCACCTCGTCCACGCCAGCCTCGTCAAATTTCAGGTTGTCCCAAGGCTGCGAGTTGGTGATCATGTACCAACGCACGGCATCGGCACCGTATTTCTGGATGGCACCAAACGGGTCAACGGCATTGCCCAAACGCTTGGACATCTTATTGCCGTTCTTGTCGAGCACCAGGCCGTTGGAAATCACGTTCTTGTAGGCAACGCTGTCGAAGCACATCGTGGCGATAGCGTGCAAAGTGAAGAACCAGCCACGGGTTTGGTCCACGCCTTCGGCGATGAAGTCAGCGGGGAACACATCCTTGCCCAGCTGGCCTTCCTTGCCCATGTAGTGATATTGTGCATACGGCATTGCGCCAGAATCAAACCAAACGTCAATCAAATCTGGCTCGCGGAACATCTTTCTGCCGCTTTCGGAGCAGAGGATGACATTGTCGATATATGGCCTATGCAGGTCGAACTTGGTATAATCGTCGGAGGCGTAAGGATTCTCCGTCATGAAGCCCGCCTTGATGGATTTCTCGATTTCGTTGCGAAGCTCTTCCACGCTGCCGATGCAGATTTCTTCCTTGCCGTCCTCGGTACGCCAAATCGGCAACGGTGTGCCCCAATAGCGCGAACGCGAAAGGTTCCAATCGACCAAGTTCTCAAGCCAGTTGCCGAAACGGCCACTACCAGTGGCTTCGGGCTTCCAGTTGATGGTCTTGTTGAGTTCAATCATGCGGTCTTTCATGGCCGTGGTCTTGATGAACCAACTGTCGAGGGGATAGTAAAGCACGGGTTTGTCAGTACGCCAGCAGTGCGGGTAGTTGTGTGTATGTTTCTCGCTCTTGAAGAGCTTGCCCTCTTCCTTAAGGAGCATCACGATGTCCACATCAAGGCTCTTGTCCTTTTCAGTCTTGGTGGGGTCGTAGGCGTTCTTCACGAACTGGCCCGCGTAGGGTTGATAGGCTTCCACATCCATGCAGTTCTTGACGAACTCGGGGTCAAGGTCTTCGATAAGCCAGAACTTGCCAGTGCGGTCCACCATGGGCTGTGGCTTGCCATCCTTGTCAATCATTTGCAAGGGCGGGATGCCAGCGGCGGCGGCAACGCGCTTGTCGTCGGCGCCGAAAGTGGGGGCGATGTGGACGATACCTGTACCGTCCTCGGTAGTGACATAGTCGCCAGAGATAATGCGGAAGGCGCCTTCGCCCGGATTGACCCAAGGAATCAGTTGTTCATACTCGATGCCGACAAGATCCTTGCCCTTGAATTCCTTCACGACCTCGGGAGCTTCCTTGAACATCGTTTCCACCAAGGCCTTGGCCATAAGGATGTAGCAAGGCTCTTCGGTATAAGGATGCACGGTCTTCAAAAGCACGTAGTCGATATTCGGACCAACGCACAGGGCAGTGTTGCTCGGCAAGGTCCAAGGTGTGGTCGTCCATGCGATAGCGTATGTAGTGACGCGCTTTGCGTCATTGACTACGTCGAATGCAGAGCATTTGCGAGGCACGAAGCAATCCAGAGAAGAATCTTTCAATTTAAACAACGCCACACAAGTCAAATCTTTCACGTCGCGGTAGCAGCCAGGCATGTTCAGTTCATGCGAGCTGAGGCCAGTGCCGGCAGCGGGCGAATAAGGCTGGATGGTGTAGCCTTTATAGAGCAGACCTTTATTATATAGGTCTTTCAGCAAAAACCACAGCGTCTCGATGTAGTCATTGGTGAAGGTGATGTAAGGATCGTCGAGGTTGACCCAATAACCCATCTTGCGGGTGAGGTCATCCCACATGTCCTTGTATTTCATCACTTCCTCGCGGCAAGCGCGGTTGTATTCATCGACGCTGATTTTCTTGCCGATGTCTTCCTTGGTGATGCCGAGTTTCTTCTCCACGCCGAGTTCGACGGGTAGGCCGTGGGTGTCCCAGCCGGCTTTGCGGACGACGTGCTTGCCTTTCAAAGTCTGGTAGCGGCACACCACGTCCTTGATGGAGCGTGCCATCACATGGTGGATGCCTGGGGTGCCGTTGGCGCTCGGTGGGCCTTCAAAGAACACGAAAGCGTTGTCTTTGTCGCGGTTGTCAAGGCTCTTTTGGAAGGTGTCGTTCTCTTCCCAATAACGGCGGATTTCGTCAGCTGTCTCGGTGAGATTCAGCTGTTTATATTCCTTGTAGTTGTTTTTCATAAAACACTAATTTCTATTTTAAGGCGCAAAATTACAAAAAATCCTTCAATTGTCATGAAAAAGTCTGTAAGTCGGGAAGATGAATTCTGTTGCATACAAAAAGCGGGCGGCCTAAGCCACCCGCTTTTCAAAGTGGGACGCAGGATTGCGTCAATAAAGGTTACTCGTTATTGCGCTTCTTGCCAATGAGGTAAGCTGCGCCGAGACCGAGCAGGATGGCTGCGCCACTGCCCAGAGGGGCGGCCTGATTGGTATTCTGTCCGTGATCGGGAAGTCTTGGGGCAAATATTCCTTCGCGGCTGCCCGTCGTCGTCTCCGTGGTTTCCACGTTGGCGCCGCGTTGGAACAAGCCACCACCATCGGCGAAGGTTGTCATGCTCAGTCCGAGTACGATTGCGATTGTTAATGCTAGCTTTTTCATTGTATGTAGTATTTTGTTGTTGTTACTATTTTAATCTTTCGTTCTTTATTTGAACTTATGGCCTATAGCCTATGGCTGATTTCACCTTGCTGCGAGCCTCCAAGCTTTTCTTTAAGCTTTGTCAGCTCTTGCTGGTGGCCAGTCTCATGTGAGTGGCCATCAGCCATAGGCCATGAGCCCGTATTATTTAACTACAATCTTTTGGACTTTCACATCGTTGCCATTCACAAGGCGGAGCATATAGACGCCAGGGGCGACGTTGAGCTTGCGCTCATAGCTGCCACTGAAGGTCTCGCTGCTGAGGATGCGGCCTGTGATGTCCATCACTTGCAGGGTGGCCACGCCTTCGATGCCGTAGATGCTCAGGTTGCCCATGCTGTTGATGAAGCCGAAGCTGTCGCCATCAACGCTGCTGCCGGTGGCATATACCAGGCGGAAGCGCGAGGCATAGTCGGTGACTTGGGCATTGAAGGTGTAACTCGGGTTGTTGAGCAGGTTTGTCTCCACACCGGTCATGTTGTCGATGAGGTGCAGGTAGCTGAACTCGACTTCTTGGCTCTTGAAGCTCAGCGTGTAAGTGCCGTTCTCCTGGGCCTCGAAGTTGAGAGGCATCTCTCCTAATGCCTCACCGTAGAGGATAGCATAGTCCTTACCGTCTTGAGGCAGGTAGATCTTGGTGTGGTTAGGATTGAGCTGGAACTTGTCGAGGGTCTTGGTGTCGTTGAAGCGGATAGCAGCGGCATCAAGCTTGCTGCACTCTTGGCTCAACGTGATACCAAGGCTCTGAACGGGATCAGGAGCAATGGTTGTGACGGTGCAAACCTCATTGGGTCCTTCGGCTAGGACGAAGAAGCCTTTACCAGCCTTCACATAGTTCTGCTCTGTGGAGGCAATCACTCTATCGCCATCAGAATTCAACACATAGAAAGGTCTGTCAATATAACCTTTGACAATGAAGGGGTTACCGATGAGGTTGGCGCCGGGGAAGTAGGCATGTGCTGCATTGTAGTCCAAAGCTATTGCTTGAGAAGCATTTTGGGTAGGCACAGCGTAACCCGGCCATGTACCTGTTGAAGTCTCATAATAGTAGAGGTAACCTTGTTTCCAGTTGAGGTTGACGAAGTTGTTCTCCGCGAGCTTGTAGTTGCGCCATTCGGCAGCCGGATAGTTCACGTCGAAGCTATACAGGTCATTTACAGCGTTATCCATCAGGTGGGTGGTGTCCACGGGCAGATACAGTTCGGTGGTGCTAAGGAAGGTGGGAGGAGCAATCAGTTTGTAGCCGCCAGGAAGTTCATCTCTGCATCTGGGTCCAATGAGATCCTCATCGTCATCGTCATCAAAAGAAATCACGACAGGAATCGGATCTTCACCACCGAAGATCAGCTCGGTACCTGGTTCAATGACGATGTAGGAGCCTTCACCAACAGCAAGACTATCAAACACAACGGTTCCCTGGCCTTCCGGGATAACCACAATGGTGCTGTCTGCAACGGTTCCAACACCTCCTTGTTCAGGAGCTTCACCACCAACCCATGCACTTCCATTATTCCAATCTGTACCAGTGGTGAACTCTATGGAAGCCGTTTCGAATACCTGGCAGTCGCCTTCGCCTGTCACCGTAGCGGTGTAGGTGTGTGAGGGTTCGAGACCCATAATATTAAAGGTGGTTCCGTAAACGTAATTAGTGACATTACCATTACATGTAACTGTATAGGAGTTCTGATAACCCGTCCATGTGAGGGTGGCCGATTCGGTGCTCGGAACGACGTAGAGGTTTTCGGGAGCGCCGCAGATGCTTGCAGTGGTGAAGTTGATACCATCAACCCATTCGGTATAAGCATTCTCCACATCCAGGCAAAGGCCTCTCACTTGGTACTCGTATTCGGTGCCGTCTGTGAGGCCGGTAAGGGTGATGACTGAAGAATTGGTTGAAAGTATTTCTGACCATTCCGTCTCTCCATAAACTTTCTTGTAATGTACTTCGTAGCTTTCGTAAGTGCTAGCCCAGTTCAGCACAGCCTGGTTGGTGGTGATGAAGGAGGCCGCAAAGCCTTCGATGGTAGTCATCGGGCAGGCTTCGGCAGTGGTGAAGGTGATTGCGTCGCTCCAATCACTCCAATCGCCGCCGCCGCAGTTGGCACACACCATAACCTGGTAGGTCGTTTCGGGTGTCAGGCCGGTCAGAGTGCAAGGAACCGTGGAAGTGTTCATGTACTCATACTCAGGCGTGCCTTCGTTGTAGACCTTGTAAGCAATGCGCCATGAGTTCTGGTCCTCAGAGCCAGGAGTCCAGCTCAACACGACAGAGGTCTTTGCGATATCGCTTGCAGCAAGGTTCTTGGGCTTCTTGCAGGTAATGACGGTGCAATTGACGGTGTAGTTGAAGGGGATGTTCATACGGCCGCTGCCTGAGAAAATTTCTTCGCCGTTGAGATCGGTAAAGGTGTAGCCGCATTCACTGTCATAGCTGCCAGTGTTCCACACGAATTGGATAGCGCGTCCATCGCATACGCTGAATGAACCCGTATAAGGTCCATCAACGTCGGGCATGGTCACATTATAAATAACAGCATTGGTGGCAACATCAATTACGTCGAAGGAAGCACCGTTCCAACTGTCATTGTATTGGTCAGTAAGACTAAAGCTGATTTCACACATGTTTTCAGCCAAGCAGAGGTCGGTGGTGAAGCTGACGGGAGCTGTCCAATCGCTGAGGTCTTCACCGCAGTTGGCCTGCACCATCACAGTGTAATTGGTGGCCAGGGCAAGGCCTTCCAAAGTGTAGGGGCTGGTGACGCCTTCGGTCACTTGGCCATTCACATCAATGTTATAGGCTTCGGCTTCGCCAGTCCAAGTCACGGTGGCGGTGGTGCCGCCGGTGTAGTTCACGGCAAGGCCAGTGGGCTTCGGGCATGCAGGGGCTTCACCCGGTAAATAATCGAAGGTGGTCTTGGGCAGGAAGTTCTGCTGGCCGACGCTGGTTCCATAGCCGCCCAAAGAGGCACCGGTGGCAGAAATACCATACCACGTGCTGGTAACATAGCTGCCTGTTGCGGGTTGGTTGAAACCAATCAACAGGTTGCCGCCCATATAATCATAAGGAGTATCCAGCGCCACAACCATCTTGCCGTTCACGATGGAAAGGCTGGCAGCGTTTCTCACTTTGGTCATTGTGGTATAATCAATGAGAGCCGACAGGGTGGTTTCTTCTGTTTCAGTCATATAGACCTCAAACGTGGCACTACCCCAGTTCACTGAAGATTGGGTTGCGTAGAATGTCAATTGAGTGATGGAGCCATAAGCCATATTGCCAAGGACATCGGCAGGAATGATGAACTGGCTCTTTGTATTCGAATCGACATAGAAGCCATAAATCGGCACAAAGCCGTTAGTGGTGGTGCCGTCGTTCACGGTGAGCATATAAGCGTTGGTGGGCGTGAAGTTAATGGTGCTGCTCCACTGGCTTTCGCCGTCATTGCCGCCACATACGGCTTTCACCTTGGCGGTGTAAGCGATTTCGGGAGTGAGGCCTGTGAGGATGTAAGGATTCTCAGTGACGGATACTTCAGTGAAAACGGTGTCAGTGGAAACTTTGTAAGCCACAACCCATGCGGAGGCGTCGCTGGTCCAGCTCAGGGTGGCCACGCTGCCATTACCAGGGGTGAGGGCGGCGGTCAGTCCGGTAGGAGCCGGGCAGGCAATGCCGGTGGTGAAGCTTACGGGGTTGCTCCATTCGCTTGTGCTACCGGTGCAGTTGGTCATAATATGGACATAATAAGTGGTCTCAGGAGCCATACCTTGGAAATGCAGGGTGGGTTCGCCCTCTACGTTTTCATACAAGGGGTTAGTAAAGTTGGCGTCGGTGTCGAATTCAACGACCCATGAGGCAGCATCCGAAGTCCAGGTGAGGTCGGCTTCGTGGGCAGTCACGTTAGCAACGGTCAAACCAGTAGGTGCGAGGCAAGAAGGTGCTTCAAGTACACGCAGAGTATAGTCTTGGAAGCAGCCATAGGAGCTAGTATAGCAAGGATTGGCTGCTGTTGGGTCAGTACCCAAGCCGCTGTCGGCGCTGCCGATACGCAAACGGTAGTCGCCTAAAGTTTGATCAGCGGGGATGGTGAAATTAAGAGTCAGTGTGGTGGGATTGGTATTTGTGCTTTCGCCGTAGCAGATGACTTCATTAGCATCGAAGCTCAAGCTGTTGTCAAGGTCGACCCAAACGTAGGTGTTGTAGGTGTAGCCTGTTTTGAAGGTAATGGCGATGGTTGATTCAACGCCAGCCTGCACAGCACCGATTTGGGTGTGGTAGTCAGCGTACGTAGCTTTAGGTGTGTCGTTGTTGACCACATAGTCGCCAACACCGAAGGTTACATTGGAAATACCGTTGTTGTCAACACTGGTGGGAGCGGGTACGCAGTAACCGATATGCACGCTGACGGGACCGACCCACAGGCTGTTGCCGTTGCTGCCGCCGCAGGTGGCACGCACCCAGAAGTAATGGTCGGCGTCAATGGTCAGGTTGTTCATGGTGTAAGTGTTTTGGGTGGCTGTGCCGGCGATGTTTTCATCGGGATTGGCAGTAGCTTCCATAGCGTGGGCGATTTCGTATGCACCCACTTCGCTCACCCAGGTGCAAGTGGCGCTGAGGCCGCTGGCCGTCACCTCAAAGTTGGTGGGCTTGATGCAGGAGGGAGGAGTGGTGATGGTGATGTCGTCAACATAGAGGGCATTGTAGGTTCTGGTCGAATTGGCAGCCTCAATCATGATGGCGAGGTAGTTGCCTCTTGCATCGACGGGCACGTCAAACTCGAATTCCTGGTAGGTAGTAGTCAGCGCCTGTGCGTCTGCGATGGCCACGAAGGTGCTGGCATCGGCCGGGTCGGTCATCACACCGATGAAGAAGGTACTGTTGGCATTGTAGCCTCTGGCTTGCAGGGTGATATGCATGCCAGCCAAGCCCGTCATCTCAGGCAGGATGGCGTATTGAGGCTGCGGGTCATAATTGCCGTAGCTGCTATAATAGGAATAAAAATACAGGCAGTTTGGAGTCGAATACGAATTAGAACTATAGATTCTGGGATAATTCTGATAAGAGCTATAGGTGGTAGTGTTGATTCTGTTCCAGCAGATGGGCATTGTACCGGCTGTATAGCTGTTGAAGTTTTCGGCGTAACCCAAGGCAGGAACGACTTCGCATTCGGTGGTGAAGCTCACAGTCTTGTAGCCACTTTCGAGATCGGTTCCGCAGACAGCCTTCACTCTAGCGCTGTAGGTCGTTGCAGCATCGAGGTTGTTCAGCGTGAAGGTGTTGTTTTCAAGTTCAGTGATAATGGTCCATTCGCTTTCAGAGGCTTTCTTAAACTCGAAGGTGTAGTTGCCGACTTCGCTTGTCCATTCAAAATAAGCGTTATGGGCATCGACATTGGAAACCTCAAAGGTTGAGGGCTTCTCGCACACAGGGCCGCTACCAGCGGTGATGTCAAGCTGGATGTTGTTGCGGTACTTGTAAATGCTTTTGCTGCCGCTAAAGGAGGTCACATTAGTCAGGCTCGGGACGGAGCTGTCGCTATAATAAGCGATGCCGAGGTTTGTCTCAGTGGCAGTGGTGCGGAACTTGAAGGAGTTGCCCGCATAACCGCTTGTAGGGTCGTAGCAGCAGACCAGAAGGTTGCTGGTGCCATCATAGGCAAACGGGGTGGCGAGTTCGATGGTCACCCAACCGGCACCAGAGGCCGAGAAGGTGCCTTCCCATACCAAAGTGGCATCGCCGAGGGCGACCATGTCGGTGTTGGATTCGAAGTTTGCCTTGTCCACGTTCATCATATACACCTGAACAGCATTCATGGAGAATGAAGCGGAATTGGTGTATTCAAAAGCGATGGAATTGATGGTTCCCGCCATTCCAATCTCGTCAGCAGTATAAATTTGCTGCGTCAGAGAGTAGTTGTAATACATGTTGACAGGCAATGTGTACTGCGTGGTCGTAGACTCTGGGTTGCCAATCTCCACAGTTGTCTGTGCCACAGCCGCCCACGGCACCACCAGTGCCAGGAGCAGCGTCAAAAGTAATCGTTTACTTTTCATGATGATTAAATTTAGGTTAGTAATTTAGTGAATTGAATTAATTGTATGAATTATAGTTTTTCAATTTGTTCAGGGTTTAAGCCGGTCACTTGCATGATAATGTCAATACCCACATTCAGTTCTTTCATTTTGCGGGCGTTTTCGAGGTTTTGTTCAGCCTTGCCTTCTGCCTTCGAATCTCTTTGTGCTGTAGCAATGGCGTTGTTAATGTCGCGGTAAGTCTTCATGCTATCCTCGTAGCCGCGGCGTTCTTCGGGCGTGAATCTCGCAATCTCTGCCTGTTCGAAAAGCCGCTCGAAAACACGTTCCTGTAAGGCTTTTGGGCGCTCGAAAAGCCGCGACAGGTTCTTTAAGACGAAGAGCCACTTGTCGAATAGCGTCTCCAACTCGTCTTCTGTCTTGTTGAACTTCGGCATCTCCAGGTAGATGTAGGTCAGCTTGTCGTAGAAGACATGATGGTCGGAGGTGTCCATCAGTTTTACTTCGTGGTGTAGGCAGTCCTTGCTGTACTTGTCTTCCTTGAACTCGAAGTTGAGGATGCCCACCGTATAGACCTTTTTCAGGTTGAAATCCCAGACATCGCCCATTCTAGCTTGATCCTGGATGGGGAAAGTGGAGTAGAATACGCTGCGATCCTTGTAGAACTGCTGATAGACATTCTGCATCTCCACGATGAAGTTGTCACCCTTCTCATTTTCGCAATACACGTCGAAAATGGCGCGACGATTGCCGTACCGCCCAAAGTGTTCGCTAGGCAGGTAGTGGATGTCGTCGATGACTTCCTTACCCATAAACAGAGCATTGAGGAAGCTGATGAGCAGGTCCTTGTTCATCTCGGTGCCGAACAGTTTCTTGAAGCCGAAGTCGGTGTACGGGTTGATATAGCGCTCGCGGTTATCTTCAATCATGGCGTGTTTGGTTGAGGGCATAGCAAGCCCATTGAGGGCGCAAATATAAGGCTTTTATTAATACGCGCGTAAAATTATGCAAGGATTTCGTGAAATTCTTTGGAAAAACTAGTAGTTAGAAAGACAAAAAAGTACTTCTTACTTTGTCCGTCTGGCGCAAAATGCCGTCAATTCTTGTAATGCTTCAAGCGTTTCCGAATGGGGGAAGGGTTGCAAGGATTCTTTTGTATTTTGCAGGTATTCAGGGAGTAATTGCTTCGCTAGGGCGATGGTTTCGGCGTTGTCGGCATCGAGAATGTCGTCGCGCAACTGGAAAAGAATGCCGAAATTAATGCCAAAATCAGCAATTTGTTGGATTTGCTCTTCGGTAGCATCGACCGAAAGGGCGCCGGCGGCGCAACACGAACGCATTAATAGGGCGGTTTTTCTCGTTATTATTTCGAGGTATTGGTCTGTGAGGCTGTCACATTGTGGCAACCCCATTTGTGGGTTGTCATCGTGGCAGCCGTTTTTGGGGCGGTTGCCGTTGCGGCTGCCATGATATGACAGCCCTACAGCATTTTGCATTAATTCCCCCTCGCTCATGGCGACGGTGGTGTGTAGCATTTCGTTGAGGATGGCGGTGTCGTTGGCGATGAGTAGCAGCGCTTTGGACAAGAGATAATCGCCAGCGAGCACGGCGGAAAGGTTGCCGAACTGCGCCTTCACCGACGCCTTGTCGCGGCGAAGGTCGGAATCATCCACCACATCGTCGTGGATGAGCGTCGCACTGTGTATCATTTCCACGAAAATGGCAGCACGGAGCGTCCGCTCATTAATCTCGCCAAAAAGCTTCGCAGAAAACAACACCAACATCGGGCGCAAACGCTTGCCTGTTGTTTCAAGCACATAGCGCATGATGCTGTCCATTGGCGCGGTGTCGGCCTTCAGCGTTTGCTCGAAAAAGGTCTCAAACTGTGCCAATTCTGTGCGGATGGGTTCGGTGATTTGCTCCAGATTTTTCACGCGGCAAAGGTAGTGAATTTGCAGTTAAGTAAGTGTTCAAAATTAAACTGCATATTTTTAGATTCCCTTGACGGGGAATGGAGTTGAGTCAAGGTTTATTAAGCGGCGGCATGAACAAGTTGACTATTGGTAATCCCCACAAGCCGCCGTGTGTAGAAAAACAAATGAACTCCATTGACTTCGTCGAATCTTCGATTTCCCTGAAGGGAATCTCAACTTGTCTTTTATGTAAACTAAATTTGCTCATCTTTAAACTGCATCTTTCATTAGATTCCCCTGCGGGGAATGGAGTTGAGTCATGGTTTATTAAGCGGCGGCATGAACAAGTTGACTGTTAGTAAATTCCACAAGCCGCCGCCTGTAGCAAAACGGACAAGCTCCATTCCCCGAGGGGAATCTCAACGTAAACTAATCAAATTGCACGATAAAAATAGCAGAATTTGGCAAAAACTGCTATCAAAAAAGTGCAATTTTTCGCAAAACTGCATGATTTGTGATGCAATTTTCGTATTTTTGCAAGGTTAATGAAACAGAAAAGTTATGCAAAACCTCATCAGAACTTTCCGTATTCAATTGGAAATCACTCCAATGTATTTTTTTAGGTCTTTCCACGAAACTATCAATTGGGAGAATCGCCTCATTGGGTTGCTTGGTCCGAAAGGCGTAGGCAAATCCACCCTATTATTGCAACATATCCGCAAGACCCATCCGATGGACGAAGCGCTTTATGTTCAAGCCGACGACTTCTATTTCACCACCCATCGCCTGTTCGATTTGGCTTACGACTTTTTCGCTAACGGGGGCAAATATCTCTACATTGATGAAATCCACAAGTACAAGCATTGGTCTTCCGAAATCAAGCAGATTTACGATCAGCTGCCCTTGCTGCATGTGGTGTATTCCGGTAGCTCGTTGTTGGACTTGGAGAAAGGCGGTGCCGACCTCAGCCGTCGCACACGCGAATACAGGATGCCCGGTCTCTCGTTCCGCGAATACCTCAACCTTTCCATGGGCTGGAATCTGAAACTTGCTACTTTGGATGAAGTTTTGTCGGGCAAAGTCGATTTCCCATACGGGGAGCACCGTCCGCTCAAATATTTCAAAACCTACATGAAATCAGGGTTTTATCCCTTTTTCAACGATCCAGATTATTTGCCCAAGCTCAAGCGAGTTGTGATGACCACGGTGGATGAAGATATTCCACGCTATGCCGAGATGTCCATATCGTCGCGCGAGCAACTAAAAAAGCTAATGTATGTGTTGGCGCAAAGCGTTCCCTACAAACCCAACTATTCCGAGTTGGAACGTGATTTGGGCATACCACGCAACTCGCTTCCCGACTATATTGCTTACCTCGAAAAAGCGCACTTGCTTTCGGCATTGAGGGAAAAAGCCTTGGGTAACAGTGTTTTGCGCAAGATTGAGAAAATCTATCTGGACAATCCCAACATGGCCTATGCCCTGTCCGACGCCGAACCAGACCTTGGCAACATGAGGGAAACAATTTTCATCGCCTGGATGAAGGACCTTTACCCACTAACCGCATCATCCATTTCTGATTTCGAAATAGGCGGGCGCACCTTTGAAGTGGGCGGAAAAAAGAAGGGAAAAAAGCAAATCGAAACGGCTTCGGAAGGCTATATCGTCAAAGACGACATCGAATATGCTTATCAAAACATCATTCCGCTATGGATGTTCGGTTTTGTGTATTAATTTTTGCACGATATTTGATAAAATTGCGTTATAAACAAAATTACGATTATTATGAAACGTATCGGGATTATCATCGCGGCAGTGGCCTTGATGGCTATTGGGCTGTTTGCATTTGCAACGCCGAATAACACGGAAAACAACATTACAACCTCAACGAACAACTACGAAACCATGTGGAAAAAAGTTAAGGAAAACCTTGAGAACGACATGCCGGAATCGGCTGAAAAAGAGTTAGATGCCATCGAAAAACAGGCATTGAAGGACAACAACCAAGTGCAACTATTGAAGACCTATCTCTATCGGCAGAACATCTTCAAATTCACCATCGAGGAAGACCCCGACCAGTACTTCATCCAATACGCCGAGTCGAAATTGGGCCAGTTGAACGAGGTCTGCGATGCCCTATTGCGTGAAGAACTTGCCCAAGCCTATGCCTCCTATTTGGACGACAACGAATGGACCATTAATGAGAACTTGGCCATCGACGGTGACATCAGCAAGGTGGAGATGAAATATTGGGACAAGGAAAGTTTCAAAACCCGAATCAACCAATATTATGCCGAGGCTTTGGAGCCTGTAGAAGCCCTGAAAAAAGCCAAGACCAAGAAATTCTTGGTGTTGTACGACAAACTTTCGGAAGATGTTGAGGAACATGTGGATTACGAGGCTTCGCTGTTTGAGTTCATGTTCCACCGTGTGGCGAATTACTATCAGGAACAGGCCGATGCCGACGATGTAGTTGGCGACACCGAGGCTTGGTGGCTACCCGCCAAGGAATTTGTGAAAGCCGATTTGGGCACCGACGACAACCCGCTCACCAAGTGCCTGAAAATCTATCAAGAATTAATCGCCTACAACCTCAAAAACGACAATGAGGATGTGCTGATTTACAACGATTTCAAGCGTTTCGGCTTCGTCAATTCCATTTTGGACAAGGACGACCTATACCAAGCCGCAATGGAAAGCCTGAAGGCCCAGCATCCCAA
>Ga0310690_10003203_pt1 | contig 25024 bp, 35 predicted proteins | sample AusTroGonzalo_MG_2_FD_207661 | JGI IMG/M metagenome (GOLD analysis project Ga0310690, IMG submission 207661) | Bovine rumen microbial communities from tropical cattle in Woodstock, Queensland, Australia - Gonzalo_04 (v2) (version 2) | ecosystem: Host-associated > Mammals > Digestive system >... | reverse complement strand
CAATGAACTGAATTATACCAGTCTTAGGTGGTAATTTCATTAAAACTTTTAATTCATGATCTGGCCATATAATTTTACGAATAATTGTATTCCAACCATCTATCCAGCCCATCATGAAGCATCACCTCCTAACATACTCCTAACTTCTTCAACAATAGATAGTTTTGCATCATTAATAACTTCTTCCATTGATGGTAAACCAGTAACAGATACAGAAACATGTAATGAATTAATGACCATATCCGTTGCTTTTTCTTCATCTGGATTGTCTTTAAATTCGTTTGCTATTTTCATATATTCGTTTTTTGCTATATTGGTTACAAAAAATTCAATATCAGATATCGAACCACCATTCAAAAGATCCATAATTCGTGATTGAACTTCTTCTGGCAACACAGAAGATATTATTTTTTTCGAATTTTCTTCTGCGTGCCCGGCTGCTTCAGAACCTTCAGTAAAAATTCCACCAGTAATAGCAGCCTTGGATTTACGAGTGCCACCCTGTGGCAAATGTACGATGTCGCCGGTTACTTCTGGAGCTGGTACACCATCGTCCATTGCTGATCGCCAATCATCGTTTGCTGATGATATTTCCCACATTATCGTGATTGGATAACTATTCGTATCCATGTAAACCACCAGCTGCTCTTTTGGCTTGAAGTTTTAGCGCACCATAATTACCGTTTATATCGACACCGACATAATTAACATCCACTATTTCATACGTATCGTTTTGCCAATTGAAGAATTGGCCAATCTTAATATTCTTTGTTTGATTATTATATTGTACCGTCATCAATGTCAGCACACCTGCAATAGTACCTGGTGTGCCAGATACGGCAACATATTCTGGCCGGCCATCATAACGATACGCGTTTGCCGGTATTTCGTTGCAAATATATTTATGTCTATTAGAGTGCTTGTTTTTACCTGCTCCCTTTGGTGGATGTACGACATATCCTTCATCGTTTATAAGATATCCCTCGTTGTCTACTTTGTCTTGTTTGTACTCATATACAGACAAGTACATATTGCATCTTACTGCACGAGAAGGAATGTTATTAGACTCTTTATGGCCGTCCCAATCTAGAATATAAATGGTTTTATCAGGTTCGATAACCATATCGCCTTTACGAATACCGCTTGTCAACGAGCATCTAATATTCATATTGTTGTCGGTATTTTCGTAACGGCTTTTTGTTGAGTCTGGATATAATTCGCCACGAATATATGTGGGTTCATAGCCTTCTTCAAATTGAGCATACCAGTCATGAAGCAATTCAAAGTCCATAACTGTATTCGGTATATCATTTTCAAGAAAAGCGTCAAAGTCGGCGGCCAGTGTCCTAGGAACCCAGAACCGCTTAGTAGTACCTTGCGGTACATAGGGAATAGACATAGGCTCACCTTCTTATTTTAAAGTTCTTGCAAGATATTCACTGAACGGCATCGTACTTGCTTTTATACCATTAAAAGATAAATTCTCCGGCAGACGTTTGATAGCGTTTGCTTGATCCAGCAATTTATGCCGTATCTTTTGAAACCGTTCAGTCAGTTCAGGCTCCCAGTCTTGCCGCTGTTTATTGCCTGACAAATGATAAAACGCATCTTCTATATCCATAATAATGCGCTTTAATTCTAAGCTGAGCATTTCAGTGTAGTCGATAAACTCATATTCTTTTTCAACTACTGTCTCAAGATTTTTGTTTTTATACTCGATTTTCACTTTGAATTCACTCATTTGCCTTCACCCTTACGACGCTTCACGCGCCATCATTTTATGGAAAACACGAATACGTTCTTGTTCAAGGGCGTCAAGCTCTTGCTGAATAGACTTATAACCTTCTTTAGCGCCGGTAACCGCTAAAGCATCTGTTGTATAACTCATTGCCCTGTCGCCGGCCACGCCACTGAATTCTTTTTGATAAAAATTCATTTGCGAAAGAATAAAAATATATTCTTCTTGAAGGATGTCAAAACTATATTCATATACAAGAACGTTACTTTCGTTAGTTGTGTACAAGCCTCGGTTGTATTCGTCAGGGTGGTTAATATCGACGAAGAGTTTCTTAATGGCCCATACTACAATTTTAATGTAGTCTTCTGTTGAAACAGGATATGGCGTAGAAGCCCATGCGGTTTTATCTCTTACTGCCTCGGCCATCTCTTCGATGTCGAACATCTCAACCGCCCCTTTCTGAATTATTCTTCATCAGGTTCGAGCATATCTTTGTTAGGTACCTTCGCCTGAATAAGTTTAAGTTTGCTGCCGGGAAGATCCATTTGTTTTGCTATTTCACCAATAGCGTCTAATTCGACAGGATCTTCTATATCTTTAAGCCATGCAGCAATATGTTTTGCGCTTTTATTAAGATTAGCCGCTATTTCATCGGCGTCGAAATGCTTCTGAACATAGGGATCTGTATATCCACCAAGTTCTTCTAAAGAATATTCTTTGTTATTTCTGTCTTTAATAACAAAACGTTTAGACGAAAATGGTTTTGCACGACAATTGCTCTCAATATAGAGGATGTCGTCAACAGACATTGGCAGGAAAGAACCGTGCCGAATAACACGTTGCTGCATTGAAGATAAGGTTATGCCAATGTCAAAATTTGCAGTGTTATAAACCTGCAGCATATTGTTAGTATCCATTAATCCTTCAATCCTTTCAAAATCAATAAAAGAGAAGGGGATGGCCGCAAAAGCCATCCCCGCTCTTTTTAAAAAGTATCGAATTACGGCACCAGTTCGTGCGCACCGCTTGTCGGGTTCTTGCCCGTGACAAACGCAGCACCGAACCAGGTATCGAGCAGGATTTCATAAGTCCTGTCATCGATGCTCTGAGAACTCATAGAGTTAATGCCGCCCTCGTTAACCAGCTTCAGATTACGAGCTTCAGCAGTCTGTCCACCCGGCAGGATGTACAGCCAGTTCGGATTCAGCATAGGAGTAATGCCGTCTTCGTCATAAGCATTTGTCATGCCAACAACAGCACACCCATTGTAATTGCCGATGAATCCCATACGATTACGCTCGTCAATCAAGTTGCCGCTGTACTGCATGGATGTAGAATTTACAGCCATACCAGTGAAGCCAGCCAGCTGAGACACGATAGCAATATCGCCCAGAATGGTCACAGGGCCAAACCGACGGAAATGCATAATCTGCTGATCGAGCAGAGACTGGTTCAGAGTAGTAATGCTCTGTCCGTAGAAGTCAGGGCCGAACGCAGAAATACCGGCGTGCAGAACCTGCTCCGCCATCTTCAGCTTCTTTTCGGTGATAGCTTCATTCGCTTCACGAATCAGATCAGCCATCTGCACACGTCCAGTCCGCAGATCAATAATATTGATAGCGGGACGAGCAGCGATTTCTTTAGTTTCAACCAGAATCTGAGAATCGGCCACGTAGCTCCGGGGAGCGGTAGCACCCTTGGCCTGAATGACAGCCTTGATTCCGCCGTGACGGACTTTGAAAGCAGCCTTCTCGCCATAGGAGATATTCTTAAAGTCGGCAACGTTGCCGAGGAAGTCAAGAGCCTTTTCCTGCAGCTCTTCAACGGTGTACGCAACGGTCTGCGCAATCAGATGGCAGTTACCAGGAGTTAAGTCCTGAGTCAGTTCAGAAATAATCTGACTTGCTTCTGCGATCTTATCGGAGTCGACACGTTCACCACGGTTTTCAGCGGCCAGAACTTTGATCAGTTTCATACCGCGTTCAATCTTTTCGATAGCCATGTCAATTCACCTCCGATTAACCGATGGAACCGTCGGCCTGCACACCATAAGCGGTGCCAGCAACAGGCGTTCCGGTAACCATATCAGTAATAAATTCTTCACCAACCAGCAGCGGATGAGCACGAAGCAGTCCGCCAACAGGAGTGGTGTAAGTACGCTTGTCATAAGCGGCGGAATCATTAATATCCGCACCGTTTTCGACAAGATAATAACGTTTGTTCAGTTTATCAACAACAAACCGATAAGCAACCACGCCATCGTAGAACGTGGTGACTTCTTTACAAACAAACTTAGAAGTGGACTCCGCAGAAGGCAGTTCCAGCGCATCACCGTTCTGAACCATCAGAATACCATTCTGAACAGCACCAGCGGCACCATTAGCCAGTTCGCCCTCGTAGACGTAGCCCTGAAGCTTTGTCATGTAGCCAGCCATAGCTAGTCATTCCTTTCGATGAAATTTACTCTGTTACCTTGAAAGCAAAGAGTAGCTGGATACCTTCTCGTCCTTCTCTAACAGAGAATATTTATTCTCGGTTTTGAGCGTATCCATGAATGGATTAATTGCTGCCGTAACTGTAGTTTTCTCGGCAATTAGCTTTTGCTCTTTCAGCTCGGCAATTTCAGACTTCATACTGTTAATGATCTCTGTAAGTTCAGCAATCATTTGTTCTGCCGTCTTTTTCTGGTCTTCCACGTGCACAACGTCTGACGTCTCTTCTTCGGCAGCAGGCTCGGGGTCTGACCCGTCTTCGCCGGAATCTCCGCCGGACCCGCCGGAATCATTTTCGCCATCCGCAGGTGTTTCTGTTTGCTGTGCAGGAGTTTCGCCGGAAGTTTCCGGATCACCGTCAGCTTCAGCAATTTCAGTTTCAGCTACGTGAACACCATCAACTGTTTCTACAAGAGTTCCTTCTTGAATGTCATTGCTGCATGTTTCAATTGTCACAGTCTGACTGACTTCTTTACCAGTCTCTGTGTCATAAACAACACTTGTATGACGTTCTTCATGATACTCATGAGTTACAACAGCCGCAGTTTCTGCTATTTCAGCAGGTTCTTCTTCGGCCTTTTCTTTTTTATCAGTACAAGCATTCTCTTCTTCAGAATTTTCTTTCTTGTCTTTGCAAGCAGTTTCTTCTTCAGAGTTTTCTTTCTTGTCCTTGCAGGCCGCGGTTTCATCAGTCTCTTCAGCTTCAACTTTCGTTTCTTCTTCGGCGACTTCTTTAACCTTTTCTTGTTCAGCCAGTTCAGGCTGAGTGGCTTCAGTTTCAACAACTTCAGCCTTGTTTTCGACTTCTGCCATTTCCAACTCGCCTCCTTTGGCTTCATCCGCTTTCTGTGCCACTAACTCGAGTGCCACAGCTTCTTCACAGGCGGGGTAGGTCACAATGGCTGTGCCTTCCAGATAATTGTTTTCAGACGCGTCAATCAGTATCGTATCGTCATCAAGTTCTTCATACTCACCAACAGCAAGCTCGAAAGAAAACTTAAGAGCGCCGTCTGCGAATAATTCAGATATAGCTTTGCTAAGCTTTTTATTGCGCTTAGGTATACGGGCATATCCAATTAATGCACAGCCGTTTTGCGTGGTTTGTTTGTCAAACCGATAGAACGAACCAATCTGCGTCGAATGAAATTCGCCTGTTTTGGTATCATACAGATGGCCAAGGCGAGTATAATTGCCGTTTAATAACGCTTTTTTATCAGCGTATAACGGCAGCCCGACATATGCATCGTTACCGACAATTTCATCAATGAAAGCTTCGGTAACTCTAGCTCCGTTAAGATTCGCTTCAGGAGCTTCGCAAATGCGAGCTTTCACAGTCATAAATACATCTGACTGTTGAATTTCGGAGATGACAGACGCAAAAGTAATTTTGCTCATAACCATTCTCCCTTTGCTTTAGCGTTCAGTGGGGGAAGACAAAGAGCGCAAAGCGAATCTATACAAACACCTGATAGGTGAGTGTATCTATTACGGATGTGGCTTTTTAGGGTTGCCATGGCCTGGTGTATGATCACAGCCGCCGCCCATACCATATCCATGTCCTACGTCTCCATGATGAGTAGAAATACCAGAAGCGACTACATTTTCTGTATAATTGAATTCAAGCTTTTCCGCCCGTGGAGTTTCATATTTAGACATTTGGTTCACCTTCCTTCAAAAGAGTGTCCGGGACTTACACACGATGGATGCCCGGACAACTATCATGGTGCGCATTGTGACATACAGTTTCGTTTGTCCACAAGAGGCGTTGATAGCACTATAAAAATTTCGGCTTTGGGTGCCGCAACCACAACCAATGTCGCATTAAGGCGCGACAACCTAACAATGGCTTATTTTACGTCGCCCAGTTACGACGTTTCATCCATAGATCCTTCCGGGTTGGATGGTTTCGGCTGCCGGCCGGTTTCTGATGATGCAGGATCTGACGTTCGTTCATCGTCTTCCATTGTCGGCCGTCCAACCTTGTTTGTTGTCGTTGAATTATCTATGTAAGTTGTATTACCAACCTCACGTGGTAAAAGAACTTCATCTGTGCCGTCTTTCTTTTCTTTCTCACGGTTTTCGCGCTCGACGTCAACAGAATAACCTTGTGTCTCAAGCATATGCTCTGTAGAAATAACACCTTTCTCCCAAAGCTCAATTGCTTTTTCACGAAGTGCTTTCTTACCTTCGATAGATAACGGCTGGAGTTTAAACTCCGGTGTTTCTTTCAGGTTATATGTTCCGGGTATTTCTTCTGCCAGACGCTTGTTTATTTTTGTCATCATCTCACAGAACTCATCGCGCATCGCGTTAATACGAGCTTCTGCGGTTTGAGTAGAAACCTGTGCCGATGCAAAAGTAGAACCGTCTTCAGATACGCCGGTAACAAGAACACCGCTGATACCGCCGGCCGCAAGAATATCATTGTTGACATTTTTATACTTATCCCACTGGAACAAATCGTCCATGTCAAATTGAATAGGCTTGGCTTCGGCCAGATGGTTTGTCACAGCAAGCGGCGTACCGCTCATAGCACCTAAGAATATCTTACGTACTGCCGCTAATTGCACTTGATCTGGCAGCACATCCATTATCTTAGAAGTATCGCCATACTTAACGTGGACAAAGCTTCGTTTGCCAATGTTAAGCATTGCGTCTTCATAACCTGAAATAAGTTCTTTTTTAGCTAAAGCACGAAGACAAGCCGTAATAAACGGTATGGCATATCTCTGCCAGCTTTCTTTTGTTCCCTGTAAAACAAAAGTGTTTTCAGGATCTAGCTGAGCATATTGCTTACCTGCTTTAACTGCCTTTTGAATTTCTTCAGGATAACCTTTTAAGATATAGTCAGTCTGGCTATCTTTGACATACTTGTCTTCAACCTGATATGTTTTGGTACGAATTTCGTTAATAATGCTTTGGCAGTCATAGTCAATTATAGGAGTGCCGTTAAACATCGTATTACCAATACGCCATTTTGTTACGGGCAAAGTAATTAAGTCGCCGTTATGAAGATAGCAGCATACATTATTGTATTTGCAAAATTCAAACATAATAGCATCTATTTTTTCTCTCAGCCGCATACGCTTGTATTGTTCTTCATACAGTGCACACGTCTTCTTTTTCGCTCCGGTTAAGTACCAATCTGAACAAGTCAGAAACGGTACAAACACATGTTTTACGATGCCATGTATAATAGGATCGGCATCGACAAAGTAGTCCATTAACTGATATATATTTTGAATGTTATCCTGTTTATTTCTGAGAATAGAAACATAGTCAAAACCAGATAAATCGCCGCTGAATGTAAAGTTAGAGTTATTGAAACTTTGAATTGTTTCAATATCATTATCTTTATCAGCGCCAACAACTATGTTTTGTTTTTGCTTGGGCTGTTCAGCCACAATAGTTTCGCTTCGGCCAAATAGCCTATCTATTAAACCCATTGGGCTTCAGCCCCTTTCTTTTAAAATTTACCAAATGACTTGGCAATACGCTGAGATTCAGCGTCATTGAACCCGCCTACGATGCCTACACATACAGGCCCGTGTTTATGAAGCTTGATGCTTTCTTTTTCAAGTTCAGAAATATAGTCGTTGCCCATCGCCAGGGACGAATATCTATCCTTGTGCATGGTGGACTTTGGCACATCATATAAGACGTTACCACTCGCCCCCATCTTGGCAACAACATTGCCCATTTCAATTTGTAAGGCATCCGCTTCGATAAAATTGGCAAACTCTTCTTTGGACATACGTTTGCCTTCAGTTAAATTCTGTTGGCTCTCTTTAATAATTCTTGAAGAGTTTGGCAATTCAATTGTTTGTTTTTCAAGCGCAACACGCAAATTTGTATAAATACGCTGGTTTAAAGTATTCACCGCTCTGAAAGGATGCAGCGCCTGAATAGCGTCAGGATTAGCCAGCGGCTCATCGTCTACCACCAGCGGCGGGTATTCCTTGCCTGACTCCATATCTATCCACGGTTTATCAAAGAACCTGTCAAAACTATCACCAATACCACGTGCGTCGTATACTATCTTCTCAGAATTAGGAAACCTGATATGATAATATTTACGTACTTCTTCGGTTAAATAGTCTAACGGTACACCGTTATACGAGCGGATATGAACAATCTGACGGTTGAATGAGCCATCTTTTTTTTCGTTGAATTTATGAACCATCAGAATACTGTTATCAGAACCTTTTGCTTTTGAAGTAGCGATATCCAAAGAAATAATATATCTGGACTTCGAACCTTTCGGTTGTTCCATTTCAACATTGTTTAAAGTTCTGCAGCTCTGAACCAATTCATACGGAAACGCAGAATTTTCGGCCGAGCCTAAAAACTTAGACTCGTACTCCATCTGAAATGTAATTTCAGGTAAACTTCTGTGTTCTTCTTCATAATATTCTTCACTTGTCAAACCTTCTTTTAAAGGCGTCTTGTAGTGCAAAGCACAGGCAAAATACTTTTTATCGCCATGCGCTCTCCGCTGAACAATACGTTCAAATTCTTTATAGAATTCAAAACTCTTCGGACAAGCAGAAGTAATATAAACAAGCTTGGAAGGAAAGTCTTCAAAGCCATATGCCCGGCAGTTATAGCGTGTTTCATTACGGGTAGGAGACACAACTGCTTTTAGTATCTCCATGTTCACATCCCGCGCTTCATCAACGATAACCAGCTTGGCACGACGTGAACGAGCGCTGCCGATAGCAACCGACTCTATCATACTGCCATTTTTTAAAGTTACCATTGAACTGTCCTTGCTGATAGAGACATAAGTTCTGGCATTCGTAGGTTTAATTTCATTTGCGAAATTAGGATTCTCATTTGCCAAGTCTCTTATTTTTTCAGCAACACGCGTAGCCTGATCGGCAGTCGGAGCTACAACTAAAACTTTAGTGCCGGGATATAAAGAACCAAGTGAAACAGCGACAAAAGCAATAAGCCATGTTTTACCGTATCCACGCGGTGCTACCACAGCCGATACCATAGCGTTGCCGACTTCACGAACAATAACATGTTGTACTGGTGTTAATTTAACAGGAGCAAACGCGCTTTCGACAAACATATCCATGTGGGTACGATAGTAAATAATTTGGTTTTCTATCGTATTCCAATTAGTTATGGTTCCTGGACGAAGTTGTTTACGTGTGTCTATCATACAATATCACCCGTATCGTCATCCCGAATAGACTCAACAATATAATTCAAACTGTCGATAGCCATATCAACTACGTCCTTCTCCCATTGAACGGGTTTTACGCATGGATAACCATGCGTTTCACAGTACATAGTTGTTTCGGCCCAGTTGTTTAAAGTATTTTTGTCTCCGGGTTTTCTTTTGCACGCCGCAAAATTACCTGTCTTCATTAACAAGTCCAACACTGCATTCGCGTCTTTAACGTCCTGCAAAGAACATCTCCCTGCCATATAGTCGTTCTGAGCTTTATCTGCCAGCAAAGAAGCTTTTGCTACTTTCTTGGCGGTGTCTCTCAAAGCGATATCAGACAAGTCAAAGTCTTCTTCGAGTCCTTTGTAATAGTTTTCAAGATACTCCAATTCAACCGGTTTGAATTCGCCGTTAAAAAACTCATTATATGTTTTCAAGTTTTTATCCTTAGCTTTAGCCGATTCGAATTCTACTATTTTGCCGCCTTCTTTAGCTTCGTCATAGTTGTTGGTAAAAGTGTCACCCATATGGTTTTCAAATTTATAATTCTGGGTTTTCTGCATTAACGAAGGCATAATAGGGCAGGCGATGGACTCCAATAAAACCTGCCGGCGTTCTTCATTTGACTTCTGGTAAACAGTAGATTTGGCAGCCTGAACTTCGGCCTGTTTAAGAGCGTTCTCCCAAACGTTCTCTTTCCACTCTCTGTTATTCTCCCAGAAGTACCGCCGCATTTCGTCCTTTGTACGAATTTTCGCAAGGCATTGCTTACACCACTTATCCTTGTTGCCATTATCCACCCAGTCCCTGTTTGCGTAAAACTGAGCCAGTGGTTTGGTTTGATTGCAGTGCAAACACAACCTTGTCTGCGCGGGTGGTTTGCTTTTTCGCGGCTTTGATAATACATATGCGTTCATTCTGTATCATCATCCTGAATGATGTTAATAACGTCCTCGGCCGTAATTGTGTTCATCAGCTTCTTCTCTGGCTCAGTTAAGTCTGACTCTTTTACTTCAATACAACCTTTTTCGAGCGGCAGTTGTTCAGATACTTTTTTAGTAGTTTCTTCAACAGACTTAAAGAACTGCTCGTTGCGTACCTGGTTGTAAAACTCGGCCAGAGCTAAAAAGAGTTCAGGCGTCTTGGTGTACTTGTACCGGATAATAGGATACTTAGGATCTTTCTTAGCGTACGTATAGGCAATGCCCTTGTCTTCAAGAAACTGTACTTCACGTCTCCATTGCGTAGAGTACTCTTTATCAAATACGTACTTCGGGATAGTCTTCTCCATTAATATCACTCCTTAGTTAATCGTGGAGAAACGATGTGTCTCTCCCTTATACTCATTTTCGAAACCCACGCCAGAAAAAGATAAGAAAATACACATTTATGTTATTAATTCGTTTTGTATTGTTTATGTATTTTTGGTTTCTATGGAGAAAGGTTTTAGAATGAACAAAAAACAGGGGTACATAAATAAGAAGGATAAAGGTTTTTGACGTAAACACTTCGTTTGTGTTCATTTTATAAAAATAAAGGATGTGAACAAGTTTTGGCAGAGAGAGAAGAGAGAAGAGAGAGGAAAGAGTTGGGAGGGAATATATGTGTATACTTTAACCATCACTGAAATTTTCGAACGTAAATTGCGTTCTTTTTTTTTTTTTTTATGCGCGCAAAGCGTAGCAACGGCTTCGGCCGCCAAATATATTGCCGATGAGGCAAGGAGGGTACGGCTATGTCAAATCACGTAACCATCACAGAAGGCGCCACGGGGCGCATCATGATTTTCTTTGACAATAAATGGTATTATTGTCACAAAGAAAACATGAAATGGATCATCGAAGAAGAAGTTAAATAACTTCTTCTTCCAGAAAGAGACTCGAAAGAGTCTCTTTTTTTTTATTTCTACGCCGGCTAAGCCGACAGAGAGTCATGCGCCCGTTCGCGAGCGCGTACTTGCCGCAGGGTGGAAGCCCCTGTAAAACAAACGAAGCGTGTTCCAACACAGCTTCGCTCGACGGTTCTCACCAGTGAGTTATCGCTAAACTCGTTGGTGCGACATGTTGGGATATCCAGCCGCAAGGCTGAGCGAGATATCTCGGCAGAACCAGAAGAAGCGAAGCAAGTGGAAGCAGCAGAGGCATCTGCTCACGCCGGTGGACGACATGAAAGTCCGACACAACGCTTCGTCACTGTTTAAGACACAAAAGTACTTTCTGTACGCTAAGTCTGACGTTCGCTGGACAGTGTCATAGAGCGAAAACGGGACGACAACAAGGAATGGGAGATAAATGTGTCATACCTGAATGTTGTGAAACATCCAGAAGCGCTGCAGTCAGCTGCTACATTGTGCGGTAGACTGCGGAGCCGCTCATCTGAGTAGCACTAAGAGTTGCGTCTTGGTGTTAACGAGCTTTGTGCTTATCCCAGCGTCGGCTAGGCTGTACCACATGTGCCGAGTAAGTGGTTAGGGCGAAGGTACCCGAATTAGCAACCTGTGGGTGAACTCCGTTGTAGCAAGTTTATGAACTACACATATGTGTAGGGATAACCGGTGCTCTTGAAGCATACGGGCCGCCCTCCCTGGCGGCGGTAAAGCGGTTGCAACAAGTAGGGGTGGTGTCGTAGGAAACCGCTAAGACACCAATTAGCTCACGACAGAAGAAGCTTAGCGAACTTCAGCAAGAGTTCTGTTGAGTCGAAGCAGTCTCTCTTAGCGGCTGTGGAGATAGACGTAAGAAAGTCTAAGGGGAACTACCGCCCGCTCGCAAGAAGCAGCTCTCTAAAGGGTAAGAAAGGAGTTAAAAGAGACACCAACGCTGGTGTCTCTTTTTTTTATTTCAACGGCATCCAAAAAAGAAAGGAGAAGCGGTATGAACATATTGTTAATTATAACAACAATTGCAGCAACTATTTTGTCACTAGTTACAATTGGCATCAAACTAATAAGTTTGAGTGCCATTGTGGTAAAGAAGGTTCTCAGCATTAAGCTGAGAAAACTAAACACTCACGATAAGGTGGGTGAGAAAGGCGATAACATTCGCCATTTAATGGCGGTATGTGATATCGTAAAGAAGGCTTAACAGCCTTCTTTTTTTTTATTTTCATGCAGTCCTAAACAGACTGTGTCGGAAGACGTTCCGGCTGCCATGCCGACTTGCAACAAGGCAAGCGGATAAAGGAGATGATCTCATGGCAAAAATGTTCATGCAAACCACTAAGGAGCGGACTTCTGAAGATAAGATTCGCTGGTGGATTGATTGCGGTGACATCGACGATGACATCGAAGGTTACGCCTCCACCACAAAAAAGGCTCGCGAAGAAGCCGATGCTTGGGCGAGTCTCTGCCCGTTTGCTTGCGTCTATATTGAAGATGCTGATACTGGCGAAGTCCTTGACTTCTGGTGGAATTGAAACCCCGTAAAGGGTTTCTTTTTTTATTTTTATGAAGCCCATCTGCAGTGGGCCTAGCTATGGTGTACAACCTAGCAATATTACAGAAAGGAGATACGAACATGAAGTATCTCGTATGTCGTAGCGGTCGTTGCGGTCGCATCCCTACCGTCACAACCTATACTCGCAAAGGAGATCTTTATGAGATCTTCGCTGAGGCTTGTGAGCCTCAATGGTACGATATTGCCACTGGAGTCAAGATCTTTGACTCCAACGGCAAGCTTGTCGCCGAAGCATAGCCCCTTTGGGGCTTTTTTATTTTTTATGGACGTGTAAGCGCAACACGTACCAAGAATAGGAAGGAGAGTTATTATGGGAGAACTCCGTTGGTCTAAACTGTCCGATGGAATTATTGGGCATGAAATCGACGTACTGGAACAGGAAACAACACCCGTACTTAATGAGTATGGATGCTGGGAAAGCATTCAATATATGCTTATGCCGGACAACACGATGTATGTCGATAAGCTTATTGATGGTTGTTTCGCTTGTTCTATTAAGCGAATCGACTAAGAGCCTTCGGGCTCTTTTTTATTTTTTTACGGCCTATCAGCCAGATAGGTACAACAGCCGCAGCGCTGATGTTGAGCTGCAGGAATATTGAAGGAAGGAGGAAATAACATGGACGAATATTCTCCGCAGTATCGGCCGAGAATAACGTCGGTTGATCCGGCTTTTATTCACATTTACAGGTCGTCGAAGAAATTCCCAACTCAGGAACAAGCAGAAGAATACGGAATGCAACACTTCGACGAAGATTTCGCCGGAGTTATCCAGGTCAGTTGGGCAAACGACGAGAAGCCCTTCTGACAACAAGCAGGAGCAATCCTGCTTTTTTATTTTTTACAGCCGCAGAAAGGAGGCAATAAAATGGAATTTGTTGTACTATATTTCGGTCTTCCAATCATTACAATTCTTCTTGCTTGTAAAAAGACAAGAAAGATAACAATAGCGTTTCTGTTGGGCGTTCCAACAGTTGCGTTGCTGCTAACCCTTCATGGAGCATTGCGTTAAGCAGTGCTCCAATTTTTATTTTTTATGGAAAGGAGGTGAGCTGATATGTTCACTATTATTGGTTTAACAATTTCATACATCTGCTTACGTTCAGCGCGTAAGCACGAAAAGGATCAGGCTTCGGCCTGACTCTTTTTTTTTACGAAGGAGGCGAGCTGAGATGTTGGATATCATTATCAGTTCAGTTGCCGTATTGACGGCAACATGCGGCCTGTGTGTCGCCATTATTAAATTTGGACTCAAAATGTTCTGAGTCTAGAAAGGAGTTGAGCTTCGGCTTGACTCCTTTTTTTATTTTTTGCGGACTATGGATGGGTAGTCCGATAACAATAAGAAAGGGGTGTTTATATGAACATCTTTACCATCATCGTCCTGTTGGCTCTGGCGGAGCTTCCTGAGCTTCCGGCATACGCTCGCGCTGATCGTCGTGCCAACACCGCTAAGGCCATCGCCCGCAAGCGCCGTGTTGGTCGCTCTGCTATTGGGGCAGAACTCTGGTTCGATGTACCGAATCAGACCCACGTCCATACGTGGATGCCGCACCCGGAATATGACGATCTTTATACGCACGGTCCAGGGAAGAAACCGTCTCAGGTTCACTCAAAATCTCAGCAGAACAGATGGGATACTTTTGAGTGGAAAACACGGTCCTATATGGATAACGGCCGTGTTCACGCCGGAGATAAAAAGCGGAAAGGAAAAAGGGAATACGCTACTGAGCGCATCGATAAGATTCGTTTCCAGCAGCTTCTCGAAGATTATTACAAAGAATAACCCACTCCAATCAGGGCTGACGCAAGTCAGTCCTTTTTTATTTTTATGCGGAGTCAGCCTGCCGGGATGCTAACGCAAAGCATCACCTTTGGCATTAAAACTACTCCGTGGAAGCGCAGTACTGCACGGCGCATACGTTGCAAACCGTGCCGCAATACAGAAATGTATTGTTACCAGCCGCAAGGCTAAAAGAATAAGAAAGAAGGTTATCGTATGAAGATCAACGGAATCGAACTGCTCTGCTCCGGAAACATTGATCATTGTGAAATTTGTCCCTGGTATTCTGAAAAGTGCCCGCGTTGGAACGAAGATGTTGTTGGCATTTCTGCCAACGGAACTCCGGTATTCTCCGATCCAGGCACTCACCCCCATCGGCCCGAATTGGCGGCTGAAGCCATCGCTAAGATGGTAATCCCCGCTACACCTGCCGATCCTACAGATCGCAATCAGACTCGCCATGCTGAGACGGTTGATCTCGGCCGTCAGATCGGTCTGAACCACCGCATCAAGCGCACTCCGGATATGAAATGCTTCATGATGCGGCGAGCAGACGACAAAGGCAAGCTTCGGGATTGGTTCAGCATTATGACCTTGGAAGGAGAAGCAAAGCCAGAAACAAAAATCACTTCCGTCTGCTTCTGGGATAGCAAGAATAACCGGTGGGTTCTGTGGACAAATCATGAAGGAGAAGAAGATCTCTGGCCGGAACCTGGAACAGCTCGGTTCAATCATCTGTCGCCCGAGGAACAGGAAAAGGCAAGAAGATGGCATATAGAAGACGTGCTGAAATGTACAGAAGCTGAAGAACTTCAATGCCTTCGCACAGTAACTCGTCCTGCTCCTGCTATAATCAAAGGCTACTGTGTCGAATATTGCGACTTCCACGGTGGAATTCAGCAGCCGTATCTTGACAACAAAGAATTCTATTATGAATTCGAAGCAAAACAGTTCGTTAAAGACTTCGAAGAATACTGCGAAAGATTTGGTGTGATTCCGTACACCAACATCATAGAACTCCACTAACAACAATTTTCCGCCGCAGCCTAACAAGCTGCGGCTTTTATTTTTTTATGAACGGCTAATAGCCGGAATAAAAATGCGCTATAAGCGCAAGGAGGGTTTCACATGAAAAAGATGGCTCTGTTCCTATTCCTGATCGCCGTTATTCCTGCGATCATCTGCGTCATGGCATACGCAGAAAGTGGATACATCATCAATGATGGTATCATCATGAAAGTCATTGATGATGTTATTGTGTCCGCTCATGAAGATGGACGGGCGTTTGAAATCAGAACGGTTGTTGTCAGTGAAATTAACGTGTTTCAACAACACATTATTCTCATTGACGAAGACGGATTTATATGGCCGTTTTGGATTGGCCAATATTCCGTCGAACTTGGGCAGGAGTATACTCTCCTGACACACAGCGGTCGAACACTTATTGCTGAATTACCTGAGGCAGAGTTCAAGTCACTCTTCGACTAAACTCTGCCAAAGAGCCGACTTAGTTCGGCTCTTTTTATTTTTATGAGCGCCTACTGCCATAAAAGAGTAGGAGAAAGAGAGGGATAACCATGAAAACAAACATCGTTTCTCTGCCAGAAGGAAAGTACGGCAAACTCGTCGGAGACGCATTATACTGCTGCTCCGGTACGTGTCAAGAGGACATGGAGGTTGATATTGCCAACGTTTACATGCTTCTTGATGGTACGCTTATTGCAGAAGCATATGGAACTTTGTTTCCTGTTAAAGAGACGAACTGGAGGGAAGACTTCCAACTTTACTGGAAGTACAATGCAAAAAAGAAACGCGGCCATCATAGTCGTGTTGCCTACGAAAAACGACACGCAAGGATAAAACCAATTGAAATAGACGAGTTGCCATTCTGACAACTTATTCAAGAGAGAGCATTAAGTTGCTCTCTCTTTTTTTTATGCGAACGTTCAGCCAACGTTTGTAAATAAAAGCACTGAAAGGAGTGTTAAAAATGGCTAAAAAAGTAAACATTAACCAAGTAAATGGAGTAAACATCAACATTGAGGACATCATAATTGTTGATGATGTAAAACCCAGCCCAAAGATGTATCCATTTATTGCTTGTACGCCACAAGAATTATTCGACCAATGGAAAATTGATGACAAAGAAACAAGGAAGAAACGAGCGACAAAGATGCTTGAAAAATGGTTCGATGAGATTCGAACCGAAATAAAGACAAGTAAAATAATGGCAAAACCATATGTCAAAAAGTAATTTAAAGACTCGCCATAGCGCGAGTCTTTTTTATTTTTCTACGGCCGCTAAAGAAGCGAGTCAGAAAGGAGAAAGGCATGAAAAGATATCGCGTACTTTGGAAAAGAAATGGTTGTAATTGCGCAAACCTCGACTGCGACGAGGAAACAAAAGACAAACTGCTTCTGGAATATCCAGATGCGGTTGTCAAAGAACTTCCCGAAATCAAGAAAATTATTATCGACAAAAAGATATGGGAGAATGCCATCACGCCCGGTGTTTATATCCATATCATCACCGGCAAGAACGCAAAAGAAGTTCTGCCGAAAGAGCCAAATTATATGCCAGCCGCATCGCAGGAAATTGTGGATAGGCTGCATAAGGCAGGCTTCCACAAGATAAAAGGCTTAACTGAAAACCAGGCCAAATGCTTGCTTAACATGGCGATAACTGAGTATCAGCAAGGACGGCCTGAGCCATGGAAACTCCAAGCGTTAATTAATATCAAGCTTGGAGCCAGCATGACTGTTAAAGAACGCCATGCATTTCTCCGTACAATAACGAGAGAATACGCAAATGAGCTGCTTAAACGGGACTGAAATGTCCCGTTTTTTATTTTTCACGAACAACGGCTGTAAAGCCGAATAATGAAAGGAGGTACGTTCCATGAAACGTATCCAATCATTCCACGAACCCTGCATGTGGGGCAATCATAACCCAAAGGATACCGGTACTTACATCTATTACTTTGACCCTAAAACAGAACTCCAAACAATTACTGTTGAAAGCCGTCCCGACCATTATAAGCGGCATGAGCGGCTGGCAGACCCTGAAGCAAACCGGAAAGTGTTGCAGACTGTCTGGAACGATGTCTGCAGAGCTTGGAAGAAAGGCCGTCCCGCAATAATGTTTGCCTATGACGAAACCACAAAAGAAAGCTCCATCGTATCTGTATCCGAAGTCGGCGTGTATGCCGACATGGTACGGAAATACGGCGGGAAAATTGGAAAAGCTCAGCGGGAAGTGTTTCCAAATGGTTGCCCGAAAATTGAAATGCTTGCTTCTATCAAAGAAGAACCTGTCGTAAAGACAGTTCTATGCGTCTTTGATGAGGACGCTATGATGCGCCCTGAAGAGCAGTGTAAACCGTATGAGTTTATAACTGAAGAAGACTTAAACGTCGGCGACCACCGTTCCTGCACAACAAAGAACGGTAAAGAAAAGTCCGTTCAAGTTATCAAGGTTATGGAGCCGCAAAAAGCAAGCCAACTATCTCACGAACTCAGTTGGTACGTAACTCTTTCCAAAGAATGGAAAGATGAACACAAGAAAGTCTGGGAAATTTTCGAGAACCTGGACTATAAGCTTGTTTAACAATCCTATCAAAAGGCAGGGCTAACAACCCTGTCTTTTTTATTTTTCACGAACGGCTACCCGGCCGTTACTCAAATAAGCCCGTGAAGTGGTTACACGGGAAGGGTGGGCTCTGACCAAGCTGGCGCGTTCACACAGTTGATGAACGGCGTGTTGCCCTAACACGAGATCTGTTTACTCACTCGACTTACTTAACGACTGTTCTTTTGAAAGGAGAACGAAACCATGAAGAAACTGGAAGGCGTTACTATCCTGAACGATGGAAATCCCATCGAACTGGGCAAAGCCCAGGGTTACCTGTTCACTGTAAGCCCGTCTACTGCGAAAAAGAACCGCGGATATTACACGGACAAGAAAGTGACACTGACTAATGCTGAGCTGAAGATGCCCGGCGTTGTTGTCTGTCAGAACCGCGGCATGATGTTCAGCAGCTGCAGGGAAATCGCCGGCGACTACGTTATCCCGAACATCGGCGAAATGAACATCATCGTTGTCGATGAAGCCAGTCGCACACTGTGGCCGGAAGAAGACAACGAAAACAAAATTGCCTGGAAAGGCAATGGCGAACATTCCATCAAAGATGTTATCGCTGATGGACAGGGCCAGCACTGGTTCTGCACCAAAGACGGTAAACTGGCCGTTCTGCTGTGGTTCAAAATTGCCAAGTTCGGCTACGGCATCAAAGGGATGATTCAGCCGGGACTGGCAACCGACATTGGCCGTAAAATTATCGACCATTGGGGCGTAGAGCGGACTGTCATACTTGGCAACACTCTGCTCTTAAACAGCTCTTTAGTGAAAGGGCTCAGCGCTTACAACTCTTTGGAAGAGTTGGTTGCTCATGCTGAAGAGTGGGGCCTGACCACCATGATGAAACAGTGGCAGTCCGGCGACCACAAACCGGCTGAAAAGCGCATCATGGGTACTCAGCCGAATTCCACAAATCTGATGCAGATTGAAGAAGAAATTACCGAGCTTCTTCGGCCCGAAGCGCTGAAAATCTGGGCGATGCAGTTCGAACAGATTGCATGGATGAAGACGGCAAATATCAGAACGTCTCGTGGCCGTGCAATTGCTGCTCGTCCAAATTTGCTGTATAAAGATCTGATGATTAATCAGATAAACAGCAAGTGTGGCAATGACTTCCTTCGCCTTGCAAAAGGCCAGTTCATGGCCGAAGCGAGATATCTGAAGATGTTCGTAGACAAGCTGGTGTACAGCTACGTTTATGTGCATGGAATGGACCCGAATGAAGCAGCAAAGAAAGCTGCTGAAACTGGATTGCATGGAGAAATCCGTGTAAATCCGTCATTTGCCGGCCGTCACTATGTGAAAGACGAAGACGGAAAGTACTATGTTGTCTACGATAAGGAAACTCATCTCGACAATAAAGGGCGGTATATCGTAACCGATCTTGTTCGGTATCCCCATGGTGCTCCGTCCGAAACCATTGAAGTAAAAGCGTATCTTGATGATACCTGCCCGGATGATGTCATTCTGTTCCCTGCACCCGTTGCAGACGAGAATGGACACATCCCGGTAAAGTATCTGTATGCGTTCCGGCTGCAGGGTGCTGACTTCGATGGTGATGCTGTAACGGCGTTTACGGAGAAAGTCTGGCTGGAAGCTCAGCGACGTAACATCGGTAAGCCGTGGATGGTTATTCCGGTAAACACCGAAGGAACCGAGAAGGACAAGACTCTGGTGACAGACGAAACCTTCGAGCAGTTCTGCGAAATGAAAGTCGATGGACTGAGCAACCGCGTTGGGCTTATCGCGACTTCACTGAAGTACTTCTTCAGCCAGTACGCAAAGCGCATCCGTGAAGGTGAAGACCCTGAGCGCGATGCGAAAATCATTACTGACCATGCGTGCGCAATGGGTGATGATATCGATGAATTCAAGCATGGCAAAGCTAACAATGACTTGGTGCCATTCGTTGTACCTGGAGACGAGAAGAATGAATATCTGCAGTCTCCGTACTTCAACAGATATGCAAGAAAGTACAAGGCAGACAAAGACCTTGACAAAGCTATCTTCGACAAGTTCGGTAATGAAAAGACACCAGGCAGCGGCGTTCTCGATACGTATGCTGCGACTATCGAACGGCTGATGTGGAAAGGCGGCATCCCTGTCGTTAAGGAAGTGTCTAAGGCTTCTGACGGCAAAGACAGGTTCTACTTCACAGTAAAGCCTGTCCGGTGGGCTGCTAAGGAAGTAGACCTGTTTGAAGCAGGTAAAGGTGAAAGCCCGCGCTCTGCAGCTCTGCCGGACGTTCTGGCAAAGCTGTATGGGCTGGAACCTGGCACGATGCTCAGCGCGAAAGAGCTGTTCCAGCTTCTGTATCGCGACCATGCAGCAACGTGTGCTACGCTGATGGATAATCTTGATGAAGAAGAAGATAAGAGTGAAATTATCAAGAGCTTCAACAAGATTAACGAGCGGTATGCTCTGGCAAAAGTAGCCATCGTTGCGTGGGCAAAAGAAATGAAGAAGCAGAAGGGCGAAGAAGTGAACGCTATTGACGCGTTGAAAGCATTCACGACTCTGCTTATTCAGCACACCGCAAAAAGCAGAAGTGCCATCGACGTATTCGCTCGTGTTGGCAAGTTCAGCAGGGTGGATGGAAGCGTGTACGAAAAGACAGTATTTGACGCTCAGAGAGTGTTCAACTACTTCTTGGACGTATGCGGCGATGGCCTGCTGTTCCTTGGCGAAGAAGCTCCGGTATTCCCGGAAGTGAACAAAAAGTACATCGAAACAGCCAGTGCCAGCGCTCCCGACATGGATAAAGCGAAGGAATTAGCGTTGAAAGAAATGACTGTTATCGAGAAGCTGGTAAGTGTTATTCCCAGCGGCATCGAGAACGTCATCAAAGAACTTTCGTTCGATGGCGCAGACCTTAGCGCAGACGAACTGCGTGAACTCTTCAAGGACGATATCGTCATTGACGTCTACGAAGACGATATGGACTATGCTTGCTAATCAGACAAAGGCTGTGCTATCGGCTAGACGGGCAACACAGAAAGGAGAGAGAAAGATGGACTTTCAAAGAAATTATTATCCGTACTTTGTTCTGGAAGACGGCACGGAATGGATGGACAGCCACCCATACGGAATGGATGTTGCTTATGAAGAAGCGTTAAGACACAAAGCTGAAAGAAACCCAGTTGAAGTTGGAGTAAAAGTATTTGAACAGAATTGCTTCAAAATTATCAGCTGGAAAGAAGGTCGTCGTTGGTACAGTAAAGGAAAGTATTTATACAAAATCCGCGTTTAACCAGCCGAAAGGCTGGTTTTTTTATTTTAACGAACGAGCTGACGAGCGGCCTTGTCAAAGACATGAGCTTCGCAACGACTCAGCAACGAAAGGAGAACAAACATGGAAAACAAGGTTACTTATCAGTTAAACTGTCCTTGGTACGACAAGAGAAACGGCCGCGAGTATGAGCACACAGTAAATTTCACTGAAAACGAGTTGAAAAAGTATCGTGAAGCACTCTATTTCACCAGCGGCGTTCGGTGTTTCGACAAAGAAGGAAAACTCATTGAAAACCCTTTCAATGAACTGCCGCATAGTTATATTATCAACTATTTGGATCACTATGGCTTATTCTTATACGAAATGGAGACGGTATATGTTATGCCGTTTCCTGCATGTGGAAACAAAAACGGTAGCCGGCCTACGCATGACGAACTGTTCATTCTCGATGAGAAACCTTATTCAGATGGCACGTTTGTCTATCCAGGACGCTATGAATTCGCTGGCGAAATAAAAGAAGAATTGCCCTATTGACCTAAAGGAGCTTCGGCTCCTTTTTTATTTTTATGCCGACTGAGTGCTGACTGCACTCTTTACGGCAACGGGGCGGGCCCCCAATTTTCGGGCGGGGGAATTTTTCCGCTTCGCTCTCCCAACGCTTTGCAATCCCAACAGGAAAGTGGCGACAAGTCGCCACTGTAACATAGTGAATTCTTGTCGTTTCAACGCACAGCGGATGGACTTGGAGAAGTCTGGCTGTGTGTTGGCTGACAAGATATTCGGCGGCAAGCCGCCGAAGCATCATTGCGAAGAAATAAGCAATATCTCGAGAATTGCTATTTCTTCAATAAGGGTATGCCCTTGATAGCTATGAAACGTCAGCGGTGGATGCACCGCCGGTGAGGATACTGGATGGTAAACAGTCCTTGTCGTTAATGATGTTACGGTTTGAGACAGGCGTGATGCCAAGAACCGACCCGTGAGCCTGCGTTAAGGGCAATGAAAGTAGTAATTGAATGGTTTCAAACTGGAGTGAAAGCATGCTCGCTCCAGCCTTTGCAGAGGGCACCTGTTGAGAACTGCAATTCTCGGCAGGCGTAATGCGGTGTGCTCCGTCCCAAGCCCGGAGCTATTCAGCTGAAAATTCGCCGACAAGTCGGCGAAGTATCATTGCGCACCTTGTGTGCGAATTTGAGAAAGGGGATATCAGCCATGACAATGAGGAAACCCAACTATGCCCAGCGGATGGCAGACCTTCGAAACGAAATTGACACCGTGGAAAAATTTCTCGACCCGGTTGTCAAAGAACTGGAAACCCTGGATGCGGTAGCACGCACTCGCCGGCTCAACCCTACTGAGCGGAAACGGGTTAATGAAATTGCAGACTACATCCACGAAAAGAACTGCTGGCTCGTAAAAGCCAAAGAGCAGGTAAAGGCATTCTATATGCCCGTATCTGCATAACCTTGTGTATGTTGTTCAGCGCCCGACTGCTGATCCCTTGAAAATCCGGCCGGACGCTGCCTTGTATACACAGGGACACTACGTCAAAGTATTGGCATATTTGCTTTGATGCAGACATGTCCTACGCATTCGCCATGTTTGGAATTGTTGCCAGCAAGGAATGACATGGTTTGTGCGGGCCGCTGAGCTTGACGGGAGCTTGGCGGTTCTCCTGACATTTAACAGTCTTTAAAGCAGACTGATGTTTCTTCATGGGTAAACCTCCTTTCAGCCGGCAGGGTTAGGGCCCCTGTCGGTCGACCGCAATGTTCACGCCTCCACGTTGGTGCGGTTGGTTAACTCTTGGCAATACGATGTCGAGGGGCTGAATGTGAACAAAAGACCATAGGATAATTCGGCGGCAAGCCGCCGAAACAGCATTATGAACTTTAGGAAAGGAGAACACCAACAATGGCTAAAGTCGAAATCTATATCGACGGTTCGTGCTCCGGCAACCCTGGCCCGGGTGGCTGGGCGGCTGTATGCGAAATTAATGGCCAGACGAAAGTTCGGCATTCGTATACGACAGACACCATCACCAACAACAAGGCCGAACTGCTCGGCGCTATCGAAGGGTTAAAGGGTGTCACCGTGAAAGGATGCGAAGTCATCATTTACACGGACTCCAATTACCTTTGCACATGCTCCGAACATGACAAGAAATGGCTGACCGATAAGAGTCGGCCGAACAGTGAATTGTGGTTGCAGTTCATTGAGACCGTTGAGAAGAACAGGCATACCTACAAGTTCGTTAAAGTCGCTGGACACTCCGGCATCAGGCTTAACGAAATTGCTGATAAGTATGCCAAAGCCGGCTGCGCGAAAGCGAGGCACGAACGTTATGAAATCGCTTAATCGCTCTATTGCTTTGTATGCAATTTCATTTCTGTCTGCCTTAATTACACTTCTGTTCTTTATTCTGGAGGCTTAAATGTTCGATACAGAATACGGAAATTTTGCAAATCTCGCAGACTACTTTAACGAACATCCTGAGGATGAACAGGACTATCAGGACTACATTGACGAGCTGGCGGAAGAATACGCTCCTGATGAAATTCTTGACTTCCCCGAAGACTGGAAAGTAGGTGCCTGATATGCAGATACTCGATAATGTCATCATTTTGAGTCTGCCGGTTATCGCTTTCTTTGTCGGCAAAATTATATCCGACAAATATCATGCCGCTCAAATTGAACAGCTGGAATATCAGCTTCGGCTATGGATGGCTGAGCGGGGAGTTGGATATATTGCGCCCCAGACAAAGAAGGTGCAAATTGGCCAGCCGTTCATGGACAGACTAAAAGAGAACGGACGAGCAATCCAGCAACTCAAAAAGTGACGGGTTCCGAACACAAAAATCCGTCGGCAAGCCGACGGAATAGAATTGTGGGCGACGGCCCGAAAACAAGCGTGCAGGCAATCAGCACGTTATAAACGGTCTGCCACTCGGCAAGACGGGTTCCACCACACTACGCTCGTGAATGGAATTGACTGGTGATGCTTTGTCGCTCGGGAAGCACTCGACTGAGCGACGAGAACAACTGGTGCATAAACAGAAAATACTACAAAAGAAAATGGAGGACACTAAAATGACTAATATGATGATTTCTGGACGCATTGTTAAGGACGCTATCACCCGCCAGGTGATGAACGCCAAGGGACTGGCTGTCAACGTGACTGAGTTCGCGGTTGCCGTGAACGACGGCTATGACCCGGAGACCAAACAGCCGCGGTACACCAACTTCTGGAAGGTGAGCCTGTGGCAGGACAAGGGTGCCAACCTGAAGCCTTATCTGACCAAGGGCCGGAAGGTTGATGTGAAGGGCATCCCGACCATCGGCAAGCCCTGGGTTGGCGAGGATGGCCAGCTCCACAACGGTTCTCTGGAACTGAAGGAAGCTCAGGTTGAACTGGGCGACGCCTTCACCAAGGCCGAAGCGGACTTCGCCGGCGAGGTTATTCCCGCGTAATAGATACTACAGGGAGGACGTCTTATAGACGTTCTCC
>Ga0310690_10003202_pt1 | contig 25025 bp, 42 predicted proteins | sample AusTroGonzalo_MG_2_FD_207661 | JGI IMG/M metagenome (GOLD analysis project Ga0310690, IMG submission 207661) | Bovine rumen microbial communities from tropical cattle in Woodstock, Queensland, Australia - Gonzalo_04 (v2) (version 2) | ecosystem: Host-associated > Mammals > Digestive system >... | reverse complement strand
GGAACAATGTCGCGACGGCTGAGGAGGCGCTCGACTCTCAGGCGAAGCTCGCCGACACCATGAACAGCACATGGAAGGACGTCAACACCGACGCGGCGATGATCGACTACTACGCGGGCGTGATAGGCGAACTCGGGAACAAGGGCGAGCTTACACGCGAGGAGTACGAGAAGTTGCAGGTCGCGGTCGACGAGTTCAACCGTCTCACGGGATCGAGCGTCGAGATCACGAACGACATGACGGGCGAGCTTAACCTCAGCAAGGAGGCAATACTCGGCTGCGCCGAAGCCTACAAGGAGGAGGCCCGCGCGGCTGCGGCCCGCGAGATGCTGATCGAGGTCAACAAGCAGATGCTGACCGACGAGCTGGCCCTCAACGACGCGAAGGACAAGCTCGCAGAGGCCGAGCGCAAGCAGCAGGAATACATGAGGCAATACCCCGACCTGGCGAACCCATACGACCAGGAGGTGAACAGCCTCCGCGAGGACGTAGACGAGCTGGCGAGGTCGCACGAGAGCGCGGAGAAATCGGCCAACGAGCTTATGGGCGTCATAACAACGTCCCCCAAGCACTTCAAGAAGCTGGAGGATGCCCTATCCTCCTGCGGCCTCTCGATCGGCGACCTCGGGGACATAACAGACGAGCAGCTCGCGATCATGGAGGAGAACTTCGACGGCACTCTCGCGAGCATATACGAGACGTGCGTCGACCAGGGGATCGCGATACCCGAGGGCCTCGAGAAGGGCATCGAATCGAGCGCCGACAAGCCCGTCGAATCAGCCGAGCAGATGGTGGCGAGGATCGCGGGCAACATGAAGAAGTTCCTCGGCATCTCCTCGCCGTCGCGGTTGATGCAGGAGATCGGGCGCAACATCGACCTCGGACTCGGGAACGGCATCAGCGGCGGCGCATCGGGGCCGATAACCGCTATCGGCTCGATCGTAACATCGATATTCAACAAGACCGCTGGACTCCCCGACAGCATGAGGAGAACGGGGGCCAGCGCATCCTCGAGCTTCGCTGGCGGCATCTCCTCGGGGAACACGGCAGCGTCGAACGCGGCGGCATCGGTCAGCAGATCGGCGCAGAACGGCGTCATGGCGGCTCCCGCGAACTTCAAGACAACGGGCTACAACGCATCGGTCGGCTTCGCGAACGGCCTGCTCGGTTTGAACCAGTACAACTACGGCGTTTCGGTTGCGAGCAAGGCGCGGACTGGCATGGCGGACGTGAAGACCTACAACACGGGATGGAACTTCACGACTGGCTTCGTCAACGGCATGAACGCGGTTTCTTTATACAACTACGCATGGAACCTGGCGAGCCGCGCGGTGAGCGCGGTAAAGAACTGCCTCGGCATAGCCTCACCATCGAAGGAGGCCGCGAGGATCGGCGCGTACTTCGGCGAGGGCCTCGTCCTCGGCATGGAATCGACCGAGGACGCCGTTGCATCCGAGGCCGCGCGCATGGGAGGGCTGATGGAGTTCGACCCGACAGGGTACCAGATCGGCGCCTACGGCCTGCAGGCGCAACGGCGCGGGAACCAGGCGCCAGGAGCCGTGACCATGAACGTGACCATAAACGTGAGCGCAGGGAGCGCGGCTGAGGCGCGCGCTGCGGGCGTGAGCCTCGCCGACGGCCTCTACGAGGAGATCACGAGAAGGACGGGAGGCGAGCTGTGGCCTGCTTCATATTCGGCGGCATAGACTACTCGAAATGGCTCGAAATCGAGACGATCGATGCGCCAGCAATCGCGAAATCATCGCCAGACATTCGCTCTGTCGCGGGTCGCGACGGCGGATACCTGGCGAGCAACAGGCTCGAGCCGATGGAGATCAAGATCAAGGCGCGCCTTGCGACCGACACCATAGACGAGCGCGAGATACAGCGGAAGTGGGCGGAGATAGCCGCGACGATGCGGCATGACGGCCCCGAGCCGCTCTCGTTGGTAGAAGGCTACTACTGGCTCGCGGTACTCGCAGACGAGCCGAAGCTGAAATTCAGGCACTACAGCGCGACCGCCGAGCTTCTGTTCCTCTGCCCCGATCCCGTGGCGTACGGGGCCGAGCATACCGTAGAGGTTCCCTCTGGCGGCTCGATCGCGATAAAGGTCGGCGGATCATACCCGACGAGGCCGACGATAGGATCGTCTGCAGTTCGCGACTCGGAATCGCTGGTGTGGGGTATCAGGCTCGACGGGGGCGATCACCTCCACATCGCGACGGGGAGCGCGGAGGCGCGCAGCGTATCGGTCGACTGCGCGGAGCGGACATGCATCGTCAACGGCTCTCCGAGCCTCCCGACGCTCGACTCGGACTGGCTATCGTTCGAGCCTGGCGAGCATACCATCGAGATAGACAACGGCACGGGAGCCGCGACGGTTACCTACAGGGAGAGGTGGCTGTGATGCTCAGGGTCATGCTTTTCGATCGCTTCGACCAGCCAATCGGCGAGCTTTCCGAGCGGGACGTCTTCGCGCTCGTGAGAACCGAGACCGTGAACGGCGAGCATGCGCTGAAGATAACCACCACCCGCATATTGGAGAAGGGCCAGCGCATCCTCACGTGCGACGCGCGGGGCAAATGGCGCGAGCATGTCGTATACGGCACCGACGCGCTCCACGAATCGGGCGACAAGCCGATGGGCGATTACTACTGCGTCTGGAGCCTGCAGCACGACCTCATGGGGACGAGGGTATCTGCTATGCCAGGGGTTCAGAACCCCGTTACGGCGGCTGTGGCGCTCTCTGCGGCCCTCTCTGGGACGGACAGGTGGGAAGTAGGCACGGTCACGAACGAGGCCGTGGGCGGGGCCTCGATGTACGACACGGACGGCTGGAGCGCGCTCTCGACGCTCATCGCCGTCTGGGGAGGCGAGATCGACGCGACGATAGAGGTCGGCAGCATGGGCGTGGTGGCGCGCAAGGCCGACCTATACGCGAAGCAGGGAGACCAGCAACCGAGAAGGCGCTACGACTTCGGGGCCGACCTAAAGAGCATAAGGCGCAGGATGCCAGACGGCCCGCTCTACTGCCGCATCACACCGAGGGGCATGGGCGAGGAGACCGAAGGCGGATACGGGCGCAAGGTCACGATAGAATCGGTAAACGACGGCAAGGACTACCTCGAGAACCCAGACATGGTTCCCCTCGCGAAGCTGCCAGACGGGAACGGCGGCTGGGAGTACCCGACAATCGAGATAGAGAACCCAGACTGCGAGACCCCTGCGGAGCTGCTCGCATGGGCGCAGGGCATGCTCCAGGAGTACACCGTGCCGCGCATCACCTACGAGGTCGACGTGCTGCAGCTCGCCGAGGAGGGGATAGACCTCCACGGCGTGTCGCTCGGGGATGCGGTGCATATCGTGGATCGCAAATTCGGCGAAGGCATCCGCACATCTGGGCGCGTCCTGCAGACCGAGGTCGACATGCTCGACCCAGCCGACATGCGCATAACGGTGGGGAGCATAGCCAGCGACCTCTCGAGCCTGATCGGAGGACTCGGGGCGAGGCTCAATCTCGTTGCTGGGATCGTGCAGACGATGAACGGCGGCACGATGGAGCAGGACGGCTACCTCGAGAGGCTCCTCGACAGGCTCAATACGGAGATAAACGCGACTGGCGGATATACATACATCACGCAAGGCCAGGGCATCAGGACATACGACGCGGCTGTGAGCGACCCGCTCGTGGGAGCAGAAGCCTCCAAGGTCGTGGAGGTCAAGGGCGGCACGATCCGCATCGCGACCACCAAGACGGCCCAAGGCGCGTGGGAATGGAAAACGCTCCTTACAGGCGGTCTGGTGGCCTCTGAGGTGCTTTCTGCGAGCAACATCATAACGGGCGCGCTGACGGTAAGGGACGCGAACCAGAACGCCATCTTCGTCGCCGACATGGACGCGGGGACGGTATCGATGGCGGGGGACGCGATAACCATCGGACAGCGCACTCTCGCGGAGGCCACGGGGACGGTTTACGGGACATTCCAGTATGTACCGCAGCCTGACAGCACGAACCGCTACATGGTCGCATGCGGACCGTTCGAACCGAGCGACGATACCATTCTAAAGGTAAAATGGCTTTCTAATACATCGTATAACTACTCATACCCCCCAGCAATATGGATAAACGGGAGCAAGCTCCCGCAGAACTACGGTTCCAACTTCCGCCTTCCGAGCGACAAGCAGCTACAAAAGAACAAAATAATCGTAATGGAGGTGGAGCATTACGACGAAAACAACCCGTCATATTGGCGCTGGGTCGTAACGGCGGTAGAAGACGAAACCGCATCGGAGGGCAACGCATCGCGCACCATGTTCGCACGCGACACGAGCGAGATCGAGATCAACGGCGGGAAGGTAACCTTCAACGCGGGGACATTCGAGGTGAACGCGGACAACTTCACGGTGGACGAGGACGGCGTTATAACGGCGACGGCGGGGATCATCGGCGGGATGAACATCGGCGACGACCATATCTGGAACGACAGGATGAACCTCGAAGGCACAGGCCTCGGCTTCTACTACGGAGAGCCGAAGGTCGGCGGACTATTCCCAGAGTACCTGGTCGACAACCCATCGAGCCAGAACCCGAACCTGCTCGGACAGCTACGCATGCAGGTTCCCTACCAATTCCTCCTAACATCGAAGGTGCCGTCAGGCAACGACACCGAGGCGGTGATATTCAGATACACGAAAACCGCCAGCCATTCGGACGGCAAAGGAGAAGCCTTCCTAAATTGCGAGCTGACGGTAAAGGACCTCTGGGTGACCGATGCGCTAACGGAGATCATAACGGTGCCGCATTACAACGACACGGGATACTCGGCATACGGCTTCGCGGACGGCATCCTCAAGACAAGCGGGACAACGGGCGCAGGCGACAGCCTATACAACGGGAACATAACGGTGTCGGGCATAAAGCTCAAATTCACACGCGGATGCCTGACTGGGTGGGAATACGCATAAAGGGAGGCATGGATGAACACGCAGACGATGGCGCTGGACGTAAGCAAGCGGGCCGCGATAATGCCCGTCGTAGTGATACGCCAGGGCGACAAGAGCGGTACCAAGCTAGAGGTGAGCGTATACGACAACGGCGAGGCGCTGGACTTGACGGGATGCAGCGCGGCCCTTTGCGTATTGCTCCCGAGCGGCGACGATAACTACATCGTAAGCGGCACGGTCGACGACAGCACGGCGAGCTTCACGATCGACGAGACATACGCGGCGGAGCAGGTCGGCGTGACCAACATCGCATACGTGGAGATAACCGAGGGCCAGACCATCTGCTCCACGCAATCCTTCCGCCTGGTAATCGAGCGCGGGGCGAGGCTATGAACACGCAGCGGATAGCCCTCGACGTATCGAAGCGCGCGGAATGCCAGCCGACCCTCACGCTGCGGCAGGGGGACAGGAACGGCACGACGCTAGAGGTCGCCATCACCGACAACGGCGAGGCGATGGCGCTCGCAGGCTACACGGTCAGGCTATGCATGAGGCTGCCCGACAACGAGCATTACTACAGCGTGGACGGCACGGCATCGGGGAGCATCGCGAGCTTCCCCATCGACGAGACATACGCGGCGGCATATCCAGGCCGCACCGACGAGGCATACATCGAAGTCCTATACGGCGAGCAGATCATATGCTCCACGCATCGCTTCGCGGTCGAGATCGAGCCAGGGGCGCGCGAGGGCGTGGAGCCAGGCGAGATGCACCTGGCGGAGATAGACGCGGTTATCGCGGAGGTAGAGGCGCTCATAGACGAGATACAGGAGGGCGCGGTCTTCGGCGTGAAGGGCAACGCGGAGGAGACCTACCGAACGGGATCGGTCAACCTCACACCCGCGAACCTGGGCGCAGCCGAGGAGACCCATACGCACGCGATCGCGGACGTATCAGGTCTGCAGGATGCCATCGACGCGAAGCTCGATGACTTGGACGTATCGATAACGCAGACCGCCACGGGCGCGGAGATAACGGTCAACGGCGACACGGTCAGCATCGCGAACGGCATCGACGGAGCGGACGGCGCGGACGGATACAGCCCCTCGGCATCGGTCGAGCGCATCCAGACGGGAGCCACGATCACCATCGAGGACGCGGACGGCGTTACCTCCGCGACGGTATACGACGGCACCAACGGCCGCGACGGGACCAACGGCCGCAACGGCACGGACGGAATCACGCCAGAGGTGGAGGTCACGGAAATAACGGGCGGTCACAACGTGGCCTTTGATTACGGCGAGGGCGACCCGCGAAACACCGACTTCGACGTGATGGACGGCGCGGGAACGGTATCGGGGGTCAAAGGCGATGCGGAGGCAACCTACCGCACTGGCGACGTGAACCTCACACCCGCAAACATAGGCGCAGCCGAGGCATCGCATACGCACCCATACCTTCCATTGACGGGCGGGACGCTAACGGGCGACCTGACCATCGCCAACACGAACCCGCACCTGTACATCAAGGACACCGACGCGCAGAGCAACGTCACGACCTCGGGCGAGTTCGACGTATTGTATTTCCAGGACAAGAACGGCGCGAATTTCGGGCGCATCAACCCGTGGATAAACAACGGCGTTCAATACATGCGCTACCTGACGCAGCGCGTGATATCGGGAACCAACAAGTACAACATCGTCAGTCTCGGCGTGGACGCATCGGGCAACGCGGTCGTGAGTTTGAGCGGTGACGGCGTGGGCGCTGCATGGCGCAACGCCATCGGAGCTCTTGCATTGTCGGGCGGTACTACAACTGGCAACATTGAAGTTGATAGAAGTTCTGGTGATACTGGGTTTATTGCGAAGCGAACAGACCAGAATGTTTCGGTCGCCCTTATTGTCGGCTCCGCTGGTACAAACCACGGGGTATGGTCTTATAAGCTCAATAAGTGGCTTATACACGGCGATGCCAGTAACGTGTATGTCAACGGCATGAAGATGGCGACTGATACGATCACAACCGTGTCGAGCATCATCTCTGCTGCGAGCGGCATCACGGTCAGCGGTGCACGATACGCGGTCTGGGGCAAGCTCGCCATGCTCTACATGACAGTGAAATCGTCATCGGCAATCTCGGTTCCAGCAAACGGAGATATCACCGACCTTTTGATTGGTACGCTCGTCTCTGGTAATAGGCCCGCAATCAAATATGCGTTCATCCAGACGGAGGACAACGGCGCTGGCTACATCGATACCGACGGCAAGGTGTATCTTACGGCTCTCAATGCCACTGGCGCTGCGCGCACCATCGCCGCGAACACGAACCTCTATCTGTACTCGACTTATATCCTGGCATAAGGAGGGGGCATGCACATTCTGGTAGATGGAACAACGATAACAGCGTGGGGCGAGGAGCCGCCAACGGGAGATGGAATCCCGTTCGAGGTCGATGACTTCCCAGGCGTGGAAGAAGGGCAGGTTCTCCACTGGGACGGGCGAACATGGTGGACTGAGAAGGACATACCGACTCCGATGGACGTAATCAAGGCGATATTCGCCGCAAGCCCAGCACTCACCGTGGGAATCATCGACCCGCTCGCCCTGCGGATGATTGACTACCTGCCAGATTACGACCCTGAGCAGACGTACACGATAGGCATGCTCGCCATCCATGACGGAATCTTGAAACGCAAGACGCTCACTGGTTGGCGCACGGTAACGGGGTAAGGAGGGACGGAATGGACATAACGCCATACATCGGAACCATCGCAACGGTCATCATCGCATTCGGCGCGTTCTACGGCGCGGTAAACGCGAGGCTGGCGAAGACCGAGCAGAAGCTGGACGACCTCAAAGATCAGGTACAGAAGCACAACCAGATCGTAGAGCGCACCTACCGATTGGAGAGCGACGTTGCCACGGCATACAAGAGGATAGACGAATTGCGGGAGAAGGATACCCGCATCGAAGACAAGCTGGACGGTTTGAGGATAGGAGGCACGGAATGAGCGAGAAGGTAAAGGCGATCGTGACGCTGGTAGTAACGGCGGCGGTCAACGTAGCGAACGTATGCGGCTACGCATTGGACGCGGACACATGGGTGACGGCGGCGCTCAGCGTAGCGAGCGTCGTATGCATCATTTATTCGTGGTGGAAGAACCAGAATGTAACGCCAGAGGCGCAGGAGGCGCAGAAGGTTCTGCTCGAATTGAAGGCGCAGCGCAAGGCGAAGGAGGAGCGACATGGCGAAGAAGGATAAAGGCATCGCGGTCGAGCTGACACCCGCGATGGAGGCGGAGCTGACGAACAACAGGGGTGAGAAAGATGACGATAAGCAAGCTGGCGACGAAGCAGAACATATCGCCGAACACGAGCGGATGGCGCGGCAATCCTAGCAAGATAACCATTCACCATGCGGCTGGCGTGGTAAGCGCGGACGGCCTCGGCTGGATATTCGCCGACCCAGCGCGGGAGGCTTCCTGCAATTACGGCATCGGCAACGATGGCGAGATCATCTGCATTTTGCCCGAGGAGTACCATCCATGGACGAGCAGCTCATGGTCGAACGACGAGGCGGCGGTCACGTTCGAGGTTTCCAACAGTAGCGCGGGAGACCCGTGGCCCATCTCGGATGCGGCCTGGAAATCGATGATCGCGCTCGCGGCGGATATTTGCAAGCGGTACGGAATCGAACCGTACTACGACGGCACGGCGGGCGCGACCTTCACAGAACACCGCATGTTCGCACCTACCGCCTGCCCAGGGGACTACATCCACGCAAGGATGCAGCAGATCGTAAAGGATGTGAAAGCGGCTATGAGCGGTTCGACAACATCATGGCCCGTCCAGAGCTACCAGCTCAACACGACGGCGGCGCAGAAATGGAAATTGATCAAGCAGAAGGACGGCACCTACGAGATCGTGAGCGCAGCCAACGGGATGGCGCTCGACGTTTACGGCGCAGGCACGAAGGCGGGGACGGTGGTGCAGGCGTACAAGCGCAACAACACCAAAGCGCAGAGGTGGACGATCGAGAAGAATCAAATCTACCCAGGCGGCGGGAAATACGACCCGCCAGACTTCGCGCCTTTCCTATTGCACCCCGCATGCGCGCCGAAGCTATGCCTCGACGTGAAGGGGGCCTCCAAGGAGAACGGCGCGACCATTCAGGTCTACACCGCGAACAAGACGAACGCGCAGAATTGGGCGATCATGGACAACGGGGACGCGACCTGGACGCTAATCAACGTGGCGAGCGGAAAGGCGCTGGACGTAAAGGGCGGCGGCAAGTAGCTCACGAGGCCAAGGGGATCACGATCCCGAAACCGCACGGGAGCGCGATCACGCGCGGTTCGCGTGAATAATCGCCTGGTACACCAGACATGGATAAAGAGAACCCTTCGGGGTTCTCTTTTTCTATCGCGATGCGCTCCTCGGCAAGGTCTCCGACCTCGTCGCGGAAGTTGAATACCGCGACCATGCAATCGGGGAACAGGTGAACGCGATCGACGAACGATCCGAAAATGAAGTCCTCGTCCTCGCGGTCGAAGCCATGGGCGAGGAACTCGACTATTTCATCTTCGGAGACGCCTTCGGCTTCGCTCAAGAGGACGCCCCTCCTGCTATGCAGCGCGCGGAGCTGCTCGGCTATTTCATCGTTGCGGGCCACCATTTCATCTGTGACGAGACCTTTCCGAGCGGCTAGGGTCATATTATGCTGTTCGGTTTGCAGGGCCTCTATGCGCTCCTCGACGGACTCAAGCTCGATGACAGCCGATCCGTCGTTGCGATACATCTCGACGATGCGCCTGGCGACCCCGCGCATGCGCTCCTCATTGGAGGCAATATCGAGAACGGCCTGCGCGAGGGCATCCTCGACAAGCTCGCGCCTGACCCTGCGGCGGCAGTCGCCGCGCTCAGGGCAGGTGTAGTAATGATACCGTTTCCCGCTTCTCCCCGTGCCGCCTGATCCGTGCATAGGCTCCCCGCATATCCCGCAATAGAGCTTGCCCGACAGCGGATACGAAGACCAGGACTCGAGATCGCGCGGCTTGCGCTTCGGCATCATCCTCGCGCGCTCGAAGGTATCGGCATCTATGATGACGGGCATGCCGCCGTCGACCTCTATGCCCCCCCAGGAGTAGAGGCCAGTATACGCCTCGCGGCCCAGGATGCGCTGAACCCAGTTGTAGTTCACTGGTGAACCCGTCGACGTAGACCACCCGCGCGCAGCCAACGACCTCGCGATCGCCCCTATCGTCTCCCCGCCGAGGTACCTCGCGAAGACCTCGCGAACGACCTCGGCCTCGGCCTCGTGTATCACATATCGGCGCGTGTCAGGATCGGTTCGGTATCCGAATATCCTGTAACCGTTATCCATAGCCTTCAGAGCGTTTCCCTCCATGCCCCTGCGTACTTTGCGCTTCAGGTCGGCGACGTAATACTCGGAGAGAAGCTCGAGCAGCCCCTCCTGCAGCCCACCCTCAGGGGTATCTTCGACCTTCTCGGATGCGGAGACAACACGAACACCGCACTCGCGCAGCATCTTCTTGTACGTCGCCGAATCGTATCGGTCGCGGGAGAATCGGTCGAACATGTAAACGACCACATAATCGGACTCGGGCGCGTTCGCGATCATCCTCCTGAACTCGGGGCGCCGATCCGTCTTCCCCGATATCGCATAATCGGCATACTCTCCGACAATCTCGATATGCTCGCGCACGCAATAATCGCGGCACACGCGGAGCTGGTCTTCGATGGAAGCCTCGCGCTGCTTATCGGAGGAGTAGCGCGCATAAAGGACGGCGGTCTTCATTCCCCATCGCTCCCGTATACCATGACAGCCATTTCCTCGAGCGATACCCCCAGGGCGTCGGCGATCGCCTTAGCCTTCCCGAGGGTCGGCTCCTTAGACCTCCCGCTCGTAAGCTCGCATATTGACGAGCGGGATGTTCCGAGCCTCCGAGCAAGCTCGGCGGCGGTTACGTCCTGCCTCTGCAGGTAGTATCTCAGCACTTCAGCGTATGAACTCATAACCTCACCCAGTCTAGAAATTTGCACTATATGAAGTATTGCACAGTACAGCAATCTGTACAATAATTCATATAGTACCGAAATCGGTACTAGAAAGGAGGGGGCCATGACACAGGTCAAGGAAGCACTGCTGCGTTACATGGATCAGAGCGGGAAGACATACGAGGACGTCGCGTGCGATCTTGGAGTCGCGCGCACTTCGCTGTTCAACAAGGTGCGCGGACAGTACGCTTTCACCCTCGAGGAAGCCTACAGGCTCTCGAGGATGCTCGACTGCACGCTCGACGATCTGTATTCGATGACGCAGGCATGACGCGCCAACGGACACCCGACGAGACGGCCCGCGCATCGTTGCGCGAGAGGAAGGCGATGCTCGACCTCCTCAGCGCGGTGCGCGCATGGCGCGCAGCGGGGAAGCCGCGCAAGAGGTGACCATGGCGCGCTGGCGGCGATACGAGGAGGAGTACCTCGAGAGGCACGCGGGCGACGGATCGGTCGCAATAGCCGAGCATCTCGGGAGAACGGTATCGAGCGTCAAGAGCCATGCGAGCCGAATGGGGATAAGCCTCTGCAAACGCTGGCACTGCCCCAAGTGCGGCAGGTACACGTTCAAGCCCCTGACCGAATGGAGCGGATGGTGCAGGAGATGCAGCATCGAGGCTTCGGCGGACACGGCGGCGATGAAGAATCGGGAAATCAGGAGGGAGGTGGAACGGGAGAAGGCCGCGATCAGAGAGGAGGAGAGACGGCGGCAGATGCTATACAGCGACACGAACCGCCAGAAAAACGAACTGAGGAGATTGCGTGAAAAGCGCAACCGAAATGCAACCACGGAAGGAGAGAGCATTGATTAACCGAAAAGAGGGAGCGGCCCACCGCCAAGCAAACCGCTCCCGCAGCATCGCGGCACAGGGCCGCAGACCGAACGGGATTATAGCATCAGAGCTGTATGAGCGCACATGCAGGATCGCGGGGTGGATCATCGGCCTCGCGTTCGGGATCGTCTTCGCGCTCGGGATCATAGCGGGCTAGAGCCATGATCGACTACGGACAAGCCCCAGACAACCAGATGCAGCTCGCGCTGCCTGGATGCACCGACGAGGGCAAGGCGCTCATGGACGAGGCGCGCAGATGGGCCGCGCTCCACTTCGAGGAGTTCTGCTGGTACAAATCTCAGGCGCGCGCGGCATGCGTGAACGGCGGCAAGGCATCGCCGAACTTCATACTTCAGCTCATGAGGAACCACTTCAGGGTTTCGATACCGAACGCATACGCTCCGTGCCTCGCGAGGATCGCGATGGAGCAGGACAAGGGCCTCGCTTTCAGGATCGCGAGAAGCAAGGTCGACGGCTTCACGGAGGCGGTTCTATGAGCATAATCGCCATCGACCCAGGGATGCGCAACACGGGCCTAGTCCACATGGACGGGAGGAGCATACACGACGTCCTCACCATCTCGTGGAGCGGGGCCGTCCGCGACGATCAGCACGCGCTTCTTCTGAGGGCATACGAGACGGCCTCGACGATCGCGCGCTGGATAGCGGACAAGCCCCACGAGGCCGTCGTGATAGAGGGCTTCCTCAACTATTGCAAGCGGCAGAGCGGCTACACGTTCCAGACGCCTTACCTCTGCGGCTACATCCACGCGGCGCTGGCAACGGAGCATTTCATCATCCAGACCTCGAGGCAGGTACTCAACCCGCGAACCAGAGGCAACGTCGCCGCATACAAGGCCGCGATGGAGAAGGGGAGCTGCCCCTGGGAGGGGAGCGAGAAGCTCACCAACGACCACCTGCGCAGCGCGGCGGCGCACGGAATCTACTACTACATCCACAGGGAGGAGGGAGCATGAGGATAACGAACAAGATGGGACTCCCGCAACCTTTCGTCGATGCCGCGACGAGCGAGTACGCATACAAGCCGAGGCGCTACAGCGTCACGGCCCTGCTGAAGGGAGTCCGCGAGGCGATCCTCCAGAGGCGGCACGACGCGGAGATCGAACAGGACGCCTCGGACATGGTATGGGCCGTATTCGGCACGGCGGTTCACTCGATACTCGAGAACGCTCAGGAGACCGACTCGCAGCTCAAGGAGAACAAGATAGCCGTGGATATGCCGAACGGCTACGAGCTATCTGGCGTGTTCGACCTCTACGACGATGCGACGGGGACGGTCACCGACTACAAGACCGCGTCTGTCTGGAAGATTCAATTCGGAGACTTCTCCGATTGGAGGCGGCAGGTACTCGCCTACTGCTGGATGCTCCGAAGGATAGGCTTCGACGCCCGCAACGGCGAGGTCGTGGCGCTCCTCAAGGATCACAGCAAGTCCAAGGCGCTGATCGGGAAGCACCCAGAACACCCAGTGGCCCGCATCTCCTGGGAGTTCGGCCCGAGCGACTTCGACGAGATAGGGCAATACCTAGTCGGCAAATTCGCGCAGATCGAGGCATGCGAGCAGCTCCCCGACGATCAGCTCCCGCTCTGCTCCGAGGAGGACAGATGGGCGCGCGGCGAGTCATACGCGGTCATGAAGAAGGGCGTGCAGAAGGCTCGGAAGGTATTCAAGACGGAGGCATACGGCGACGCGACGGAGTACAAGGCCCGCGAATGGGCGGCGGTCAACGGGAGCGACCTATACGTCGAGCATAGGCCAGGCGAGGACGCGAAGTGCATCGGCTACTGCAGCGCGGCGCCGTTCTGCAGCTATTGGAGGGAAAGATACGGAGAGGAGGCGTGATGGCCGACAAGACGGAGACGATCGCCGAGGCGTTCACGGGCGCATGGACTGAGATCGCAAACCCAGAACTCGACGGGATCAACCCGCACTTCAAGAACCGATATGCGACGCTCAAGGCGACGCTCGCGGCTGTTCGGTCTGCATGCAGGCCGCACGGCATCGCATACGTGCAGACGCTGTCGGAGCGCGACGGGAGCTACAGGATCGAGAGCAAGGTCATAAACGCGAGGGGCGACGAGATCAGGCTCTCGGCCTTCCCGATCGAGAACACTCCGAACCCGCAAGCCTTCGGGTCGGAGATGACATACAAGAAGCGTCAGCAGGCCCAGGCCGACTGGGGCATCGTCGGAGACGAAGACGAGGACGGAGAGGCCGCTGCAGCCGCGCACAAGGAGAAGGCGGGCGCGAATACCAGGAAGTCGGAAACGGCACCGACCAAGGCGCCTGGAGGCGCGAAACGGCAAACCGCTAACCGCTACGAGAAGCTGAAGCTCCTCAAGGCTCAGGCGCTCGAAGTCGGCATAACCGAGGAGGGGATGAACGGGGCCATAGCGAACGTCCTGCAGGGCAAACCGATGAAGGAAGCGACCGACATAGAGATCAAGGCATGCGAGACCTGCCTGGCGACGCTGATCGCCGACAAGCAGGAGCTGCTCGGGAAGGAGAGCAATGGCAATCAATAGGACGATCATCAGCGGGAACCTCACACGCGACCCAGAGCTTAGGGAGACCGCATCTGGCACGGCGGTATTGGAGATCGCCGTCGCGGTGAACGACAGGACGCGGAACCAGCAGACGGGCGAGTGGGAGGACTACGCGAACTTCATCGACTGCGCGATGTTCGGAAGCCGCGCGCAGGCTGTCAGCCAGTACCTCGCGAAGGGCATGCATGTGACAGTTGAGGGCAAGCTCAGGCAGAGGCGCTGGGAGAAGGACGGCAAGAAGCACAGCAAGATATCGGTCATGGTCGACGAGATCGACTGGACGGGCGGCAAGCGGCAGGAGCAGGGACAGGAGCAGGATCAGGCCGCTGGCGTCTACGACGAAGACATACCCTTCTAGCCATGAAGTACTTCGACCACGACACGACGGCGTCGAGCGACGATCTGATCCTCGCCCTGCGCATAGCGCACGGGGGCGCTGCGGTCGACTGCTACTGGGCGATCCTAGAGCAGATATACCGCGACGAGGCTCCCACGGTCATCGTAAGGAACCGACCCGAAACCCAGGCGCTATGCGCTCGGTTAGCGACCGCTTACGAGACGGTTCGCGAGTACGTTACCACAATGATCGAGTACGGACTCCTCGACGCCGTGGAGGACGGCGACGGATACGCGGAGGTCGTATCCGAGCGCGCCATGAACAACATCAGAGACTATCAGGAGATGTGCGAGAGGAACCGCCTCAACGGGCAAAAGGGCGGGCGGAAACCCAAGCGCAAACCGAGCGGGAACCGAGCGGGAACCGAGCGGGAACCGAGCGGGGGGGAAAAGAAAAGAAAAGAAAAGAAAGCGTTGGGTTCTTATGAAAAGAACCCAAACGCTGGCGCAGAGCGCGGCGCGGACACGGGGGAACCCGCTCCGCGCTCAGCGCACCCATGCCCCGAGTGCGGAGCGGACATGCGCCCGACCGCGACAACGCAGGCAGGCACGCGCAGGCGCTACTGGCGGTGCGACGAGTGCGGGGGGGAGGCAATCTATGGGTGACCTCATCTATCCGAACCGCATGACCATAGACGAGGCCATGGGATACGGCATGCCGCACATAGGATGCAGGTACACACGAGACGATGCATCGGCTACCGCATTCGACGATGACTGGTCTCCCTGCGCGGTATGCGGCAAGACGGCGACGAACAGGCACCACGAGCCGCCGAGGGGACTCCACAGCGCGAGAGACCCAGAGACGGGTGATCGGAAGCCTGGCGCGCTCCTCATGATCACCGAGTGGGGGAGGTTCGTCCTCAAGCCCGCGCTGATCGCGCTCTGCGGCTCGGGTACCACAGGATGCCACGGGAGGCGCCACGCCCGCGAGATCGATATCTGGTGGCGCTTCGATACGAGGGAGTACGAGGAGCAGTGGCTCAGCGGGTACCTTCTCGCGCACGGCATAAGGCCGCACAGCGAGAAGCTCTACGGCTACGGCTGCTGGAACTTCGATGACGGCGGCAGGAGATGGTCGCACAGGGGAGGAGGCTACTAATGGAATACAAGACGCTCGAGCAGAGGTTCCTCGCCGAGTACGCGGCTATGGAGCGGGAGAACGAGCGCCTCGAGAAGCAGGTCGAGGCCCTCGAGTGCAAGCTCGAGAACTACATCAGGATGGCTGGCGAGCGCGCCGAGCGGGTTCTCGCATTGGAGAAGCGCCTGCAGGAGCAGGTCATCGAGATTCACTCCCTGCGGAGGAAGCTCAACCTGGCAGGTGCGAAATGAAGCGGTTCAAGAAGCTGGCGGACAGCATAGCCAAGGCGCTCGTCGAGGAGGGCTTCACGGTTCACCGATACGACGCGGAGAAGACCGAGAGCGTGTACCTCAGGCTCGACTGGGGCGCCTGCAACACGATAAGGATCAGCGACCACGCGGGTTACATGCATATCAAATACCGATACAACATCGGGACATGGATCGCGGAGCCGATGCAGACCGAGGACACGCTGCTCCGATTCTTCTACCCCGCAGAGCAGGCGGAGCGCCTCATATGCCAGTGCGTCGATGACAGGGACGCGCGCGAGCGGTGGCTCGGCGAGGACGGATACAGGAAGGTCAAGGACAGGAAGAAGCGCGAGGCGCGGAGATCGGACAGCGGCTTCTGGGTGCGCGCGAGGAAGGTCAAGAGATGATCATCACAAAGGAGGTCGGCGACGGCAGATGCCCCAACTGCGGCGAGTACGGGAGCCTCGGAAGGGTGGAGGAATACGGAGACGACCTGCGCGCGGAGTACGAGTGCGGGGCGTGCGGGGCCGTATTCTGCGAGATTTACGCTTACGAATACACGGAATACGAGAGGGAGGCGTGATGGATAAGAGCGGAATCGTCTCGGGAATACTCGAGGCTTTCGACGAGATCGAGGCGCTAAAGGCAGAGAACAGGATTCTGCGGGCGATGCAGGTCGTGACGGTCGGCGCTGAAAAGGACATATACGAATACGGCAGAAAAAGGCTATTCGAGGACTACACGCCTTACATAACGGCGATCGCATACGTCGACGGAGAGCCTCAGCCCTTCGAGGCATGGATCGAGGCAAGGTTCTACAACTTCCCAGACTTCATGAGCAGGAACGACTTCCTCAGGGAATACGACTCGGAGCTGCGCGCCCTTTACGGAAGCGAGCTGACGAAGGGGGAGGACTATGGCAAGGCCGAAGGGTAACGCGCTTTATTCGCTCTACAGGGGCGACGATTTCGTGGACGTGGGAACCGCCGAGGAGCTGGCGACCCGCCACGGGATAAAGGAGAGCAGCATCGTCCACATGTCGACGCCGAGCTACCACAGGCGCAAGGTCGGCGACAGGCTCCTCGCCTACAAGCTCGAGGAGGAGCGATGAAGTACCGCGAGTGCATCAAGTGCCACGAGCTGAAGCCCATCACCGACTTCGCGATCGAGCCGAGGATCGTCGGCTGCAGGCACGTCAAATGCAGGGAGTGCGCGGATCACGACAGGAGGCTATTCGAGGAGAAGGCGCGGGGAGCGAAACAGGCGAGGCGATCATGGCGGGCGTGAGCTACGAGCATATGCGACAGCGCCAAGCGTTGCCGCTCGAGGCCAAGATCGCGTTCACGGAGAGCCGCATCAAAGCCTGGTATCTGCACTACTACGGCGACGTGTACGTTTCATTCTCGGGCGGCAAGGACTCGACCGTGCTGCTCGACATAACGAAGCGGCTATTCCCAGACGTTCCCGCCGTTTTCTGCGACACGGGACTCGAATACCCAGAGGTGCGGGAGCTGGCGCTGCGCAAGGCGGACGTTGTGATAAGGCCGAAGATGACCTTCAGGAAGGTCATCGAGAAATACGGCTACCCGATACCAGGCAAGGAGCAGGCGCTCTACATCAGGCAGGCGAGGAACACCAAGAGCGAGCATATGCGGAGCATTCGCCTGGGTAACGGGAGATACAGCGTGAGCGCACGATGGAGGCCGCTCGTCTATGCGCCGTTCGAGGTCAGCGAGAAGTGCTGCGACGTGATCAAGAAGGCCCCGTTCAAGCAGTACGCGAAGGAAACGGGACGGGCGCGCATGACCGCGATGATTGCTTATGAGTCATCAAGGCGCGAGCGATCGTACATGCTATACGGATGCAATAACTTCTCAGATAAAAACCCGTCGTCGGCTCCGATGGCGATATGGACGGAGCAGGACGTACTGCGCTACATCAAGGAGAGCGGCATCGAGTACGCCTCATGCTACGGCGAGATAGTCGAGACGAGGGGGGGGGGTTGCTCCGATGCACGCGGGAGGACAGGACTGGCTGCATGTTCTGCATGTTCGGCATCCACTACGATGCGACCCCGAACCGCTTTCAACGCATGGAGCGCGACTACCCGAAGCAATACGACTACTGCATCAACAAGCTGGGAATCGGGAAAGTCCTCGACTACGTGGGAATCGACTACCGATACCAGCCGACATTATTCGAAGGGGAATGAGATGAATACAAAACCAAATGAGGTGGTGGAGCAATGATCACCACATACATGGACTCGGCGAGGCGCGGAAAATGCGCGGAATGCGGAAAGAGCTTCATCAGGCGCGCAATCGATGAAGCCGACTATGGGGAGCTTTGCCGATCATGCTATCTGGAGCGTAGGGCGGATCACGCGCGGAACGCCAGAGCGGAGAAGAAGCCGACCGACGCGGTGCGCGAATTCGCCGAGCGATACGAGAGGCGCATCGCGGAGCTGGAGGAGCAGATCGCGGAAATCGGAGCCGAGCGGACATGCCGCAACATCGCCGAACCCGACGAAATGAGCGACAGGCCGTTCACATGCTCCGAATGCGGGGCGCGGGGGCCATACGGCGAAGGCACCTACCACATCGGCGGAAGCGAGAAGAAGGAAGACGGCAGCGTCGTATTTTGGGATGCGTGGCCCGTTTACAAGTATTGCCCTCATTGCGGACGGAAGGTGGTGTCATGAGCTGGTGGACATTCTCGCACGGCATCGCTTTCGGCATCGGCGGGCTGGTGACATTGCTGGTGATGCTCGTTACAGGTTGGAGGTTCTGCGATGGAATATGCAGTCGGTGCAGTCGCGCTAATCGGCGGAATGGTCGCCGTTCTCGCGGTGCTGGTCGTGAAGCTGTGGAGAGGGGGAGGCGATGACTGACGCAACGGATGAGCGCATCACGAAGCTGGCACTTGCCGTCGGTTCGTTGAGCATGGCCGTGGCAGACCTGGCGCATCTATGCGACGTGCGCGGCCATGTTTTCGATGCTGAGTCCGCAAAGCGGTTCGACTCCCAGTGGGATATGTGCCAGGAAATGCTGGCTGATGCTTTGAAGGAGGGCGACGATGCCTAGCACATTTCCAAAATGCCCGTACTGCGGACATGAGTTTCGCTACCAGACGGGCTACTACAACCTCGCAGACCCAAGTTACATCAACCTGCAAGAGCAATGGAGATGTGCCCATGAGTTCGGCCACAACCGCAAAGACAAAAGCGGAGCGTGGACGGCGGTCGTCACATGTCCTAGTTGCGGCAGACGATGCGAGGTCGGCTACAAATGCACGATGCGTGCCGTGAGTCGCAAGGTCAAGGAGGTAACGCGATGACCGACAACCGAACGACTGACCTGAAACCCTGCCCGTTCTGCGGCGGCGAGGCGGTTTTGTTGGAGCCTAACGAAAGTTCGACGTTCTATCGTGTCGGGTGCAACTGCGCACATTGCATCGGAGCGAATGCGGTCTGGCATGCGCACACTAGCGAAGCCGAAGCCATCGCAGCCTGGAACACACGCTATCACTGCGGACTGACCGACGAAGATTACAACATCCTGCTTGATGAGCTTGGAGTATCGGAGCGGACGTGCTACGCGGATGAGGTTACTCACCGTGATTGCAAGTACAGCGTGAACCGAGGGTGGAAAGAGCGGACGTGCCGCAACCTAGCCGAGCCAGACGAGATGAACGACAGGCCCTTCACATGCTCGGAATGCGGGGCGCGCGGGCCATACGGGGAAGGAACCTACCACATAGGAGGATGCGAGGAGAAGGAAGACGGCAGCGTCGTATTTTGGGACTCATGGCCCGTTTACAAGTATTGCCCGAATTGCGGGAGGAGGGTCATCGAATGAGCGACGCCGAGATCACATATCTATGCGACACATGCAAGCACCGACACGGAGACCTGCGCACCTATCACCGCATCGACTCTCAGGGTATCGAGAGGTCGTATACGAACATCGTGAAGGTGCGCTGCAGGGCATCGAGGAAGAACCCGAACATGGTAAGGGATGCGGTCGCCGAGGTCGCGTACAGGGAGCCTGAGTACGTCTGCGGAGACTACAGGAGAGCGAAGTGGGTGAAGGCATGACAAACGAATTCAAAAGCCCATACACATTGATGAAAAACAGGAAGTACAACACCTGGTGCAGATACACGGCGAGGCTCGACAGCTACGGTCGCGGATGCCTCCATAACTGCAGCTACTGCTATGCGAGGCACCTCCTCGACTTCAGGAAGAACTGGCACCCGAACGAGCCAGCGGTCGCGAACCTCGACACGATCCGAAAGGTAGTAGGCAAGCTGGCGCCTGGATCGGTCGTGAAGCTCGGCGGAATGACCGATTGCTTCCAACCCATAGAGGGGAAGCGCCACACCACGCTCGAGACGATAAAGATGCTCAACGATCGCGGAGTACACTACCTCATTGTCACGAAAAGCGCGACGTGCGTATTCCCCGAATACCTCGACGCATACGACCCGAAGCTCGCGCATTTCCAGATCAGCATAACGTCGACCGACGACTGGAACGGGAACAGGTACGAGACGGCCTCGCCCCAGTCGGAGCGCATGAGGGCCTGCGAGGTTCTCGAGCGCATGGGCTACGACGTATCGGTGAGGCTCTCCCCGTTCATACCCGAGTTCGTCGACGTATCGGTGATAAACGCCATCGACTGCGGGAAGATACTCGTCGAGTTCCTCAAGGTTAACACGTACGTGCGGCGGTGCTTCGACCTCGACTACAGCGAGTATACATGCTCATACGGAGGCCACAGCAACCTGGAGCTGGAGCGCAAGATAGAGCTGGCGGAGAGCCTAACGGACTTCGACCAGCGCAGCGTCGGAGAATACGTGAGAGATCACTACCTCTACTTCAGGGATAACTACAACTACAACCCGTTCGATTGCTGCAACCTGCGCGGCATCGAATACGACGATTACCCAGACATAGGCGAGGAGCCTGACGGAGACAAGCAGATGCGCCTATTCGACGCATGCGACGTGAACGGGAGGCGGCTGTGAAGGTCTGCCTCCTCGACGTCGACTCGAAGATACCGAACCTCGCGCTCATGCGCGCCAGCACGTACCACAAGCAGCGCGGCGACGCGGTCAAGCTCGGTTACGATCCGCTGTTCGACGATCCAGACCTCTGCTACGCGAGCAAGGTATTCGACTTCACTCCAGAGCCAGAGTACATGCCCGACTGCGAGACGCTCAAGGGAGGCCCAGGCTACGACCTCGGCGCGAGGATGCCGTTCGAGGACTACGACAGGATCATGCCAGACTACTCGATATACGGCTGCGGGTACGCTCTCGGACGGTTCACGCGCGGATGCCCGAACCGCTGCCCGTGGTGCGTAGTGCCTAATATGGACGGAGGCGAGGTGCGGCACGTCGCAGACCTCAGGGACTTCTGGGATGGTCAGGAGACGGTCAGGCTCCTCGACGACAACATAATGGCGGACGCCGACGAGTTCTGCCGCGCCTGCGAGCAGCTCGCGCGATCGGGCGCAGGCGTGATATGGGACGCGCTCGACATACGATGCGTCACCGACGAGACCGCGCGCGCCCTGTCGGGCATCAGGCACGCTAAGCGGCTCCATTTCGCATGGGACAGCCACGCGCAGGATGAAGCGGTTCCTCGCGGAATAGAAACGCTCGCACGCCACGGCATCAAGCCGCGCATGCTCGTCTTCTACGTCCTGGTCGGCTTCGGCACCTCGCGCGAGTACGACATGCGCAGGATAACCGCGCTCAGGGACATGGGGGCGAACCCGTACGTGATGCCATACGACAGGGGAGACCCGTACCAGCACCATCTGGCGCGCTGGTGCAACAACAAGATCATATTCGCAAGCTGCGACTTCAACCGATACAGGCCGTGGGTTAAGGAGAGGGGGACGGCATGAGATACGATCCGAGGCTCTACAGCGACGAGGCTCAGTTCATGGCGATGCTCGGGACGCGCATCAGGTCGGCTATGGCAGAGAAGGAATGGGGATACAGAACGACCGCACGGGCGGCGGGGATAAGCGAGAGCGCGCTCAACGGATACCTCATGGGGAGGCACGAGCCTTCCGCGTGGGCGATCGCATCAATAGCGAGCGTCCTCGGCGTGACGGCAGACTGGCTGCTAGGATTGGAGGAGGAATGAGGGAGGCGGTATACAGCGGGACGCGGAACCTCTACCCGCATATGGAGACGGCGGCTAAATCGCTGATCGCGAACAGCAACGTCGAGCGAGTATGGCTCCTCATAGAAGACGAGGAGTTTCCCTTCGAGATGCCCGACATGGTGGAGACAATCGACGTCCACGACCAGAGGTGGTTCGGGCCGAGAAGCGCGAACATAAAGACCCAGTTCTCATACATGAGCCTCCTCAGGGTCTGCTACACGAAGCTCATTCCAGAGGCCGAGAGGATACTGCAGCTCGACGTCGACACCGTCGTTGTCGACGATATATCCGACCTCTGGAACATCGACATGGGCGGCGCCTGGCTCGCGGCTGTGCGGGAGCCTCCGCGCTATATCGGAGAAGGCGACAAGCGGCAGCGCATCGACTACAAGCCATGGGGCGAGGACTACTTCAACATCGGAGTCGCCATGTTCAACCTCGCGAAGATCAGGGCGGACGGTCAAGACGATTGGCTGATCCACGTCCTCAACACCGAGAAGCTGAACTGGATCGACCAGGACGCCTGGAACAAGTACCACAGACGGCGCTATGTAGACCTCCAGACGCGCTACAACGAATCGATGGTGACGGGATACACCGACAGGCCCGCCATAATCCACTTCGCTGGCTACGGCAACGCCTGGATCGATCCGAGCGACCCGAAGCACCGCGAGATACCGAGGCTCGAGCATCTCAGGAAGTACCGCGAGATGGGATGGGACGAGGTAATGGAAATGCACGGAAAAATATCGTCTGACAAGTAAAAACCCGAGACGGGCGGGAGCGAGGACGCTCCCGCCTTTTTTATTGGAAAAGCCATCGGATGACGCTTGACAGATACAGGGATAGACCTATAATTCGAGTATAGGTATAGACCTACTACTACTAAGGAGGCAAGAGATGGCGAGCAAGATCAACACCGAGGGCCAGGCGTTCAGGGATGCGGTCGATATGTACGAGTTCGCAAAGGCCGTTGAGATGATGGGCGACGTCAGGTACAACAACGACTACGCAAACGACATTTACCGCGAGGCATACAGCAAGGCCGTAAGCACGATGCTGGGCATCGCGCACATGGACGGCGTTCGCTACAAGGATGTATTGGCTGCGGTGCGCGAGGCTGTTGCGCAGCGATAGGGGAACAGGCCCACGCGGGAGGGGCCAAACTCCCGCACGACAGCCGACCGCAAGAGAGAGGACACGACGATGGCAAGCACGAAACTCTACAGCTTCAACATGGAGCGCAACGGACACAACATCGATAGCGCGAGGACGCTCCTCAGGCTCCGCTGGTACGACGCGGTGGAGGCTGGCGACCACGCTGCAGCCGACCGCCTGCAGGCTCGGATAGACCGCATAAACGAGATCGTGTGCGGGTGCTTCGCTGGCATGCTCCAGCTCCCGTGGGACGAATGGCAGTACCTGCACACCGTGAGCGAATGGTACAAGACCCACCGCATGTGCTGCTGCGAGGCGCACGGCATCGAATACGTCGAATAGGCGCGGAGGCCCGAGCGGAGGCGGGATAAGACCTCCGCACCGACCGAGGCGATAGGAGGGAACACGATGGCGAGCATGATCGACAAGACGATCGCGAAGACGCGCGGGAGGAACGCCGAGAGCATCGAGGACTGCATCTGCGAGGCATGCCTCACCTACGATAACATGGGGAGGCTCCTCGGCGAGCTGCTCGACTACTTCGGGGGCAAGTACGACGGCAGGGCCATGGCGCTCCTCGAGGACATGATGGGCGACTACATCTCCGAAACGGTGTAGGATAGCCAGACGGAGGACGGAGGAGACATGGCTATGAGCGAGGCGGCGAAGAAGGCCGACCAGAAATACAAGGCGGAGAAGACCACGCAAATCGTGATGCGGTTCTATCCCAAGGACGCGGAGCTGCTCGCGCACCTTCGGAGGCAGGAGAGCAAGCAAGGGTACATAAAGCGGCTGATTCGCGAGGACATGGAGAGGGGCGGGGATGACCGATAACGGTGCGAGCATCGAGGACGGCTGGGGAGGTAAGACCTTTTTCGGCATGGGCTTTAGGGAATGCGGCGAGAAGCTAAGGAGGGCGAAGTATGAGCTGCTGCCCGAATGGTGCGAACCGCCGCATGAAGCCGTATGCAGGAAATGCGGATACATCGCAACGGTCGCCGAAGCCATGGCGCGCGATACCTGCCCGAGATGCGGATACAGCGGGAAGCTGCTCGGCAGCAAGGTGGACATATTTATCCTAGACGAGCTGCACCATGGGCAAGAGTAAGCGCCCGACATTCTGCCCCCATTGCGCAAGCGTGGTGCCAGCGGGCAAGACCTGCAAGTGCAGGAGGAGCAGCGCGAAGCACGAGCGCAAGCCGACGCCAGGGGACGCCACCCGATCGGAGAGGGAACCCTGGCGGGCGCGCTACTCGGGAGCCGAGTACAAGCGGGCGAGGCAGGAGGCGATCGGAAGGCAGCAGGGCAGATGCTGCGACTGCGGGAGGGTATGCGCGGAATGGGACGGCTCGAAGTGGAGGACGGCGAGGCTCGGGGGAGAGGTCGACCACGTCGTGCCGCTCTGCGAGGGGGGAACCGACGAGCCTTCCAACATGAGGCTGCGCTGCAAGAGCTGCCACGGCAAGGAGGAGGCGAAGCGCAGGGAGGCGAGGCGGCGGAGGGGTATCCCCTCTGAAAAGGGGGAGGCCCATACCAC
>Ga0310690_10003201_pt1 | contig 25027 bp, 23 predicted proteins | sample AusTroGonzalo_MG_2_FD_207661 | JGI IMG/M metagenome (GOLD analysis project Ga0310690, IMG submission 207661) | Bovine rumen microbial communities from tropical cattle in Woodstock, Queensland, Australia - Gonzalo_04 (v2) (version 2) | ecosystem: Host-associated > Mammals > Digestive system >... | reverse complement strand
GAGGGCGTATCGGTTGAAGAAGTCATGGAAACCGCTGATTCCTATTTCTCCACGTCAACCATGACCGCCCAGATGATCTACTCCATCCAGCTGAACAAGAATGACCTGGACCATCTTTCCGCAGCCAGCGGCGTCCTGAGCCGGCAGGAAGGGGACGAGACCGTTTTGTTCGGCAACATGGGCAAGACGACGATCGACTGGTCTACCGGACTGATCCTTTCCATGTTTGACGGCTCCTGGCCGATGCTGGAGGGACAGATGGTCCGGGCGGAATACCTTTACGGCGATGATGACGGAAACATGCGCTTTGTGATTCCTGCGCGGGTCGGCGGCCTGAAGATGTATTTGCTGGGCAACTACACCAAAGACGGGAAAACCGAACTTCTGGGCGCGACCCAGGGATATGATGAAAACGGCTTTGCGATCCGCGGGGTCATACCGCTGGAAGCGGGCACGACCGTTTATCCGCTGTTCACGGCGGTTTCCGCTGACGGAAGCAAACGGGAATACGAAGGCAGCGCGATTACCATAACTACGGAAGGCCCGGAGCTGACCCTGGGCAAAATTCCGGAAGGGAAGTACCAGTACTGCTTCGGCCTGACAGACCTGTCCGGGAAGGTGCACTACACGGAAAGTGTGGCCCTGAACCTGTAAACCGGAACAGGAATACCGGTACCGCAAAGGAGATTGAAACTGAAATGAGCAGGAAAAAACAGGAGGCCGCCCCCGCAGCAGAGCAACAACCCCAGGAGCCGAAGAACCCTGTGCTTTCTGTAACAAAGCATATTATGGAGCTGCTGAAAAACAAGCTGGTTGCCTCCCTGCTCCTGTTTGCGCAGGGGATTCTGTTCCTGGTCGCGCCTTCCGGGGATATGGAGCTGACGATCCGGATCTCCGCCGGGATTATCATCCTGGCCTGCACGGTGATGCTTGTTTTCCATTTGAAGCGGAAGCCGAGGAAGGTTGGGGATTATATCCTTGCGGTCATCAACGGGCTGCTGATCCTGGCCGCCGCATTCTTTCTTTTCAAACCGGTTATCATTGAACCCTATGTGAAGATAGCGGTGGGCGGCGTTACGATCGTGATGAGCCTGATCAACCTGTTTGAGACGCTGAAGATCAAGGAGAAAAAGGACTGGAAGTTTATCGTCAGCGTTGTCGGCGCCGTGGCCATGATGGCGCTGGGCATTTTCATGATCGTCGCCGATGAACGGCAGATCGCCATTGCGCAGCGGAGCATCGGCGCTTTTCTGATCCTGAATGCGCTGGCGAATATCTGGTACATGGTGCAGCTGCATCAGCAGCAGAAGAAAATGGAGAAGGCGGTCCGGAAAGCCGTTAAATAACGGAAACACGGGAGAAAGACAGAAAACGGACAGAATATGATTTTTGCGACTTCAGATATACACGGATATCCGCTGGACTCCTTCCTGCGCATACTGGAGAAGGCGGGTTTTTCGCCGTCAGACCGACTGTATGTGATCGGGGATGTGATTGACCGGAACGGGGACGGCGGGGTGGCGATGCTCCGCTGGATGATGCGGCAGGAGAATGTGACATTCATCAAAGGCAATCATGAGGTCATGATGCTGGAATGCGATTTTATCTTTGCCCAGGATGTGGATCCGGGCAATATGCGGAAGATCTCGCCGGAGGAGGAATACAGCCTGCTTCGCTGGCACCGGAACGGCTGCATGGTTACCTGTGAAAACCTGATGAAGCTCAGGGAAGAAGATCCGGAGGAACTGGAAAAGCTGCTGGACTATGTCCGGTCCGCGCCACTGTATATGGAACTGGCGGTCCCGATGAAGCGGTTCGTGCTGGTGCACGGCGGGCTGAACGGATTCAGCCCGGAGAAGGGCATGGATGAGTACAGCGTGGATGACATCGTATGGACCCGGCCCGGCATGGGAGAACGATACTGGAATGACCGCCTGGTGATTCTCGGGCATACGCCGACGCAGTATTTCGGGGAAAAAGGCAGGATGTTCGTGACTGATACCTGGGTGGATATCGATACAGGCGCGGCAGGAGGGGGAAGCCCGATGCTCCTGCGGTTGGATGATATGTGCGCATTTTACGCGGATTCAATGGGATGAGGTGGACCATGAACGATCAGCTTGCTGCTGCGGAGGGACTGAGCCACGTGGCGATCCGGACGCGGGATATCGGGAAAAGCGTCCGGTTCTATCACGAGGTGCTCGGCCTGAAGGAAGCTTTCCGGATGAAGCGGGAAGACGGATCCCTTGGTACGGTTTATCTGTATATAGCGAAGGGACAGTACCTGGAGCTGTTCTCCGGAGGAGAACGGGAAAGTGTTTCCGGACAGGACGTCATAGGCATGTGCCATATCTGCCTGATGACCGGGGATATCCAAAGATCCTATGAGGCGGTCCGGAAGGCGGGAGGCCCGCTGGACTCGGAAATCAGGAAAGGGAACTCCATGTGCCTGATGTTCTGGACCCATGATCCGGACGGTACGCAGATTGAGATCATGGAGATGCCTCCCGAATCCCTGCAGGCCCAGGCGGATAAAAGGCTGGGAGAAGATATGGTATGATGGCACAAGCGGGAGCGCGTCTGAGCCGCGATCAGTCAATACGGAGGAAGGGCAATGAGGAAAAGGATCCGGATGATCGCTGTGATGGCGATTGCAGTTCTTTGCCTTTCCGGATGCGGGAAGGAAAGCAACGCGGCCAGGTATGAACATGCGCTGAACCTGATGGCGGAATCAAAACAGGATGAAGCTGCCAGGGTGTTTGACGGGCTCGGTGATTATGATGATGCCGCTCAGATGGCGAACTACTGCAGAGCCCTGTGGGCAGCGCAGACGGGAAACTACCAGACGGCAGTCACAGGTTTTTCCGCGCTGGGCAATTACAGGGACTGCCCGATGATGGCCATCTACTACACGGCGATGCAGTATGAAAGCCAGGCAGATGAGGCCAACTGGAGCAACTGGGTTCACGCGGCGGATCAGTATGACAAGATCGCCCTGTTTAATGACAGCCGGGAGCGGGCAGCGGCCTGCCGGCAGGCGGTTTACGACGCGGCGGTACACTGTGCGGAGACAAAGCAGTATTCCCAGGGGGTCGAAATGCTCGGTTCCCTGCGGGAATTCAAGGACAGCGCGCTGCTGAAACAGTATTATTACGCCTTCTCCCTGGAACAGGACAATCTGTTCAGCGAAGCCGCGGCTGTTTTTAAGCAGCTGGACAGGTATAAAGACTCGGAAGAGCAGGCGCATCTGGTCTATGCCCGCGGCTATGCCAAGGCGGACGCGGAGGAACGGGCCGGCAGGCAGGAAGCAGCCTGGCGGATCTTCCTGAACCTGGGGGACTACAGCGATTCCTTTGAACGGGCCTGCAAGCCGTATTATGAGCTGGGGATGAAACTACGGGAAGAAGGAAACCTGGCGGACGCGGCTGCCGCGTTTGAACACGCTGGGACGTACAGCGACGCGGAAACGCAGGCCAGGGAAGCACGATACCTGCTGGGAATCGATAAACGGGAAAAGGAAAACTGGGAAGAAGCGGTTGAGATCTTTACAGCATTGGGGGATTACAAAGATTCGGCGACTGTGCAGATTTACGAGACGCATTACCAGGAAGCGATCAAGCTGGAGGAAAGCGGGGACCAGGAAGGCGCCTGGAAACTGTTTACAGGCCTGGGCCGGTACCGGGATTCCTTTGAGCGGGCCTGCAAGCCGTATTACGACCTGGGAATCGCGAAGCGGGACGCCGGGGAATGGGAAGCCGCGGCGGACGCATTTGAGCATGCCGGCACCTATGAGGACGCGAAGGCGCAGCTGAAGGAGGCCAGGTATCAGATGGCTCTGGCCAGGGAAAAGGACGGGGACACGGAAGGCGCCAGGGAGCTGTTCCTGAGCCTGGGAGATTACAGGGACGCGGCGGAAAGGGTGAAAGAGCCTCTGGACGGAGAATAACGGTACGGATCTTCGGATTTCCGGAGGTCTTTTTCTTTTGCGCGGAATATGGTATAATCAGGTCATTCAGAAAAGCTATATCGGTGCTTAGCGTCTGATCATCAAACCGTGTTGCAGGAATGAGCAGGTGAATCCTATGCGGAAAAGGGGAATGCTCTTCAATTCATCTGAAAACACAAACAGGAGCATAGAAGCGGAGGCCAACCGCTTCAACCTGAAATGCCTGGCGGTGCTGTGCTGCTTTTCTGTTTTCTGCGGCCTGTGCAACCGGATCGGTGTTTTTGCGGTAGACCCGTTTACCATGCGGGTGGCGGTGGCTGCAACGATTGTGACCTGTTTCCTGCCGATTGCGATCTGGCTGGTGCATGACAAGGCGCTGAAGAAACCGGAATCCATCCTGATGAAGAGCTGGTTCAAATACCTGATCATTGCGTCCACTTTCATAGGTATCATGATCACCTGCGTGACGCTGACCTTCCACGCAATCCTGCTGATGGTGCTGCCGGGTGTTTTCGCGGCGCAGTATCCGGGGCAGAAACGTCTGAGACGCTGGGTAATCCTGGGATCGCTGATCCTGGTGCCGGCCGGTGTGTATGGCGGACTGCTCTTCGGGATTGTGGACCTGAACCTGTTTTCCGGTACGGTCAGCAAGGGTGTGCTGCCGCTGGCGGACCGGATTGCGGCCTGTCCGCCGGAGAGGTATTGGAGCCTTTTCTGCCATTATGTTATCCCGCGGTATCTGGCGCTGCTGGTAATCCAGATCCTGCTGTTCGGCATCAGCAAACGGAACACGATACTGACGCAGCAGCAGATGGAGCTGACCGACAGGGCCAATGATGAGATGAAGAAGCGGAACGATTTGCAGAACATGATCATCGACAGGCTGTCATCGGTCATTGAGTCCCGGGATGAGAATACGGGCGAGCATGTGCTTCGGACGAAGAACTATGTCCGGATCCTGGCCACTGAAATGGCAAAGGACAAGGTGTTCCGGGATCAGCTTCCACCCGGCATGATCGAGGAAATCGTGAACGCGGCGCCGCTGCATGACATCGGAAAGATCGCGATACCGGACGCGATCCTGCTCAAGCCCGGCCGCCTGACGCCGGAGGAGTTTGAGGTCATCAAGAGCCATGCGACCAAGGGCGGCGCAATGATCCGGTCGCTGTTCTCGGATCTGGAGGATCAGCTGTTCAAGCAGCTGGCCGAGGAAATCACGGTATACCACCATGAGTGGTGGGACGGGAGCGGCTATCCGAAAGGCATGAAAGGGACGGAGATCCCGCTGTCGGCCCGGATCATGGCAGTGGCGGATGTCTATGACGCACTGATATCGGACCGCGTCTACAAGAAGGCAATCCCCTCCCGGGAGGCACTGGAGATCATTTACGGGGAATCAGGTACGCACTTTGATCCGGATATCGTCCGGATTCTGAAAGAATATGCGAAGCGCAACAGACTGGAGGAGCAGGATACATGAGCAGCGTAAAAGAAAGGTTCCTGAGATATGTGCAGGTAGAGACGACTTCCTGCGAAATGAGTGAAAGCTGCCCCTCCACCTCCGGACAGAAGGTCCTGGGCGCGATGCTGGTTGAGGAAATGAAGGCTATGGGGATGGAAGACGTCCGCATGGATGAGTATGGCTATGTGTACGGTTTTATTCCCGCCAAGGGCCTGAAAGACGCGCCGGCGATCGGCCTGATCTCGCATATGGATACTTCCGAAGCGGTGCATGGGGCAACGAAACCCGTGGTGATTCCGGATTATGACGGCGGCCCGATCCGCCTGAAAAACGGTGTGGAGATCTCCGGATTTGATTTCCTGCCGAACCTGGCGGGGCAGGAGCTGATCGTGGGCTCCGGGGATTCAGTGCTGGGCGCGGATGACAAGGCCGGGATCGCGGAGATCCTGGCAATGTGCGAGCGGCTGCTGGCACCCGACGCGCCGGACCATGGCCGGGTGTGCGTCGCCTTCACGCCGGATGAAGAGATCGGGCGCGGCGCAGACCGCTTTGACGTGGCGGGTTTCGGGGCTGACTTTGCCTATACGGTGGACGGCGGCGCGCTGGGAGAGCTGGAATATGAGTGTTTCAATGCCGCGTCCTGCGCGGTAAAGGTGAAGGGCGTCAGCTGCCACACAGGCGAGGCAAAGGGTGAGATGATCAATGCGTCGCTGGTAGCGATGGAGTACACCGGCATGCTTCCGCCCTGGGAACGGCCGGAGCATACGGAAGGCTATGAAGGGTTTTACCACCTGGAAATGATGAACGGGACGGAGGAAGCTGCCGAACTGCGTTTCCTGCTTCGCGACCATGACGCCGGGAAGCTGGAGATGAAAAAGGAAACCATGCGAACCATCGGGGAAGTGCTGAACAAACGGTACGGGGACGGGACGGTCAGCCTGGAGATCAGGGATTACTACCGGAACATGCGGGAAATTGTCGGGCAGCATCCGAAGATCCTGGAAAAGGCCAAGGTGGCATTCATGTCCAACCGGGTGGAGCCGATTATCAAGCCGATCCGCGGCGGAACGGACGGGGCAAGGCTGTCCTTCATGGGACTGCCGTGCCCGAACCTGTCCACGGGCGGATACAACTTCCACGGGCGGAAAGAACTGATTCCCGTACCGGCCATGGAGAAGATGGTGAATGTCCTGTTCTCGCTGATTACGGGATAAGCCTGAAAGGCGCTATCTGTACACAATCGGGGAAAGAAACATGTGCGGACGATACATCATTAATCCGGACGACCGGTTTTTCAGGGACCTGGCGGAGATTATCAACAGGTCTCCGCTGATCAGCCGGTTTCATGGAAAACAGCCTGCAGCAGCGGACGGCGCTTTCGGCGGGGAGGTAACTCCTGCGTCTGTGGTGCCGGTGATCGCCCCGAACCGTTCCGGGGAGCGGTCTGTGTTCCCGATGCAGTGGGGTTTTACGCTGTCGGCCTCAGGCGGGGGGAAGAAACCGCCGCTGATCATCAACGCGCGCTCGGAAACCGCGGCGGACAAACCGCTGTTCCGGGATTCCTGGGCACAGCGGCGGTGCGTTATTCCCGCTTCAGGCTATTTCGAGTGGGAGCACCGCATGGGCTTTGACGGAAAACCGAAGGTTGGGACCAAATACCTGATTGCGCCGAAAAAAGGGGAACGCACTTACCTGGCCGGACTGTACCGGATCGAGGAAGGACTGCCGGTATTCGCGGTACTCACCCGTGCTCCCGCGGCGGATCTGTTCTGGATGCATGACCGGATGCCGGTGATGCTTCCGGAAGAAAAGACGGACGCCTGGCTGAGCCCCCAAAACGATCCGGAGGAGATCCTGGCCTCAGCCCTGACGGAGACTGTATGGGAGCCTGCACCGGCCGGCGCGTGAACACATGACAAAATATGATACAGGAAAGGATAATTGAACAATGAGCAACATTGCGGACCGCTGGGATCTTACATACCTGTATTCCGGCTTTGATGACGAACAGTTTAAAAGTGACATCGCTTCCCTCGGCGACGAGGCGAAAAACCTGATGGCAGAACTGCAGAACTCGGACCTGCCTGCCGCTCAGCTGATTGAGAAAGCTGTGCAGGGATCGGAAACCATTTCCGCGAAGGTGGACAGGCTGGCTAATTTCATCCAGTGCACCCAGGCGGTGGACGCAACCAACGAAGCGGCCAATGCCGCGATGGACCAGCTGATGGTCGCTTTCACGGCCCTGCAGCTGGCCTCTTCCGCCATGGCCCGCACAGTGGCGAAAATCGACGACCTGGAGGCGGTCATCGCTTCCTCGGAGCTGCTGCAGTCTGTGGGCTTTGCCCTGCGGGAAATGAAGGAAAACGCGAAGCACCTGATTCCCGAGGAGATCGAGCCGTGGATCCTGGATATGCAGCTGTCCGGCGGCGCCGCCTTCAGCCAGCTGCGGGACAAGCTGGATTCCACCCTGGTGGTGGATTACCGGGATGAAAAGCTGCCCCTGTCCGGCGTGCGCGGCAAGGCTTACGACCCGGACCCCGCCGTGAGAAAAGACGCTTATGAGGCAGAGATCGCTTCCTATGCGAAGATGGATCTGCCCATGAGTTACTGCCTGAACAGTATCAAGATGGAAGCCCGGACCCTGGCGAAGGCAAGGGGCTTTGAATCCGTGCTGGATATGACCCTCGAGGACAGCCGCATGGACCGGGAAACCCTGGACGCGCTGTGGACCGCCGTGAGGGATTACCTGCCGCATTTCCGCCGTTACCTGAAGGCGAAGGCGAAATACCTGGGCCATAAAAACGGCCTGCCGTTCTATGACCTGTTTGCCCCGGTAGGCGAAAGCACGAAAAAATACACGATTGAGGAAGCCCGGGAGATCCTGATCAGGGAGATGGGCAAGTTTACCCCAAAGATGGGTGAGTTTATCGACAAGGCGTTTGAGGACCGGTGGATCGACCTGTATCCCCGGGACGGAAAGACCGGAGGAGCCTTCTGCTCCTCGGTTCACAGCTTTGACAGGAGCCTGGTGATGACCAATTTCCAGGGCAGTTTTTCTGACGTGAGCACCATCGCCCATGAGCTGGGACATGCCTGGCACAACCGCTGCATGGCCGGCCTGCCCTATATGATGATTAACGAACCGATGCCCCTGGCGGAAACAGCCAGCATCTTCAACGAGACGATGCTCAGCTGGCAGGTGCTGAAGAGCTGCGCGCCCCAGGAGCGGATGACGCTGCTGGAGAGCGGCATCATGGAAGCCACCCAGACCGTGGTGGACATTTACAGCCGCTTCCTGTTTGAGCAGGAGGTGATCGACACCCGGGCGGATCATGCCATGAGCGTGGAGGAACTGAAAGCGGCCATGCTGCGGGCCCAGGAGGCCAGCTACGGCGACGGCCTGGATCCGGAGATCCGCCATCCCTACATGTGGGCCTGCAAGTGTCATTATTACTGGTCCGGAAACAACTATTACAACTTCCCCTATGCTTTCGGCCTGCTCTTCGGCAAGGGTGTGTTCGCCAAATACCTGGAGAAAGGGTCCGACTTTGCCGGGGATTACTGCAAGCTGTTGCGCTCCTGCGGCAGCATGCCGGTCGCCGACGTGGCCGCTTCCGCGGGCATCGACGTGCGCGACCCGGACTTCTGGCGCTCCAGCCTGGAAGTGATCAGGAAAGATATTGACGAATTCTGCGATCTTGCGGAAAAGGCGGTATAACGAATGAAAAAGACGCTGACTCCCGTCACGCTGCATTATACGATCATCACCGGCGGGTTCTGGATGGCCTTCTGCGTCGTGACCGCCTATGCCGCGGTATACCTGCAGGGCGTCGGCTGCTCCAATGCCGAACTGGGGATTATCCTGGCGCTGGGTAATGTGGGCGGCGCGCTGCTCAGTCCCGTGCTCGGCGCACGGATCGACCGAAACCGGAACCTGCGCCACGCGGCAGTAGTCAACGTACTCCTGGCGGTGCAGGTGATACTGCTTTTCGTACTGCGGCTGCATCCGAAGCACGACCTGCTGACAGCCGTGTGCTATGTGCTCTACATGTCTGCGATGATGCCGGTGAACGCGATGAACCTGGACCTGTGCGTACGGCTGGAGCGGGCAAAGGCCCCGCTGAACTTCGGCTTCGCCAGGTCGATGGGCAGCTTCTCCTTTGTGATCCTTTCCACGCTTCTGGGCATCATTACGGCGCAGTGGGGCTTCCTGACGCTGCCCTTCGCAGGGCTGGCGGTGATATGTATCCAGTTTGTCGGCAACCGGCTGATTGATAAGGACCTGCGGGAGGCAGAAGCGTCCGCCCCGCCGGATGCGATCGCCGTGCAGGAAAGATCCTCGTCGCTGCCGGCGTTCATCCGGGAGAACAAAATGTTCTGCCTGATGATGTTCGGTACGATCATCATTTTTATCTCCCACAGTATCGACGGCAATTTCCTGATCAACGAGGTTCGCGCCCTGGGCGGGGATACCGCGATTATGGGCTATGTGGCCGCCTTCACAGCCATCACGGAAGTGCCGGTAATGATGTTCTCTGCGAAGTTCTCCAAACGGTGGGAGACCGTGCAGTATATCCGCCTGGCGCTGATCATGTTCGTAGCGAAAGCCCTGGCCTACGCCCTGGCGCCGAATATCCCACTGTTCTTCCTTGCCCGCGTGCTGCAGGCTCCGAGCTACGCGCTCTATACCGTGCTGATTGTCGGCTACGCGGACAGTGTGGTGGCCCGCAAGGATTCCGCGAAAGCCCAGTCATTGGCTTTCAGCATGACAACTTTCGGCTCCGTGTTCGCCAGCCTGATCGGTGGGCCGATGTTTGACTCCGCCGGGGTAAAGACCACGATGCTGACTGCCGTGGGCTTTGCCCTTGTAGGCACGCTGATTGCCCTGGCCGGCACCCGCAAAGAAAAGAAAGCCTGAAAGAAAGACACTTCAAAAGGGAAGGCGGCTGCCTTCCCTTTTAAAGTACTGTCCGCGTCATCAGCTTTATTCCGCAGCGGTGTCTGTATGAATGTTTGTCAGCGCGCACTGGTCTCCGGTCAATGCAACATATATTTCACTGACATGATCCAGAATGGTCGTGATACTGTCGAGTGCAATGCCAAGACTGAGGCTGATACGCATAAAGCATCCGTCTTCAGTTTCAGTATGTTTCTTTGATCTCCAGCAGGGTGCCAAGGTCCCGGGCTGTGTCGAAATATTCGTAAGCCTCATATCCTTTTTCCTGCTTGAACAGGGAGGTATATCCGGCTTCGGCCATTTTTGCCTCGTCTTTTTCCAGCGGGCCTGACGACAAAAGGCAGATTGAACAGACAGAGGTGCCGTGATCCCTGAGCCATTGCGCCCAGGGGTCATTGTTTCCCAGCGGCTGAATGATTTCAAACCAGAAATTGTCGCTCAGCACGCTTTTCACCTTCATGGGCGTATCAGTGATCGGTTTGCCTTTGTACAGGGTATAGGGCTCCTTTACCAGCCGGTGTTCGCCTTCCGCCTCCATCACGCGCGGGCTTCCCAGAAGCTTTTCATAGGCAGCGGCTGTTCTTTCCAGGTCATCGGTCACGATGATAACCTTTACCACAGCAGTGGATGACAGTGACATTGTTTTCGCCTTCCTTCCAATCCATTCTGATCTGTTGTATTTCCAATCCGGTTTTACTTCAACGCACCGGCACTCATGCCGCGCTCAAAGTTTTTCTGCATACACAGGTAAGCAGCGATCTCCGGGATCGCGGTCATTACCGCGGAAGCCAGGATCTTCGTCTGGTCATTGGTAAACTCGCCCTGGAAGAACTGCGGTAAAAGGGTAACGGTCTGCTTGTCCGGACTCTGCAGGAACAGCAGCGGCAGCAGGTACGCATTCCAGGAGTTAATCAGCGTCAGCACGATGACCGCGGACGCAATGGGCTTGGTCAGCGGCAGGACGATGCTCCAGAAGCTCTGCCACGTATTGGCCCCGTCGATCCTGGCCGCTTCCATCAGCTCATCCGGGACGCCGTTGAGGAAGTTTCTTGTCAGCAGGATGGTAAAGGGCATCTGCAGGGCGGTCTGGGGCAGGATCACCGCAAAGAACGTGTTGTACATCCTCAGTTTCTGGAAGGTGACGAACAGCGGGGTCAGCAGGATAACCTCCGGCAGCGTCAGGGCAATCAGGATCAGCCAGAAGTAGACTTCCTTGCCGAAGAAGCGCATCTTGGAAAAACCAAAGCCTGCCGTCATGCTGAAAATATAGACCAGCGCGATCACACCCGCGGAAATAATCGCGGAATTGCGGAAGAAGACCGGCACCACGCCTGTATCCCAGACGGCTTTGTAATTCTGGAAACCCCGGCCGCCCAGGGATCCCGCCACCATCTGGATCAGCGGGACGATATAGGGGATCACCATCAGGATCAGGACGATCTGCAGCAGGATTTTTCCTCTTTTGGTTCTGATCTCCAGCATGCTCAGGCCTCCTTTGAGTTCGCTTTGTTGGTCAGATACGCGCCAACAACAGCCAGCACCAGCAGAACCACCGACAGCGCTGCCGCGTAGCCCAGGTGGGACTGGCGGATGCCCTGGCGGTAGATATAGGTACCCAGGAATTCTGTGGCGTGCATCGGCCCGCCTGTGGTGATCAGGTAGGGGATATCAAAGGTCTTCAGCGCACCGATGACGCTGAGCATACCCATGGAGACGGTGGTTCCCCGGCATCCGGGCAGCACCATATGCCAGAGCGTGCGCAGATTGCCGGCGCCGTCCAGCCGGGCGGCCTCCAGCATCTCAGGATCGATCTGGCTCATGGCGGCATAGTAGAGGATAAAACTCATGCCGGTAAATTCCCAGATTGTGACGGACATCAGCACAATCAGTGCTGTGCCGGGCTTCGAGAGCCAGTCCACCGTGATGTCCAGATGCAGGAAGTTAAACACGGACTGCAGCAGCCCCTGGGGCGAGAACAGCAGGCGGAACACCGGGGCCATGGTGGCCGGAGCCAGAATGGTAGGGATGAAAATGATGCATTTGAACAGCGTCGGCAGTTTGACATCGCTGTGCAGCATGACCGCGAAGATAAAACCCAGGGCGTTCTGCACGATGAAAGTGACTGCCAGATAAATGGCTGTGTTCTGCAGGCATTTCCAGAATACCTTATCCCCGAAAAGTTTCTGGTAATTCTTCAGCCCCACGGCTTCCCGGACCGGGCTCAGGCCGTCCCAGTCGGCTGTGGAAAGGCTGAATGTGAAAAACATGGAATAATAGATGATGACGATCAGGAAGATGAATGCGGGAAGGATCCAGACCAGTCCCTTGTTCCTCCTGAACCTTGAAAGTGCGATCCCGCTCTGCACCGGTCGGCGCCTCCTTTCGCAGAAATCAGGCATATCGGAATGAAAACAAGGCAGAAGCCTCCGCCAGGGAGGCTTCTGCCGGAAAAATCCTTACTGTTCAGCCTGGACTTCAGCCAGCTGGGCAGCTCCGTCCTCAGCAGACATCATACCGGATGCCACACCGGCCAGTACATCCATCATGGCCTGGTTCAGATCCGCGCTGATCTCGCCGAAACGGGGATTGTCCGCGTTGCCCATAGCGGTTTCCAGATAAGCCTTTACGGCTTCATTCTGGGCTTCGGGATTGACAAGCTGCACCGCGTCCCAGTTGGGAGTCGCAGTCTTGAGTACCGGAACAACGTTCAGGGAATCGGCAATCAGCTGCTGGCCTTCCTGGGAAGCGCCGAGCCATACCGCGAACTTGATGGCTGCCTCAGTATTCTTGCCGGCTGCCGCGACCGCGGTGGCGTAGTCGATATCGCTGAACATGTAGCCGACATTGCCTGTACCCGCCAGATCCGGGAAATTGACCGGGATCATGGTGAAGGGAGCGTCTGTGGAGGAAGCGGCTTCCATATTGGCCTTCATGGTATCCGGCAGCGTGTTCATCGTGTACCAGGAGCCCATCATGACCATGGCGGCCTGCTGGCTCAGGAACAGGTTGTTGGCTTCGGGATACTGCATGAGGCCCAGCGCGCCGGGCTGCATGATGCCCTCGTCAAACAGGCTCTTCCAGATATTCAGGCCCTTCACAAAGGTTTCGTCAGTCCATTCCACCTCGCCCCTGCAGGCTTTGGTGAACTGGCCGGGGTTGATGTTGTCGCAGATGGCGTGGAAGGTATCCATGTTGAAAGCGCCCTGTCCGGCACCCTGCACAAAGCCGATGATGCCATTGTCATTGAAGGTTTTCACAGCGGCTTTCCAGGATTCCATATCGGTGGGAATCGCCACGTTGTACTTGTCAAACAGGTCTTTGTTGATCCACAGGTTGCCGGCGTAAACCGTGCCGACGCCCAGCGCCTTGAGCTCGCCGTTCACCGTCATGGTGGTCAGGGAGGTCTCGCTGATCTTGTCCGCGTAGTCATCGCCCAGCGCGGCCTTCAGCGCGTCGGTCAGGTCAATCGCCTGGCTGGCGAAAACTTCAATACCGCCGTTGGCGGAACCGGCGGAGCATTCAAAGATGTCCACGCCTTCGCCATAGGCCAGGGCGGGTTTGATCGTTGCGTCATAGTCATCGATGGAAACCTGCTTCCAGGTCACCTTGATGTCCGGATAGAGCTTGTTGAACGCTTCGATAAAGGATTCATTTACGGGAGATCCGGGGGTCCATCCCCACCAGACCAGTTCGGCGGAACCTTCCGCCAGCGCGGATGCCGCGGAAATGAGCATCAGCACACTCAGTAAGACAGCCAGTACCTTCTTCATTTTCTTCTCCTCCTTTTTTTTGTTGCCTTGAGATATCTTTTGAAGCCGGAGACTTTACTGATAGCTCTCCAGCAGTTCAACGATGCATTTCAGATCCGGCGCTTCCAGATAATTGTATTCTCCGCTTCCGTCGCCGTATGTTCCGTGCTGGACGAGCCTGAGGCCCGCCGCTTCGGCGTTGGCTACCTGTTCCGCGGAATTCTTCACCTGGAAGGCGATGTGGTGCATGCCTTCTCCATGCTCGTTCAGGAAATTCCGCCAGGTGGAAGGGGCTTCATTGGGCTGGATCAGTTCCAGCTGGAGGCCGGGACCGACGTCGAAGAAAGCCAGCAGTGAATTGGCTTCCGGGGCGGGCTTTCCCTGAAAAGTAGTCTGCATGACTTCGTAATCACCGCACAGCTGCGTTTCAGGAACGTCGACGCCGAGGAAAGCAGCCCATTTCTTTTTGGTTTCCTCAATATCATTTACGATAAATCCGACCTGGGCAAACAGATGGGTTCCGACAACACCGGGCATGATAGTCTCCTCCTTTATGATTTATGTCATATTTCACCGGGCATTCCGCCCGGTTTCATGGGTTCCGGCCTTTCGCATGCGGTCTTCATGACATATACTGTCCCGTTCTGCGCCGACGCCATCAGTCCGGTGATGGCCTCAATGGTATGAACAATCATTCCCCGGGTCCGGTTCATGCTGCCGGTGAGGACCGCGTGAGCCAGATCCGCGGCTCCGATACCCCGGGAATAGTCTTTGGGACGGGGAAACAGTTCCGGAAGCTCATAGAATGTTTCGCTCCGCAGCTTCGCTTCCTCCGTATTCCTGTACACAGGATCGGTGAACTGTTCTTTCCGGTATATCCTGGGCGCGCCTCCACCGAAATTGGGGTCGGGATAGGCAAGGGTTCCGCCGTCTCCGTAAATCTCGAACATCGGCAGGCTGCTGCGGTAAATGTCGTAGCTCACGTTCAGGTTGACCACGGTGCCGTTTTTCATGCGCATGACAGCGGAATAGTGGGTCTCCACCTCCGCGGGAATCACTGTGCCTGCCAGTTTTCCCGTATAGACATGCCGCGTTTCCGCAGGCTTCGCGCTGAAGGCGAAAATGCTTTCGATGGGTCCCAGCAGGGAGATCAGCGCGGTCAGGTAATAGGGTGCCATGTCGTACAGCGGACCGCTGCCTTTCGCGTAAAACGGGGCAGGATTCGGATGCCAGGTCTCCGCCCCGAAGGTGGTCATGTTGGTGGTCACAAAGAAGGGCTTGCCGATCATCCCCGCGTCCAGGTAATACCGGACGCTCTGCAGCCCGGAAGACAGGAATGTGTCCGGAGCGCTGCCGGCCTGGACCTTGTATTGATCTGCCAGGGCGAGCAGTTCCAGGGCGTCCTCCGGTGTCTGGGAAAAAGGCTTTTCGCTGAACAGGTGTTTCCCCGCTTCAATGATCCTGCGGTTCAGCTCCGTGTGAACCTGCGGGGGCGTCAGGTTAATAATCAGCCTGATTTCCGGGTCTTTCAGCAGATCCTCCGTGCCGCAGGCTTTGGGGATCTCATATTCCGCGGCAAGCCTTTGGGCAAGCGCGATATCCAGATCCGCGCAGGCCGCAATCCGCAGCTGCGGGAAGAAACGCCGGATATCTCCGGCATAAGTTCTGCTGATGACGCCGCATCCCAGAATCCCGACATTCATGACGTTCATGGCTGCCTCCTGATCATCATGTCCAGTTTCTGCTTAAGATCAGCTTCATCATATCAGTATTTTTGTCCGTACATTTTTCAAATTATCTGAACAGACTGCCCATATTTTGCGAATTTGTGTTGTTTTTCTCCCGGATATGACATATAATGCGATCAGCCTTCAACACAAATCTTTTGCTGCTGAGCGGAGTGAAGATCATGTCAGGAATCAACCGGTATTATGAAAACCTTGTTTTTGACAGCGGCGCGAAGATCAATGTCTCCCGGCAGATCAACAATGATTATTTCAACACAATCCACTGGCATCCGTATGTGGAACTGCTGGTCAGCCGATGCGACGGAAACAGGGCGGCAATCAATTTCAATGACTATGAGCTGAACAAAAATGATATTGCGCTGATTTACTCCGGCGACCTGCATGCCGTTCAGACCGTCAGGCCGGATTCTTACCTGATTATCCAGTTTCCCCTGGCCCTGCTGGCGGTCATGGGAGAACTGAACGGGATTCTTCCGCGGCTTTCCCGTATTCACTGCGTTTGGTATGATCCGGAAAAACCGGAATGCCTCCGGATGATTCAATATACGGAAGATATCGACCGGCATTATCATCAGGCGGATCCGTTCCGGGAAGTCCTGGTCTATGCCGATCTTCTGAACCTGTTTGCACTGATCGGCAGGCAGTGCATACATGCTGACGGTGATTTTCCCGCCGCGGAAAACAGCACAGACCGCGCCAACCTGAAACTGATGACGGAAGCCTGCCTGTATATCTCCGAAAACTGTATGAAACCGCTGTCACTCAATGATGTGGCCCTTCAGGTAGGCGTCAGCCGATCGCACTTTGCCCATCTGTTCAAGGATTATACCAATATGACCTTTGTGGATTTTCTCACGGTGGAAAGGGTGAAACTGGCTGAAAATTATTTTATGAACCCGCAGCTGCGGATCACCGACATCGCCTTTGAATCCGGTTTTTCCAGCATCTCTTCCTTCAACCGGGCTTTCAAAAAAATAAAAGGCTGTTCACCGACTGAGTTCAGGTCCACAATGATCGACTGACATCAAAAAACACAGGAGGCGCTCCCTCCTGTGTTTTACTTCAGTCCGGATTATTGTATGCTGAATTCTTCGTGCAGGCCGTGCTCATAGATGGCGGTGTGGAGCACGGCGCCGTGCCCGGCGTCCACGATAACGCCGCGGATGTTTTCCGTGCCCTCCAGCGCCGTGATGAGGCGCCGCGTCTCGATGGAAGCGTTGGACTTCCCGCCGCAGCCCCAGAGGTTTACCTGCGTGCCCAGGCTGGCCAGCTGCGTGAGCCATTCTTCCGTGATATAGCGGGGAAGGCATGCGTCGGCCATGTTCAGCTCCTTCACGGGGATACCGTTTTCATTCAGGATCTGAGCCAGGTAACAGCCGCCGTAACCGCCCAGGCTGACCGCGTCGATGATGACCGGGAAAGGAGAATCGGCGGCTTTTTCTTTCAGGAAAGCCAGCAGGTCATTGCAGGGGTTTTTCCAGTCGCTGGGCTTGAGCGGTTTCCTCCGGAAGGAGACGGCAACCAGGTCCGTATCCAGGTGATCGTACAGTTCATACCGGCGGATCCATTTGGCCGTATCGCCGATATTCCCGCATTCGTTCCCGCCGGGGAAAAAGATGATAACCGGCCGATCCCCGGCGTACTGATTGGTTTTCAATGTCAGGATATTGCAGCTTTGCAGGCGCTGCGTTTCGCAGTTGTCCCGGGAGGTGTCCGCAGCCGCAGCGCCGGAAAAGACGCAAATAAGCAAAACAAAAAGGAAGAAGGAGGTAAGATTACGGAACGGATGCTTCATCAGCCTTCCTCCTTGTTCAGTAGATCTTTTCAATCTCACCCTGAATGCCGTACTGCGCCCTGAACGCTTCCAGGTCCGCGGGACCGCGCAGCAGCATAACTTCTTCAAACCGCCCGTCCTCACGGCGAAAACCGGCAACCTGTTCGCCGGTGCAGATACTGCAGCGGATGACCGGCGTTCCGGGGAGCGGGGCGGATCCGGATTCATTCTTTCTGCGGTGAAAAAGGGAGAACGCCATGGCAGCCACCTCTTTTGTTTCAGTAGTCCGCGTCGTTCAGGCGGACGCGCTCAATATCCGCGATTTTTCCGTTGGCGACGGACAGGACAGCCATGGTCACATCCCCGCCGAACCGGGAACGTCCGCAGCTGCCCGGGTTCAGGTACAGCCGGCCTTCCTGCCATTCTTCCCGGTATTGGTGGGTGTGTCCGTAAATGACCGCCTGGACGCCTTCCAGGTCCGCGGGGATATCATAGGGATCATGGGTCATATAGAAAGAAACGCCATCGATCTGAAACCGCAGGAATTTCGCCAGGTCGCTTACGCCCCGCTGCCACATGTCACAGTTGCCCCGTACGGCATAGAGGTTTCCGTAGACGGCGAGTTCATCCAGGTCGCCCTGGGAGATGATATCCCCCGCGTGCAGGATGAAGGAGCAGCTTTTGACTTTATCCACGACAGACCGGCGCAGCAGGCCGTGGGAATCAGAAAGAACAGCGATTCTGATCATGTTTCTTTTCTCCTCTTCCGGGCGTTGACGGCTGACTTGCGCAGCAGGTCCAGCGGAATGACCATGAATGCCGCGGCCAGGCAGATTGCCCAGGTACGCGGATTCAGCGGCATGACGCGCAGCACTTCACCGCCGCAGGTGACGAAGATATACTGCAGGACAAACACACCGCCCATCACCAGCAGGAAATTCCGGTTCCGGCCCAGGTGTTCAAAGACGTTCATGTGCTCTGTCCGGGCATTGAAGCCGTTGAAGCCGATGGCCATCATGAAAGTGGCGAACACCGCGGAATCGAGATAGGTCCGCATGGCGCCGGGGGCATAGTCCGCGATACCGAAGAGGTTATGCACCCCGGGAACATAGCGGATACACAGGCACAGGGCTGAGATATACATGGCCGCGAGCCCCGACTGCTGCAGCATGGCCTTGGAAACGATGCTCTCTTTCCGGGGGACCGGCTTGTCTTTCATATATTCCTTCAGGGCAGGCTCGCTGCCGAAGGCGATAGCGGCCAGGGTATCCATGACCAGATTGATCAGCAGCAGCTGGATAACCGTCAGCACCGTATTATCGCCCTCCCGCAGGAGAGGAGCCAGGAAGCAGGTCAATACGGCGGCCGCGTTGACTGTCAGCTGGAAGATCAGGAATTTGCGGATGCTTTTGTACATCGTGCGGCCATACAGGATGGCCTTTTCAATGGAAGTGAAATTGTCGTCGAGGATGGTGATATCGCCGGCTTCCTTGGCAACCTCCGTGCCGGATCCCATCGCGAAACCGACGTCCGCCTTCTTCAGGGCGGGGGAGTCGTTCACGCCGTCGCCGGTCATACCGACAACCAGGTCCAGTTCCTGGGCTAGGCGGACCAGGCGGCTCTTGTCCGTGGGCAGGGCCCGCGCGACCACACGCAGGCGCGGCAGCAGTTCCTTGACTTCCTCATCTGTCTTTTCGGCCAGGTTCTGGCTGGTCAGGGCAAGGTCATCCTCCGACAGCAGCAAACCGGCCTCTTTTCCGATGGCCACAGCGGTTTCCCAACGGTCACCGGTGACCATCACCACCTGTACGCCGGCATTGCGTACTTCGCGGATGGCCTCCACCGCCTCGCGGCGCACGCTGTCCCGGATGGCCAGCAGGCAGATCAGCGTCAGGGGATTCCCTTCGTCTTCTCCCTCAGTGTAAGCGGCGGCCAGCATGCGCATGGACCGTTCCGCCTGGGCAGTGATATATTCTGACAGTTTTGCACTGCCTTCAGCTGACAGGGGCTGTACGCTGCCGTTCCTGTCCAGGCAGGCGTTGCAGCGCTCCAGGATTCGTTCGGGCGCACCCTTGATATAGGTCAGGATCCGGCCGTCTGTACGGACAGTGACGGCTGCCGTTTTTTTCTCGGAATTGAAGGGGTCTGTCCTGATCACTTCCGCGGACGCCGTGCCGGCCTCCCGGTTTTCTGCCAGGAAGGCCATCAAGGCGCGGTCGGTGCTGTTGCCGCCGATCACCTTCCCGTCGGAGAAAGCGGCGCCGTTGTTTATGCCGATACCGGCGACTATATGGTTTTTCAGCGCGGGGGCCGTTTCCCTGAGGCTGCGGCAGGTATCCAGGGTGCCGGTGGCGATTTCCTCCACGGAGAGGCGTCCCTCGGTGATGGTGCCGGTTTTGTCGCTGAAGAGAATGCTGATACTGCCCGCGGTTTCCAGGCCGTTGATCTTCCGCACGAGCACGTTGTCTTTCGCCATGCGCAGGCTCTGGTAGCTCAGCAGGATGGAGGTCAGCATCGGCAGGCCTTCCGGCACCGCGCACACGATGATGGTCACCGCGACGGTGACTGCCTCAACCAGCAGCATCAGCCAGCCGGCAAAGTCCCCCGGAAGGTTTCCGGTGATGAAGGTTTTGATCAGGATGCTCAGGATGATGGCAATCGCACCGGCGTAGCCGAAGGTGGAAATCTGCCTGGCCAGCCGTCCCAGCTTCACCTGCAGGGGGGTCGCGCGGGTTTCGTCCTGTACTTCCAGGGCAAGTTCGCCGAAAAGGGTTTTGTCCCCGACCTCCCTGACCTCCATCAAGCATTCACCGCCGCATACCACTGTGCCGCGGTAGATATAGTGGTAGTTGAGCAGGTCCCGGGTGTTGTATTCAGCCCCGCTTTCCGCGGGAATCTTTTTGGCTTCTTTGGTTTCGCCGTTCAGGGTTGCCTGGTCCACGCGCACTTCGCCGCTGACCAGTTCCCCGTCGGCGGGGATCTTATCCCCGGCCTGCAGGCTCACGATGTCGCCGACCACGACTTCGGAGAAATGGATTTCCCGCAGGCTGCCCTCCCGGATGACCTTGACCATCTCCCGGGATTCCTCCTCCGCGCGCAGGGCGGAGGCTTTGCCTTCCTGCCGGCTTTCGGAAACGGCGGCCACGATATCCGCGATCAGGATTGCGACCAGCACGCCGGCGGGTTCATACCATTCGGCCCGGCCAAAGAAGAACAGTACCAGCTGGATCAGCAGCGCCACCAGCAGGATCATGATCATCGGATCACGGAAGCCCTGCAGGATCTTTTTCCACAGGGGATCCGGCGGGATCTGGGTCAGCGTGTTTGATCCGTGCTCCCTGCGGCTTTGCTCGACTTCAACAGCGGACAGGCCCTGAAAACTCATTCATTCATACTCCTTTGACGCCGTCTCCGGCGCCCTGTCAATGGGGAATGCCTTAACAATCATTGTATCACAAGGCATCGTGTGGTACAATTGTTTTCGGAGGATATGAATACGGAAGGAGAATGATGCTATGAAGAAAATGTTTGCTGTTTTACTGGCGCTGTGCCTGGCGCTGGCCGTGATGCCGGCCCTGGCGGAGGAGAGCCCTGCCGGTGAATGGTACGCGGTTGCGGCCGGAATCACGTTCGGAAACCTGACCCTGAAGGAGGACGGGACCGCGGCGTTTCTGTTTGATGGCGAGGTTTCCGAAGGAACCTGGACTGCGGAAGGGAATTCCGTGACGGTGACCATCGACGATCAGCCGTTGACGTTAACGATGACCGGCGCCGTGATGTCCAGCAGCGAGATGCCCTATGTCTTTATGAAAACCCCGGGCCAGGCTACGATGCAGGACATTATGGCCTACATGGAAAACAAAACCTTGCCTGAAGGAATGGATGAGGCGACCATGGAGGGGATTATAACCAATCTTGCCGCGCTGACGGACGCGTATTCCGGTACTGATAACGGACAGACGGAAGCAGCGCCTGAAACACCTGCCGTTACTCCGGACACGGCACCGGACAAAACGGAAGTCGCTGACGGCCCGGTGCTTTCCATCCTGAAGGAAAATTTCCTGGTCCGTGAACAATACGGGCGGAACAAGGCCTTCTATTATGCCGTTGTGCAGAACAATTCGGAAGTGAAGCTCTATGTAGCCAACGGCAGCCTGACGCTGCTGGACGCGGGCGGAGCGGAGATCGCGGCCGCGAAGTACCCCTATCCCTGCGGCTCCAAGTATCTGGAACCCGGCGAAGTATCCCTGGTTGCTTTTGAAACGGAAGTGCCGGAAGGGACTCAGGTGGCGGATCACAAGGCGGAAATCCCCGCGGAGCAGCCGGGCAAATGGCACAATCCGGATATCGAACTGGAAGTTACCGGCTATGAAATGGCCCTGGACGGCAAGGGTGCCTTCAATGGTGACGGTGCGTGGGTGACCGTGAAGAACACAGAGAGCGAACCCCTTTCCGGGATCCAGATGGCGGTCGCTTTTGAGGATGAGAACGGCACTCCCTGGTCCCTGCAGACCTTCAATATTTATGCCGACAGGCTGGGAGCCGGCAGCAGCTATTCCTTCTGGGTCCAGCTGGACAAAAACCTGAAGGAATACTGCGAGGCAAACTGCGTCACCCTGACGAAGGTGGAAGCCTACGCCTGGAAGGAACTGGAATAATCATCAGCCTATAAGAAAAAGGATGGTCCGGTACAGGCCATCCTTTTTGCTGCTGTCAGGGAATCAGAAGGTGTCTTCGCTGAACTGGTAGATCCGCAGGCCGTCGAACTTCCGGATCAGCTTCAGCATGCTGGTGAAGGGCATCCAGTCCTTATCCTTCTCTTTTTCGGGAAGGGTATCAAAATGGGCATAGATCTCTTCGTCCGTCACATTGCTGTCCATGGCCAGCTTGTGGCAGCGCATATGCTCCCGAAGCATTTTGGTATAGTCTTCGGCTTTCACACCCCGGGGCGGTTTGACGTGCTCATAGTCGTCCCCGCAGCGCCAGCCCATGTTCTGGTGTTCCCGTACCCAGCGGCAGTGTTCCATCGGGGCGAAGATATCCACCTGCTCCTCGGTGAACTTTTTCAGCTCCTCAAAATCCACGGGACGATCCGTATAGAAGCAGCGGATCCGGTTCAGGTAGCGGGCAAAGACTTTCACCTGGTTGATATTCGACAGCTTATACTCCAGGCTCAGCCCGGCGAAGTCCGCCTCCAGCTGCTCCGCAGACACCTTGTTTTCTTCGCCCATATAGGAATAGCGCGCGTTCAGTGCCACGGCGAAGTCGTGCATGTGGAGGAAACTGCTGGAGGACAGGTACAGATGCTTGTTTTCATAGGAGATGGGCTGAGTATCGCATTCCACTGTCAGCGGGATGCCCTTTGTATCCACGATCAGCTCGATATCGCTGACGAAACGCTTTTCATCCCCGGCCATGTCGCTGTAATCCTTCAGGCGCGGCGGATTGTCCTTCTTACCGGTACGCTTCCATTTTTTATACTCTGAGTTCCAGGCTTTGATCTTGTCATTTTCGTCCTCATCGTAGTGATAAACGGCATGTATTTTGTTGCCCCGGAAACTGAAGTCCACGCTCATGGGATGTAGTTCCGTGCGGCTGTTGCGGCCGTAGGCGATTCGGTCCCAGCACTGGAGTTCGTCGCAGAGCATAAGCATATAGGCGAGGGGATGGAGATTCATGTTCAGTCGGGGCTTTTTACCCGTCTTGTAGTTGTCGGCGATGGTGAACTTGTACAGGCTGTTGTGCAGCAGGATCGCGCTCAGGGCGTCCACATGCACCGGCAGCAAGGCGTCCGGATGCTCCGCTTCTTCCGCGCCGGTATCATAGCCCATGGTCTTGGCTAACTCGTTGTACAGCCGTCCCGCACTGAAGAACGCGTGGTCCATGAAGTAGCTGAACTTGTCCGGTCGAGAGACTTTCCACTCCAGCTGGCGCATCAGGTAGCCTTCCGAGAAACCGTAGGTTTTGCCCAGCTTTTTGGTGATATCGAAAGCCAGCACTTCCATGATCGTATGGAAGGTGCGACCGTATAGTTCCTCGAAGCGCCTGACGGCCTGCTCCTTCAGCAGCGTCATCCAGTCCACGTTCTGGTAACACAGATGGAAAGTACCGTCGCCCCGCTTCCGGTGGCTGACTTCAAAATAGCTCATCACCTGCTCAAAGGGCAGTTCAAAGGGATAACCGATGTCATGGAACAGGGCGGTCAGGCCCCAGTATTCCAGGTAAAAGTTGGCGGCTTTGCAGCTTTCTTCCGGGTTTTTGTCGTCTGTATCAAAGCCGTAGAACGTTTTGAACGCCTTGCGGTAGCTAGCATTACACTCGTAGATCGCCAGGCCCAGGGCGAACACGTAGACCGAATGGGAATAGTGATCCCGGTGCTTCATCAGCAGGGAGGAGCCGTTGGCCTCGTATTCACTGAGCAGCTCAACCATTTTCTTGCTGTTACCGTAGCGGCCTAGGAACATCTCCAGGTAGCAGTAGTAGACATCGTAGGCATCCTCGGCGATGCCGGAGTCGATGAAACGCTCCAGGGCCCGTTCCATGCACAGGCGGTCGATATCCATCTGCATATTGTAGGGAATCTGGTTCGGGCTGATGCTGGAGCCAAAATACTTGCCGGTCTTCTTTTCCTTCTCTTCAATGGACGCGTCAAAGCGCAGGCCTTCACACCGTTCATGGATGAATCGCAGCGCGGCGGTCTTCAGGTCAAAGCCTTTGCCGTTGTTGTACAGCTGCGGCTGCAGAGGTCCCACATCCCGGCCGAATTCCGCCTTGTTGAACTGCCGCATTTTTTCAAGTGCCGTATACGCCATGGGAATACCTCCTTATTTCTCCAATTCTGTTTTGCACTGCCTGAGCAGTGATATTATTTTCAGCCCCTGGGGGCATACTCGCTCGCACTGGCCGCAGGACACGCAGTCACCTGCTTTGCCGCGGCCCTGGGTCACGATACCGTATTCCCGGATGGTCCGGAACTCCGGGCTGCCCTTGCGCCGGTTGATCACGTTGAAAATCTCCGGGATCGGGATCTGCATGGGGCAGCCCTTGGTGCAGTAATGGCAGGCGGTGCAGGGGATGGATTTGTCCGCGTCCAGCGCCCGCTGGGCCAGATGGATCAGTTCCATTTCCCTGTCGTCCAGCGGCCGGAAATCCTTCATGGTCTTCAGGTTGTCCTCCATCTGCGCGATGCTGCTCATGCCGCTGAGCACCGCATGCACGCCTTCCAGTCCGGCCGCGAAGCGCAGGGCCCAGCTGGCGTAGGAGGCGTCCGTACCGGAAGCGTCAAAAACGGCCTGTACCTCGGGAATCGGATTGGCGAGGATACCGCCCTTGACCGGTTCCATGATCATGACCGGTTTGCCGTGCCTGCGGCAGATTTCCCAGTTTTTCCG